>OKTT01001209.1_pt1 | contig 11684 bp, 6 predicted proteins | sample 1606121 | NCBI WGS metagenome assembly OKTT01 (sample SAMEA3879516, study PRJEB24766) | human gut metagenome | biome: human-associated habitat; feature: feces | place: USA | collected 1985/1987
GAATCTAGCTGTTGAACCAAAGCACGTTGATTGACATAGACCATTAATCCAATGCCTCTAGATTCTGCATATTTACATAAAGCAGAAATATCAAGATCTTTATCCGGAGAAACCGTAGTAGCATCCGAACTCATTTTCATTTCCGGGCCATACCATCCTGCATCCATATGTACATATTGAATGCCACGTTCCGCTGCAAAATCAATGGCTGCTTTTACTTTCTCCTGTTTTAAGTCTCCAGAACGGAATACTTTCCCAGGCTTAATCCAAGAAATATCTGATATCCGACAAGGAGTATTTAAATTCAAAGCCAAATCATTATGATTGATCAAATCGACCGGACGTTCGGCAGCCATAATGACACGCCAAGGGGTACTGTAGGGAGAAATAATGTCAACGCTGCTATACAAGCTAGTTTCCAGTGTTGAAGGCTTCTCTGCAGACAAACGGAATTTTCCACGAGCATAATCCACCATCTCCGCTTCCAGTAATGCAACAGTCAATCCATCTGGCAGTTTCATAGTCAAAGGGCGTTCACTTTCCTCTTTTCCCCACCCTGACAGGGGACGAAGCTCATAAGGACCTTGTGCCCAACGTTCATAGTAAGCCATTGTACCTTCAGGCATTGTGAAACTTGTCCGTTCACCTGTAATATGTAAAAATAGCCCATTGGTCGTTTCCGGAAAATGATAACGGAATGCCACTCCTTCGTTATAGGCACGGACGATAATATTCATAAAGTAGTTTTTACGTTTGTCGTAACCGCCTTCAGTCATCCCTTGTCCCTCACCTTTACGAAACTTTAAAGTCATTTCATTATAACAGTCCCGAACTTCGGCACGTTCTCCATATACAGGTTTCCATGTTGCATCGTTTTTCCGATGATCAGTATCCGTTAATTTCAGATTCTCGCACCAAAAATGGCAAGTATCGTTCGGTACTCCCAATGCCGATTCAAACAATTGATTCTCTATCTGTACACCAAGTTCACCCTCCTCCACTACAGGACGATTCTTATATGTCAGCGTATAATACATTCGTGCATTATCCTCTCCGAACGAACGCTGGTAAAAGGTGAACCGATACGCTCCGTCTGGGGAAGTCAGTTCCCGGCGGGTTTCTGTCATCACATTCTGTGCCTTTGTCAATGTCGGTATTACCAACAGTAAAAGCAAGATACTTTTCTTCATTCTATTTAAATTCATGTTTATCCGTTCTTCCAATATATACGAACGAATTAATTATTATACTCAATCTGTCTCCCAAAGAAACACTACTTCTCAATTCTTTTTATAAAAGTCTCTTTTCTTTCATACATTTCTGCAAATATAAACAAACATCTTGCAAAAATAAGCACAACATCACATTCAAAAAGCAGCTACTTTTGCATCAATTCATATAAATAATAAAGAAAACCATGAACGAATTATTTAGTATTGCCGGTAAGGTAGCTGTAATTACCGGAGCAGGTGGTGTGTTGGGAGGAAATATCGCCCAGCACTTTGTACAGCAGGGAGCAAAAGTTGTAGCTATCGACATCCGTCAGGAACAACTGGACAACCGTATAGAAGAACTTAAACAATATGGTCAGGATGTTATCGGTATTATTGGAGACGTGCTGGACATCGCCAGTCTGGAAAAAGTAGCGGAAGAGATTGTTACCCAATGGGGACAGATTGATATTCTGTTGAATATTGCCGGAGGCAACATGCCGGGAGCCACTCTTGAACCGGATCAGAACTTCTATGATATGGACATTTCCTGTTGGGAGAAAGTGACCAGTCTGAATATGAACGGTACAGTCTATCCGTCTATGATCTTTGGTAAAGTGATGGCAGAGCAGAAAAAAGGTTGCATTATCAATGTGTCTTCTATGGCTGCTTATAGTGCCATCACCCGTGTGCCGGGGTATTCGGCTGCAAAAACAGCTGTAGCTAACTTTACACAATGGCTTGCCAGTGAGATGGCTCTGAAATATGGTGACGGCATCCGTGTAAATGCCATTGCTCCCGGTTTCTTTATCGGCGATCAGAACCGTCGCGTACTTATCAATCCGGATGGCTCGCTGACTGACAGAAGCAAAAAGGTTTTAGCCAAGACACCGATGAACCGTTTTGGTGATATTAAAGAATTGAACGGTGCCGTACAATTTTTGTGTAGCGAAGCTGCCAGTTTTGTAACCGGTGCAATGTTGCCTATCGACGGTGGATTCAGTGCATTCAGCGGCGTATAAAGAGAAGAAACTATGATGGAAAAAACATGGAGATGGTTTGGCAAGAAAGACAAGATTACCTTGCCAATGCTCCGGCAAATAGGTGTGGAAGGGATTGTTACAGCTTTGCACGACATACCGAACGGAGAAATATGGACAATAGAAGCGATTAATGATCTGAAATCCTATATAGAATCATACGGACTGCGCTGGTCTGTAGTAGAAAGTTTGCCCGTATGCGAAGCGATCAAATATGGTGGGACAGAACGTGAACAGTTGATAGAGAACTACAAAGTAAGCCTTACCAATCTAGGTAAATGTGGAATAAAAACTGTTTGCTATAACTTTATGCCAGTCATCGACTGGATACGTACAGACTTGCAGTACCTCTGCCCCGACGGTACTAGCTCATTGTATTATGACCGTATCCGTTTCGCCTATTTCGACATGAAGATACTGGAACGGGAAGGGGCTGAAAAGGATTATACGGAAGAAGAACTTCATAAAGTTTCCGAACTGGATCAAGTGATCACCGAAAAAGAGAAGGATGATCTGATTGATACCATTATCGTTAAGACACAAGGATTTGTCAATGGGAACATCAAAGAAGGAGACAAAGAACCGGTCGTCCTTTTCAAACGGTTGTTAACTTTGTACAAAGATATTAACCGTGACATCCTGCGAGAAAATATGTGTCACTTTCTTTCTGCCATTATGCCGGTTTGCGAAGAATACGGAGTGAATATGTGCGTGCATCCCGACGATCCTCCATTCCAGGTTCTTGGTCTTCCTCGTATCGTCACCAATGAAGAAGATATCGCCTGGTTTCTGAATGCAGTAGACAATCCGCACAACGGACTGACATTCTGTGCAGGTTCCTTGAGTGCCGGCGAACACAATGATACCCGCGAATTGGCAAAGATGTTTGCTAAGCGTACGCACTTTATACACCTACGCAGCACAGCCGCCATGCCGGGTGGAAACTTCATTGAAAGTTCTCACCTGGCAGGAAGAGGACATATCATTGACCTTATCCGAATCTTTGAGAAAGAAAATCCGGGATTACCTATGCGCATTGATCACGGGAGAATGATGCTGGGAGATGAAGACAAGGGGTATAATCCAGGCTATTCTTTTTATGGACGTATGCTGGCACTGGCGCAAGTAGAGGGTATGATGACGGTAGTGGATGATGAAATAAAACGTCAGATGAAATTATGATTCTCTTTCACCAGACATTGATGCAAAAAAGAAGGGAGAAGTCATATTTAACATCTCCCTTCTTTTTATCTATCATAGCAATAATCAATTTCTCTTTGAAACGATTTATTTCTTTTGTCCTTCTTGGAAATCCGGTATACGTTTTACATCCGCACCTTTCATTACACCTTTTTTAATTGCTTCATTGGTTTCTGAAATTTCTTTCTTAACACGCTTATAATATTCTTTAGTCAGTCCTTTCTCCACAGCTTCAGACTCTGTAGCCGCCCAGAAATACTGGTAATCCATCAGCATCAAGTCAGGAGCAACCACCTTAAAGAAAATACTATCTCCTTCAAATTTTTAACGTAAATCACCTAAATAAATAGTGTCTGCCGGATTTACTTCTTGTGTACTTGCATTTTTTTGTGAACTACTGCTACCACAAGAGGCTAACAATAAGCCTCCAAATAACGAAATAAAAATTAATAATTTCATATATCTATCATTTATAATATAAAACATGCTCAACGGTTCAATTATCAGGATCAGAATATCATCCTGTAACAGAGTGCACAAAAATAGTAATTTATAATATCATAATGATCATTTTTCTGTCCTTTTTCTATATTTTCCTACAAATTACTTAAGTAATACGTTAATTACTCCCTAAAAAATGCTTCACACATACTTATATCATATCACCACTTTATCTATCCCTTTCTACTTTTTCCAATCGGAAAGCACTGAGACATAACTTTTGTCCGGCCTTGTCAACACGTAAACGCAATACACAGGCACCAGCCGAAAGTGAAAGTTCGCCAAGTTTTGTTTCTTTCCACTTTTTAGAAGAAGGGATCGAAGACGAGATTTCTAATCCCTGATCAGAGGCCATTGCTACATGTGAAGAGGAATTTGCCGAATAAGTAAGATAAACAGCATAAGCTCCACTTTTAGGGATATTGACAGTATAATTCATCCACTCGCCGTCTTCTACCTGAACCACTACGTATTTATTATCTATTTTCTGTAATTCAACTGCTCCATCCGGACGATACTCATTTCCACGTACTGTCCCTATATTATGATAGGTATGCCCTTCAGGATTTTCTGATATACAATAATAATCATAATCAGCAGCCAAAATTGTACTGGGCAATTGATGCAAACCGGAAACTCGCTTACCTGTAGAAAAAGTAACCGGATCACCTGCCATCCAAGGGGTCAGTCGCTTAGTTAAAGTCCCCCAACCAGTCCACTCATAAAACCAATTCGGGGCTACTCCCCAATTCTCACATCCATAACGTTCTATCATATAATCACGATAACGCTGTAACCAGGTATATTTTTCAGCCGGTAATCCACTACGCACCGCATAATGTGCCAATGCCATTTCTCTGGTTCCTCCTGTCCCGGCAACATCTCCCCGTCCATGAGAGGAGATATTCACAGACTCCCAACGTCCGCTACGACTTTTTATCTGGAGATATTTCCCGTTATCAAATGTGACTTCATTCATATCCTTTGTTAATCCTGTTGGCTCCCAAGGTGTTTCCTGTTTTTTGTAAGATTGAATACTTGACAGGTTATAACGATAACTCCATTCTAGCCCGAGCAATAAACGATTGTCCAAACTACTATATAAAGAATCCCCCTGATTCCATGCCATTTCTGCAATAGCAACATAATTGTGCAACCCGGCTAATACATGTCCCTGATCACGACTAGATTCCTGACACTGACCATTAGGATAAATATAATATTGAAGCTGTTCGTCATAACCATAATCCTGAATATCATTCTTCCGTTGTAACAATTTATAATCAATCATAGTAGGAGAAACATGAATGGGTTGATCGCTGGAAATAGCCGGTCCTGAAGGATATGGCAAATCATCTTTACGATGTTTCATTCCCAGTAAATAGCGATAAGCACGGTCATACATTATCTCATTATCAAGATAGATAGCCATTGCCATCATACTGCGTGCTGCAAACAATCCTTGATTACCGAAACGCGCTGCATCAAAATTATAGATATTCCAATAAAAAGTTACTCCATTTTTTGTATCATCCAGATAATTAGCATATTTAGCAGAATAATTTTCCGTATTACTATACCCCGGATAAACCAGCATATCTTTGAAACGTTGCTGATCTTGCCGTGTCCATCCAGAATAATCTCTCATCATTTCAGCCGCATCAATCAACAAATAAATTTTCCCATTATCCAACGGTCCTGTACCACGGCTACTAGTATTAGTATAATAAGAATTTGCATTCAAATATTCTACAGCCTTACGTGCATAGGCTTCTTCTCCTGTCAAGTGCCAAAGAAGAGCTAAATCATGAGCACGACGCCCATCCACCCCGATTGTAGCATTAAATCGCCCTTCCTTTATTTGCTCTCCACGATTCACCACAGGTGCATCAAGTGATGAATAAGAAGACTCCTTCAATTTCAAAAAGGTAGAATAATAAGGTTCTTGTCTGGCCTCTACCATTGCTTTCATACGATCGAGGTCACCTTGCGTATAAGTAATACCCGGATGAACAAAACGACGTTGTGACTGAGCTACATCACTTGTAAAAACAATATTTTCCACATGAGGTCCTACATATATGCGTGCCATATCTGAAGTCTTATACCACCGAGGTTTGTCCGGCATATTATCATCAATCAATTTTCCATTTATTTTCAAATTTTCAAAACGTATGTTCTTTACCTTACGTTTTTCATCATATCCTTCAATAATAGAAAGTTCCGCATTCTCTCCGGTATAGGATATATTCTTAAACAATACGTTCTCAATTCCTCTTCCGGGAGCAGTACAGTATTTTTCATTATAAAAGATACGTAAATTGACAAGTTGCCCCTGACGGAAATTCTCAACACGGATGTCCTCAAAATGAACATTGCGTATTAAATTGTTATCACCTGCATTAATAGCCATACATCCTTGATAATCGACTTGTTTCTCTCTATGATCCAATATATCAATATTAATATAATTCAGATCTTCCAAAACTTCGGGAGCTTTAGAATTACCATGAATTCCAATAAAAATAGGATGGGCTACATCTGCCCAAAGAGTGGAATTCTGCATTGTTATATTCCGACAACCTCCTTCAAATCCCAAACGAGTGCCATAAACAGTTGTACAATCATCTGAGTTACGGCAGAAGACACCATCAAATAATACGTTATTGCTCGCAAAAACATTCATGCCATCTCCCCACCCATAATAACTAATACTTTTGACATTACGGATAGTAACATTTTCCGACCCTCCTGTCGCACATTGAGTAGCAACAATTCCTTCTACATAGACATCTCGGGAATTCGCAATACGAATACCTCCTTTTATAGAATGATCGATAATTCCTCTTCCTAGCAATTTTACATCATGTACGTTTTCGATTAGGACACGCCCCATTAAAACAGCTCCTCCTGCCAGATACACAGTCTTACCGGATGGCACTCTCAATTCCCCATTTTTAACTGTATGTATTCCAGGACCAAAGTAAATTACTTCCGGATTATCTTTGTCCGGAATCGTTCTTTCCGGAGATCCTGTAAATAAGTGAAGATTATGAAAAATATCCCCATTTACTTCTACTGACAAATTTCGAGGATGCTCTAATGTAAAAGTTACTGTATTACCATCGATCTGAAATGGGATATCATACGAGAGAGGACGGACTTTTGCCGTCTGTACTTCTCCCAAATTATAGGTTACGGCTACTTCCACTTTTCCTGTAAAATCAAAAATTGCCATCGAAGCATTTTCTACATAATGTCGTGTATCTCTTACCTCATCCACCTTAATCAGATAAGAAGATAAGGTATGCCAGACTCCATCTTGCAAACGGACCTTAACCGTAAAATCACTATTTAAAGCAACTCCTGCGGGAGCCTTCCAAGTTGCAAGTGTGTCTTTAGCAAAGATACAAGTTGCACCACCTAATAATGCAGCTAATAATAAGAACCAATATTTCTTCATGATATTACCGAATAAAATTCTTTTATAGTATTACGAACAATAAAGACGATTCACCTATTCTCTATCAAAGATATTTATGAAAACTCGCAAAACAACAATCGTTCAATTAAAACAATGATATGTTTATTCATCTAACAATGATTCTTATTGTACAGCCGACAACGTCAATTCGGTGGTTATTCCAGATTGCACCGCTTTTCCGTCAATCACTATCTTACAGGGGGCAGAAGAAAGAATATACCATTTTCCCTGCTTCTTTTCGAGCAGCACATTAGCAGCCTCCGAAGTCTGGATACTGATACCGGATGCAATCAGTTGCGTTCCGTTCCCTATAAACAGCGTCCGGTTTCCCGCATATTCGTTACTGATTACGGCATAGTCCGCTTTCACTTTCATTCCCTGATAGGTTGCGGTCTGCGACGAATCCGTCAAAGAGAAAATATGGTCAGTACGCCCGTTTTTACTTTCCACACAGATACCGGCAAAATCTTTCAAGCCGGGCTCTTCCGCATCAAAGTAAGAGACTGACTGAATAGCCGAAGGCTCTTTCTGCGTACTTGGTTCATAAACAGCAACAAAAGGACGGTTCCATGCTTCTCCATGCTGCCGGGCAACGAAGGTGAGCGTAGGCTGCTCCTTTATATTATAAGGCATATGGGGAGTCCGGCTCAATCCTTCGGTCATCGGTGACAGTGCGGTGAACACTTCCCGTTCCGGTTCTCCTTTCATCCAGAGATTCATGGAAATATCATCTCCGCCTTTATCCTTCATATCGATGGTAAAAGTCACTTTCACATCCTGACCGGTGGTAGCCACTTTCTTATCATATAAGTAGGAATAAGCATAAAGATGGGCACCTGCAAAAGCAAGTTCTTCGGTAGGCTGCAAATTCAAGTCCGTGCCGTTGGCAGCCGTTAGTGTCATTGTCTGACCTAGATTATGGTAGAAATAATCGTGCATTTTATCGCCTCCCCGTTCTTTCCGGCTGCGGAATACATCCACATAATACCCTGTCTCCGGACCGGTAGTAACAATGCCCATCAGTCGAGTCTGATCCGCCCTGCTCTCCGGCTCACGGAAAGCTACCTGACTATAGGTGACGGAAGTAAATCCTTTACCCGGTTCCGCCGAAGCCGGAAAACAGGAAAGCAAATCGAAAGAATGATTACTTTTCATCACCGGATAACTGGAAATGCCATCTACACAAACCGTATTATGACTGGGGAATTGAGAGTAATATTCCGCATAGTCCAGACCGCTATACAGGAAAAGTCCGATACCCGCATCCGGTCCCAGCACGTATCCTTTTCCGTAAAGCTCCATCGAAATGCCATTCGCGTGCATATGATTGCCTTCACTTGCGTTGAGAGAAATCATCAGACTGTTGCGCGGATGCATCCCGTTGCGCTGTACCAGCCACGATACGTTGGGGGCATAGAACAGAGGAGATACATAATCCTCGATTTTCCCCGCCTCCACCTTCGGGTCCAGCACCAACGGCTTGTCCTCAAAGAAAGAATTGACAGAAGCCCGTACATTCTTCTTGCTATCTTTTTCGCTGCCTTCCTCCGGATTCAGACATTTCAGCAAAGCGGTGAAGTAACGTTCCTGCTCTTTCTTTCCGTTTGCCTGCGCATTCTGTATCATCCGGATAAAGAAGTTCGTACTTAAGTAACTTGGATGCGTATCTCCGAAACCACAGATCATCCGGTTCGGAAAAAGATACTGCGGAGTGGCCGCTACGGCTTTTGCCAACACAGGCATTGCCTTTACCAAGTCATACTGCAGATTATGGTCAAACTGATGGGTGAAGTTCGCGTAATCATTGATGACTACACTGCTGTATCCCGGACATTCCGCCCATATTCCCGTTTCGGAGTCAAAGCCGTAATCGGCCAGCTTGGTCAGACTCCACTGGCGGATGCTCGAACGGTTCATTACGTAGTCAATATAGTATTCGCGTCCTTTCCCGTCCGCATACTCTTCATTATCTTCCAGCACCAGTCCCACGTTCATGATATATCGTGCCTGCAATAAATCCCAGTTGTTATGAGGGACTCCGTTGGTGATAATATTATCCGCCCATTTCTTCAATGCGCCGGCATAAATCATCATCTTATCCGGATAGTTGGATTGCAGATAATGATAGAGAAAGTCATACAAAGGGACAACGATATGCAAAGCATCCTCATGGATCACTTCAAAAGAAGTCAGCCCCACCAGTGTCTGCTGATGCCCGTGATTCAGATCAACAGGAACATTTCTGTAATAGATTCCCGTCATATAAGTATCGAAAACACCGGCAGCCAGCCGGGCATACTTTTCTTCTCCCGTTATCCAATAGAGGAAAGCGGCGTCACGGGCAATTCCCAGAATCTCACAGTTCAGACTCTCAATATTGCGCCCGGTCTTGGACGGATGCACACTTTCCTGCGGACGGCCTTCCAAGGCATTGTTGCAGAAAGTCACGTTTCCTTCCGCACTATCGTCATAAGGTACTACATCTTCCAGTTTAGGTCGACCATGCGTAGCGGCCGTCCCTCGTGTTCCGGTATAGCGAACTGTCGGGGCAGGTGCCTTCGCGCCTCCGGCATGGTCGAACACCTCACCTTTCACGTACACTTCCGTTGCATGCGACTTCCAGTACATGGCCAAACGGGATAATAACCAGTCCGGCTGACTTTCCGTACGTCGCGTATATACTTCCGTCCGTTCTTTCAGCTTGTTAAAGACATCTTGTGCCCATGCTTCCTTCTTGATCAACTTCCATGTTTCTTTTTTTCCTTCCGGGGTAGTCAGCACTCTCGGATGATCCTGCGGCATCTTCTCCGGCAACGGAATCTCCTGCCCGTGCGCATTCAGGAAAAAAAGCACACACAATCCTAACAAAATTCGTCTCATACTTCCATTTCTTATTTACGTTTGCTACGTATTTAATACGAAAATAAGGAATTATTTACCTAACTGGTATCAGAAAACCCGTTTTTATTTTCACCGGTACGGACTGCCTTCATACTCCGGACATTCAAGTATACTCAAAAAAGATAGCCTGCAAGCATACCACTTACAGGCTATCACAATCCCCTTTTTTCCCTTTGTATCAGGGAGGCAACTTACGTTTCCCCGTCCCTGCCGGAACTCTTGCTGTACATCCTTGCCATCAAGCTATATATACTTCATACAAGGAGCATTTCCCCATTCAGATACAGTACCGGCAGGTCCCCATAAGTCACTCCACAATGTTCTTGCGAATCTCCCCAACTATCGTTGGATTCATATGGGTATCCGCCCTTTTTCGATGCGAAGATAATTTTTTTATGCTACTATTATAGTTAACACCGCCTATTAAAAGTGTTAAAAATAAAGATTTCATACCATACTTCTGCAAGCCGGCACCAAAGAAGAATATTTATTTTCCCTAAACAAAGCGCTAATTCCGAACAAAGAATTATATTTGCAGAAATCTAACAATTCTGATACTTATGAAAATACTATCTATCCATGATTTGCAAATAATCAGGAAGAGAGCGGAACACCATCTTTCATTGCGCGAAGAAAGTAATGAAAAGGTTTCCGAAAAATGTTGCGGGCTGGCGTCCGGAACAGCACACCTCCAGATTCTTATTTGCGGAGGTACCGGTTGTAAAGCCTCTTCCAGTCAGGGCATCACTGAAAATCTTCAAAAAGCCATTGAAAGAAACGGGATAACCGACAAAGTAGACGTCATCACAGTAGGCTGCTTCGGCTTCTGCGAAAAGGGCCCCATCGTAAAGATCATTCCTGACAATACGTTCTATACCCAAGTCACTCCCGAAGATGCGGAGGAAATCATCAGCGAACACATCATCGGAGGACGAAGAATCGAACGGCTGCTCTACATAAACCCGAAGACCGAACAAACTGTCAGTGACTCCAAACACATGGACTTCTACCGGAAACAACTCCGCATCGCCTTGCGCAACTGCGGATTCATCGACTCCGAAAATATAGAAGAATACATCGCCCGTGAAGGATACTTCGCACTGGCCGACTGCCTTCTCAACAAACAGCCTGCCGACGTCATCGACGTCATCAAACGCTCCGGCCTGCGGGGACGCGGTGGGGGCGGTTTCCCCACCGGCTTGAAATGGGAATTTGCCAGTAAGCAGGTATCGGACGTAAAGTACGTTGTCTGCAACGCCGACGAAGGCGACCCCGGCGCCTTCATGGACCGCTCCATCATGGAAGGCGACCCGCACTCTATTGTAGAAGCGATGTGCATCTGCGGTT
>OKTT01001215.1_pt1 | contig 11588 bp, 10 predicted proteins | sample 1606121 | NCBI WGS metagenome assembly OKTT01 (sample SAMEA3879516, study PRJEB24766) | human gut metagenome | biome: human-associated habitat; feature: feces | place: USA | collected 1985/1987
AGCATCAGTTGAAGAATTTTCCGGTTGTATCCTACCGTTCCCAGATTGCTTTGCAGGAAAGAGGTGATATCGAAGGAGTAATAGGTATCTTCTCCCATCATTTCATCTGTCACCAGGCTTCCGGTTTGTACGGAACTGCCTGAAATATCAGTCACTACATCTTCCGTCACATTGTTTTCATCGGCTGTATACAGTGTCAGCGATTCGGGAAGGGGATACTGTTCGCCATAAGTTCCTTTTACCGGATATAGCCGGAGCAGGGCGCTTTCGATGGTCACCAGCCTGCCTTCGGCACGTAGGTCATTGAGGAATGGAAAATCAATATTGATATACATGCCGGTCAACCCTTGCAGATAGGACTGGTGCTCCGATTTTTCTGAAGGAAGTCCGTTGTTGAGTCCGCTTTGCAAAGAGGAGAGTGCGGTCCGGTTGCGGTCACAACTGACCTGGTTGAACCTCAGATCGCTGTTGGGTAAAAAATCGGCGGACAGTTCCGTGGCATCCGTTTCCGTCTGATGATAATAGAGAGTGATGCATAAGCTTGAGTCGTTCACCATGAAACCGTTGACACAATTTCCCCCTTCTTCGGGAATAAATGCGATACCTTTGAAATAGTCGCGGAAATACTCTTGCGACTCCATCTCACGTGAACCGGCCTGGAAATGTTCGAACCACTCGACTCCCCATTCGTCGGGGAGGCGGATTTCATGTTCCCGGATTGTTTCGCCCGGGGTGGGGGTGAAAGTAAAGGAAGCCAGGGGAGTGGAGTGATAGGACACCTTCGAAGTAGTGTACAGATAACCTTCGTCCAATGACAGATTCTCCGATAGACTGTGCAGTGAGATACGTTGCGGACTTAGGGTATCTCCCAGATAGTTACCCGATGGATAGAACCGGATGGTAATGGAGTCGAATCTGTAGTCGGCATTTTCACTGAATGAAACTGTCGGTACGTCATATTCGACATAGAAAGCTGCCTCTATCTTTCCCCAGACGGGATCGTCAATGGTTCCTATCTGGCAGACAGTGTCACCCGATGTGGCAAGAGAGTCACTCAGGATAGTGCTGAGGCGTACGGTACAGGTATCGGTTTGTATGGTTCGCAGGGAGCTTTCCACCCATTTGCCTCCCGCCGTCGACAGTTCGTCACGACAAGAGGCGAGGAGTGATATAAAAAGAGTGATAAAAAACAAGGATAAGTTTTTTCGTTTCATGAATCGGATCATTTTTGCCGCAAAAGAAGACGATTTATTTTCCCTGTAAAAAAAGGATCGACTAATCGGAACGATTTATCGACTTCATTTTCGTTGGTAGAGAGAATGTGCCTGTTAGTCGATCCTTTTTTTGGCGCTTACCGATGTCGCCTACATTTGCGGTCAGTAATTAACGATTAAAAAAACAGAATAAAAGAATGACTGGAATAGAAAAAACAGTAACGAATAGGTCGGGGGCCGGAGCTTTGGTGCTCTGTACCATACTTTTTTGCTTGTGCGCCTGTACGGAAGATGCTTCCTATACGGCAGGAGTCTGGTACCGCCGTTCGGACTTCGACGGGGTGGCACGTACCGATGCTGCCGGTTTCACGATTGGCAACAAAGGATATATCTGTGGAGGTTACAACGGGAAAACAACCCGTCTGGCCGATACCTGGGAGTATGACATCGACAATGACTGGTGGACGCAACGTGCCGATATGCCCGGTACGGTTCGGAATGCCGCTACAGGTTTCCCGGTGGGGAATAAAGGGTACATCACTACCGGTTACAATCCCGATCAGAAGTATCTGGCCGATACGTGGGAGTACGATCCGGAGACAAATACCTGGCGGCAAATGGATGACTTCAAAGGGGGAGCCCGTTATTATGCCCTTGGGTTTGGCATTGATAATTATGGCTATGTAGGTACCGGTTACAATGATAACTATTTGAAGGACTTTTATCGATTCGATCCTACTGCGGCAGCCGGTTCGCAATGGACTATCGTGAATGGTTTCGGTGGACAAAAGCGTCAGGGAGCCACAGCCTTTGTGATCAATGGAAAAGCCTATGTCTGTGGAGGACAGAACAACAATTCCGATGTGTCGGACTTTTGGCGTTTCGATCCTTCTGCCGCCACGCCGTGGACACAATTGAGAGATATTGCCAATACCAGCGACGATGATTATGATGACGATTATACTTCTATTGTCCGTTCTTACGGAGTCAGTTTTGTGATCGATGGAAAAGCGTATCTGACTTTGGGCTCTACTGCCGGAGGAAGTTATTATTCGAACTATTGGATCTATGATCCTGAAACCGATCTTTGGGAAGGAGACGACCTGACAGCGTTTGAAGGCAGTACACGCATCCATGCTGTCTGTTTTTCTACCGGAACCCGGGGGATCATTGCGACAGGCGGCAGTGGATCGAGTTCATACTTTGATGACACTTGGGAGTTGAAGCCTTATGAATATGAAGAAGAATAAGAGCATACTTTGGCTGACTCTCGCTATCTGCATGCTGATATCCTTCTTCTTATACCATCGGCATGAGGCTTGTAGGTATAGTCTCCAAATAATTGAAACGGAGAATGAAGGCGGATATGGTTACCGGATTCTTTGTGGCGACCGGGTAGTGATCTGCCAGCCATACATACCTTCACTTCCCGGACGGAAAGGGTTTGCTTCGGAAGAAGATGCCCGGAGAGTCGGAAATCTGGTACTGGAAAGGATACGGTCGGGAAGTGATTTCACGATATCGGCTTCCGACTTGGAGCAGGTGACGGAAACAAATGGATTCCTTTACAGGGCTCACTGAAAATCGATATTTGAAAATGTATTTGCAAACAGGAGAATGAAAAGCGATACCTTTTGGTCTTTATAAGGCAAGTTTAAGGTTTCTTTTTGATAGGTTTCGAAGCACTGCCCCGTTGGTTTTAAATTAACGGGGCTTACCTTTTAAACCCAAATACCTTTGATTTAAAACCTATTTTTGTATTTGTATAGTGCTGCTTTTGAGTTGGTTATGGTTTTGTTCCGTCACGAATCGGTTTCATCCCGGTCTTCGCCTGCTTTGTCTGCTCTGTGGTGAAAATATCATTTCGAATAGATTTAAACTTACTCTAAAACTATTTTTTATTTTGGTTTGTTTTATCTTTGCATAGACACACTTCACAAAAAAATATGCTTGTATGCAGAGAGCCAAAAAGAATTATCTTATTTATGCGGTTATGTTGCTCCTTTTCGGGGCGCTTATTTACATGGCTATCGAGGAGGGAGATCGTTTTTCACACCATGCGGTAGCATCGTCAACTGTCGCAGAAGACACTCCTTTCACTATGTTTTGTCAGTTTGTCACCGACAACTTACATCATCCCTTGAGTATATTGCTGATACAGATCATTGCTGTCCTGCTGATGGTAAGGCTTTTCGGCTTTCTGTTCAAGCATATCGGGCAGCCCGGGGTGATTGGTGAGATTGTGGCGGGTATTGTGTTGGGGCCTTCTGTGTTAGGCTATTTTTTCCCGGATGTGTTTCAAGCCCTTTTCCCTCCCGAATCTCTTACCAATCTGGAGTTGCTGAGCCAGGTCGGACTGGTTCTTTTCATGTTCGTAATCGGGATGGAACTAGACTTTAGCGTACTCAAAAACAAGATAAACGAAACATTGGTCATCAGCCATGCGGGTATATTGGTTCCGTTCTTCCTCGGCATCGTGGCATCCTACTGGATTTATGAAGAGTATGCGGCTGCCCAGACCGCCTTTCTGCCGTTTGCCCTCTTCATCGGTATCTCAATGAGTATAACCGCTTTTCCGGTGTTGGCACGCATCATTCAGGAACGGAATATGACAAAGACTTCTTTGGGAACTTTGGCCATTGCTTCGGCTGCCAATGATGACGTCACTGCCTGGTGTCTGCTGGCTGTAGTCATCGCCATAGCCAAGGCGGGAACGTTTGCCAGTGCCCTTTACGCCATCGGGCTGACAGCTCTTTATATCATTATCATGTTTATGGTGGTACGTCCTTTCCTCAAGAAAGTGGGAGAGGTGTATGCCAATCAGGAGGTGATTAACAAAACATTTGTGGCGCTGATTCTGCTGATTCTCATCATTTCTTCCACGCTTACCGAGATTATCGGTATTCATGCCCTGTTCGGTGCTTTCATGGCAGGAGTGGTGATGCCGCCCAGCATCGGATTCCGCAAGGTGATGATGGAAAAAGTAGAAGATATTGCCCTTGTCTTTTTTCTTCCTCTTTTCTTTGCCTTTACAGGATTGCGTACCGAGATCGGATTGATCAACAGTCCGGCGCTTTGGGGTGTCTGCCTGCTGCTGATTACGGTTGCCGTAGCAGGAAAACTGGGAGGATGTGCTGTTGCCGCGCGTTTGGTAGGCGAGTCCTGGAAAGACAGTTTTACTATCGGTACGCTGATGAATACACGGGGACTGATGGAACTGGTGGCACTGAATATCGGATACGAAATGGGAGTACTTCCGCCTTCTATCTTTGTAATCCTCGTCATTATGGCATTGGTAACTACTTTTATGACGACTCCGTTGTTACACCTTGTCGAACGGATTTTTGCCCGTCGTGAAGAACGCTTGTCGGCCAAGCTGAAACTGGTCTTCTGTTTTGGCAGGCCGGAGTCGGGACGCAGCCTGCTTTCCATCTTTTTCTTATTGTTCGGAAAGAAGATGAAAGCTGCCCAGGTCGTTGCTGCCCATTTTACAGTGGGTACGGATCTGAACCCCCTGAATGCAGAACAGTATGCCCGAGATAGTTTTTCCCTCGTGGACGAAAAAGCTTCCGAATTGGGACTTAGCGTTGAGAATCGTTACCGGGTAACCGATAAATTGGTACAGGATATGATCCGGTTGGCACGAAAAGAGCGTCCCGATATGTTTCTGTTGGGAGCCGGTAGCAAGTACAGGCCGGATACTGCGGGAAGCAACGGAGTGCTGTGGCTCTCTCTGTTTCGCGATAAGATAGACGATGTAATGGAGCAGGTGAAATGTCCGGTTGCTGTTTTTGTCAATCGTGGCTATAGCGGCAGCTCCCCCGTCTCTTTCGTACTGGGGGGAGTGATTGATGCTTTTTTGTTGACTTATCTTGAAAGTATGTTGGAAGGGGGAGCACAGGTTCATCTCTTCCTTTTTGATACGGATGATGAAGCTTTCCGGCAATCGACCGATCCGATCCTGGCAAAATATTCGTCTCAGATCCGGACACAGCCTTTTAGTGGTGCTGCCAATCTGACTTCGGCAGCGAAGGATGGCTTGCTTGTGATGAGTCACTTATCTTATACGAAGCTGTCCGAAGAAGAAGAGGTGTTCCGCGATTTGCCTTCACTGTTGGTCATCCGGAGGCCTAAGAAGGGTTGAAGTTTCAAACCCGACAACTGCTGATTCGTATTGATTACTGAATTCTAACGACTAATTATTTTGAAAGATGACAATTGATAATCAAACCGGTCTGGTACTCGAAGGAGGAGGTATGCGCGGCGTATTTACCTGTGGGGTACTGGACTATCTGATGGACCATGATATTCGTTTTCCCTATACAATCGGGGTCTCTGCGGGAGCTTGCAACGGGCTTTCGTATATGTCTCGCCAGCGTGGACGGGCCAAGTACAGTAACATCGACTTGTTAGAGAAGTACCATTATATCGGATTGAAGCATTTGCTCAAGAAACGGAATATCCTGGACTTCGATCTTCTCTTTACGGAATTTCCCGAACATATTCTTCCTTACGATTATCAGGCATACTTTGATTCGCCCGAACGATATGTGATGGTGACTACCAATTGCCTGACCGGGGAAGCCGATTACTTTGAGGAAAAAAAGGATAAGAACCGTGTAATCGACATCGTCCGTGCTTCCAGCAGCCTTCCTTTCGTTTGTCCCATAGCTTATGTAGACGGCATCCCTATGCTGGATGGCGGTATTGTAGATTCAATTCCTTTGCAACGTGCCATACACGACGGATATCGGAATAATGTAGTTGTCCTCACCCGGAATCGTGGTTATCGGAAAGAGAACAAAGACATCCGTATTCCTCCTTGTCTATCGTAAATACCCCAAGATGCGGGAAGCGTTAAGTCGGCGTTGTGCTGCGTACAATGCACAGTTAGAGATGGTAGAGCGTATGGAAGAGGAGGGGGACATCCTTGTCATCCGTCCTCAGAAGCCTGTTGTGGTGGACCGCATTGAACGTGATATTCAAAAACTGACCGATCTCTATGAGGAAGGATACGAATGTGCGAAGCGGCAGCTTGAAGTTCTCTGATGATGTGTCCGGTGTACTGAAAAATAGGGATGACCGTAGCCACCGAAAATAAAGTTAAAACTCCGGTTAGCAAGATAACAAGTCGGTTGTAGGTACGTTTCTATATCACGTCACTATAAAATAATATATTATGGATGCTTTAAAGATGCTGATTGTTGTAACCGGAACCGATATGTATGCCGATGGTAACCTGCAAACAGGGTTATGGCTCAGTGAGTTGACCCATATCTATCATTGTGCCGAAGAGGCAGGGTATGAAATAACCGTCGCAAGCCCCAAGGGCGGCAATGTTCCTGTTGATCCGGAGAGTCTAAAACCGATGATGTTGGACAAACTTTCTAAGGATTATTGGGATGATCTTGAATTCAGGCGTGAATTGCAGCATGCAAAAAGTTTAGCCGAAGTTTCCGGACAGCTATTTGACTGTGTTTATTTGGCAGGTGGTCATGGTGCGATGTATGATTTTCCTGACGATACTGTATTGCAGGCGATTATTGAAAAGCATTATGAGAGTGATAAAGCAGTAGCGGCCATCTGTCATGGTGTAAGCGGGCTTTTGAATGTTAAACTGTCCGGAGGAGAGTATCTTATCAAAGATAAAAAGATCACAGGCTTTTCTTGGTTTGAAGAAAGTTTGGCTGGGAGAAAAAAGGAAGTACCTTTCGACCTTGAGGCTGCACTCGAAAAGAGAGGAGCCGACTACGAGAAGGCATTGATTCCGATGACCTCGAAAGTAGTGGTGGACTGTAACCTGATAACGGGACAAAACCCGTTCAGTTCAAAAGAAATGGCAGAAGTTGTAATGCGGCAATTGAGTCGCGAAAAGTAATTTTGATTATTATAGGAAATGAATTTAGAAGAAGTCTTAAATTATCGTCGTTCCGTGCGGGTGTTTGATAAAACGAAGCCGTTGGACCCTGAGAAAGTGAAACATTGTCTGGAACTGGCAACATTGGCGCCTAACAGTTCAAATATGCAATTGTGGGAGTTTTATCAAGTCATACAGCCGGAATTGCTGGTAAAGATATCCAAAGCCTGCCTTGATCAGACCGCAACTTCAACGGCTTCGGAGGTTGTTGTTTTTGTTACGCGTCAGGATTTATACCGGAGCCGGGCAAAGTTCGTGCTTGATTTTGAAAGAGGAAACGTGAGACGAAACAGTCCCAAAGACCGTCAGGAAAAACGTATTAAAGACAGAGAACTCTATTATGGAAAGCTAATGCCGTTTCTGTATGCCCGCTTCTTTAGGATACTGGGACTCCTGAGATCTGTATTGGCTAAGGCTATCGGCCTTTTCCGCCCCATTGTGCGTGAAGTTTCCGAAAGTGATATGCGTGTTGTCGTCCACAAATCTTGTGCACTGGCTGCCCAGACATTTATGATTGCCATGGTAAACGAAGGATATGATACCTGTCCTTTGGAGGGCTTTGACAGCAAACAAATGAAGAAACTATTGAAGTTGCCTCATGGGGCCGAAGTGAACATGGTGATCGCCTGTGGAATACGGGATGGAAACAAAGGAATCTGGGGTGAACGGGGCAGAGTACCGTTTGATGAAGTTTATCATAGAGTTTAATGTTGTTTGTATCCATTTAGGCCATAATACAAAATGTAAGCTTCCCCGGCGATGACCAACAGCCATGTCCAAAGCCAGTTGCCACCCATTACATCGGCAAAGATTCCTTGTAAAAGAGGGATAATACCTCCGCCGATGACTCCCATTGTCAGCACTCCGGATGCCTTAGTGGTATATTTCCCCAGTTGGTCGGTTGCCAATGTAAAAATGGCCGGCCACATGATGGAATGAAAAAAGCCTATCAATGTCAATATCCAGGGATTGGCCGTCAGCATAGCAAGCACGAGTAGTACGATGGCTCCGATGGAGGCTATTACCAGTTGCTTTTCGGAAGGGACCTGCTTGATAAAGGAGCCTAAGAAGCGTCCCAATAACAGCAATCCCCAATATAAGGCAGCCATGTGGGTAGCGTTTGAGGCGAACGATCCTCCGAGTTCGGATGCATACATATTGACATTAGCTCCGACGGCCACCTCGATGCCTACATAGAAGAAAATACCCCATACCCCTAATTTCAGGTTTCTAAAGGACCATACGCTTTTATCAAATTTTTCTCCCGGTACTTGGCGTACATTGTCGATAGAAGGCATTTGTGTTTTACCAACTAAAATAGTAATAATCAGCATGATCAGAATCAATATGATCAGTGGAATAATGAACTGCTTCGTCACGATGTCGTGCAAAGGTGTTCCGTGAAATATCAGATAACTGATTACCAACGGAGCGATAGCCATACCTATCGAGTTGCTTGTTCCGCCGATCATCTGTCGCTGCAAGGCTGTTGTTTTACCAATCCGGCAAACTGTGAGATATAGATTGAGCACTACTTGCAGGATCGTTGCGGCTACACCGATCACAAAAGAGCCGATCAGAAAAATGAAAAAGCCGACAGAAATGTGATTTCCGATGATGGAGACCTGCATGGGCGTATATATATGGAAAAGCACAGCTGCTTCGTAGATCGCCAGCCCGGCGATAAGTATCAGTAAGGCAAGATAAGATGTTTTTCGGTATCCGTATTTTTCCAGCCATCGTGTTCCGAATCCTTCGGATAGGGGATAGGCAAGAAACCATGAAAAATTCAGCATTGTCACCAATGCATTGGTGATATTACCATCGTGGGGCAGCATAGCTGTTTGTAACGGTATCTGGAATTGTTGATTGATGACGGTGAAAAGTCCCACGATAAAATACAAGATCAGCATTACCATAAATACGGTAAACACGTTTACGACTTTGGTTTGATTGCGCTTTTGGTTCATAAGAGATCATTTGGATTACATATTTGGGAAACAATCTTTCGTTTTGAAGGTTGTGTGAAAACATATTATTTACCTATATTATAATGAAATTTGAAAGAGTACTTCATAACTATGTTAGCTAATACAAGACATAAACAATTTCATGGAAGTACGATTTGAATGACAACAAAACTTCACGATTTCGGTCAAAAAACAAAATCTTATGGTCTAAACCATTGTCAATTGAAATAAAAGCAGTAGCTTTATAGTCGGAAATATTTGCAATCATTCCGACCTTTATTAAAGCGGATTATTAATGGAAAATACAGTAGTACAACAGATTAGGAAAAGAATAACTCGCAGCAAGTTTGGTGAGATATTCTTTGTGTCATCTTTCTCTCAATATGATGTTGAGTACGTCACCAAATTGCTCGCTCAATTTGAAAAAGAAGGATTAATAACACGTATAGCAAAAGGAGTCTATGTGAAGGCTCGCAAGACACGCTTTGGTACCTTATATCCCTCAGCATACGAATTGGTGACAGAAATAGCTAAGCGAGACAAGGCAAAGGTAATACCTACTGGAGCTACAGCTGCTAATCGCTTGGGATTCTCAACACAAGTGCCTATGAATACTATTTTTCTGACTACAGGTTCTGGCAGAAAGCTAAAATTGGGGAACCGAACAGTGACCTTGAAACATGGGGCACCTAAGAATTTTGCATTTCGAGGACGGCTGATGTCCGAATTGGTGCAAGCACTGCGCAGCATCGGTGAAAATAACATCACGCCTAAGGACGAAACAAGAATTGGTCAGCTGTTCACCGAAACGCCAGAGGCTGATACAATAGAATATGATTTATTATTAGCTCCGGTATGGATGCGACAAGTAATTAAGAAGGGATTAAAACGATGAGCAAATGGATTGATTTCTCGCTCAAAGAGCGAAAGGCTATGATACAAGGTGTGGTTGAGGCACGACAAATAGATGAAGTCGCTGCAGAAAAAGACTGGTGGGTAACGACTGTGTTGTATGCCCTGTTCCATACCAGCGTGTCAGAATATCTGTTGTTCAAAGGGGGGACGAGCCTCAGTAAAGGATGGGACATCATCAACCGCTTTAGTGAGGATATTGATTTGGTTTTGAGTCGGGACTATTTTCTGAACGTTAAAAAACTTTCCTGTGCAAACTGCACTAGCAATACACAAATCCATAATCTCCGCGAGAAAGGACAAGACTTTTTGTTCGGAGAGTTCAAAGACGAGTTGGAAGCGAAACTGGCAGAGCTTAGACTTAACGTGACCGTACTCTCTGACAATGATATACTTGATGAAAATGGAGAACCGAGAAAAGTGCCACACGACAAAGACCCTTCTGTGCTTTACGTGCAATACTCCTCAATCTACAATAGTCAGGCTGCATATGCTATCCCGACAGTAAAAATAGAAATCAGTATCTTGTCAATGTCTGAGCCATACGAGATGAGGAGAATCTCGTCGCTTATTGAACAAACATATGTGGGTGAAGATGTAGATTCAGATTTGGTGCAGACCATCCGTACGGTCAGTCCTACTAGGACATTTTTGGAAAAAGCATTTCTTCTCAATGAAGAGTTTCAAAAAGAAAAGCCTAGAACACGAAGGATGACTCGGCATTTCTATGATTTAGAAAAACTGATGAACACACCTTATGCGGATCTTGCCATAAACGATGCAGCTCTCTACCACGAAATAGTTGAACATCGCCGAAAATTTTACCATGTCGGCTACGTTGATTATGACAAGGATTTACCAGATTCTATCACCATTCTACCCAAAGAAGTATTGCTACCCCAGTATGAAACTGATTACAAGGAAATGCAGAATAGTTTTATCTATGGAGCCTCTCTTGAGTTTGGGGAACTGATGGAACGATTGAAGGTCTTACAAGCCCGTTTTCGCTCAATAGAGTTCGGAGATAAAGATTAGACATTTGTTTGCAGATACACTACACGGAGCGCAAGTTAGTAAAGACATTTGGCTAGAAGGGAATGCAGGAGGAAGCCTGCAAGCCAATGTGATGCAGGGGTGTCATGGAGAAGGAGTGCTCTCAAATACATAGTGCGTATAAACAAAGTTAGACCAATATATAATTTAGGTTGAAAAGGCTATGATGGGCATTAATTGTTCATATCTATAAAAGCAGGTGTCTGAATAGGGATTTGGATAGCCATTGAAAGTAGCATCGGTATCTATACTTACCGATTGTTATTATGTAAGCAATATCTCGAAATCTATATTAAAAAGTGGGAAAAAGTGATCTTGGGATAACTCTCTGTTTTCAAAAAAATAGTGAAACAGGAGTGGATCGGCAAGCGAAATGCAAATATTGAGCCTGTTTATACCATGAAATCCGGAAGTCGGCAACAGGAAGTTAACATCGTAAAAACAAAGAACTAACTTCTTGGCAAGAGAAAGTTAATATCCTGAAAGCAGGAAGTTAACTTCCTGCTTTCAGGATATTAACTT
>OKTT01001235.1_pt1 | contig 11430 bp, 11 predicted proteins | sample 1606121 | NCBI WGS metagenome assembly OKTT01 (sample SAMEA3879516, study PRJEB24766) | human gut metagenome | biome: human-associated habitat; feature: feces | place: USA | collected 1985/1987
TCTCGCCGAGGATCTCAAGCCTTACGCTACGGTCGAGTCCAAGCCTAAGATGGAAGGCCGTAACATGCTTATGCTGCTCGCCCCGATTAAGGGCGCCTTCGATGAGGATAAAGCGGCAAGCGATACCAAGTAACTAGTGTTCTGTAACCGATTAAGGAGTATTTCATGCCTAAGATGAAGTCCCACAGCGGCACCAAGAAGCGTTTCCGCAAGACTGGCACCGGCAAGCTTATGCGCGCCAAGGCTTTCAAGAGCCACATCCTGAGCAAGAAGTCCACCAAGCGTAAGCGTGGCTTCCGTCAGGAGACCGAGATCGCCGCTGCCGACCGCAAGGTCATCAAGTCGCGTCTCGCCTAAGTTCGCGTTCCCGTTTTTCGTTTTACAGTCTAGGAGTTGATAGAACATGGCACGTATTAAGCGCGCTGTTGCCGCCAAGAAGAAGCGCCGTACCGTTATGCACCGTGCGAAGGGTTACTACGGTGCCGCTTCGCGTACTTACAAGCATGCTAAAGAGCAGGTCCAGCACTCTCTGCAGTATCAGTATCGTGATCGCCGCAATAAGAAGCGCGAGATCCGTTCTCTCTGGATCACTCGTATCAACGCTGCTGCTCGTCTGAACGACATCTCTTACTCTCAGTTCATGCACGGCCTGAAGGTTGCCGGCATCGAGCTCGACCGCAAGGTCCTGGCTCAGATGGCTTACGAGGACATCGAGTCCTTCAACGAGCTGGCTACCATCGCCAAGAAGGCTCTCGAGGCCTAATAGATTCTCTTGAATCGCTAGGGGAGTGTCGCGTTGTGCGCGGCGCTCCCTCTTTTTATCTGAAGCGCGGTTTACATTGCTAAAAGCGCGGGTAGATAAACACTTACAGGTGACCGATCTTTATATATCTCTTAACCGAAGGGTCATCATCTGATACGTGCAGTATTTCTGCACCAGCCTTTCTATGACATATATAGGAAGCGATGTATTGTGTAGGACTTGTGAAGAGTGGAATTCCCGCCCACGGCGCCCCTCCGGTCTGGCAATATATCTCCTTGCCGCGCGGCCCGGTCGGACCGGATGAGCCGCAAAGCGTGCACCTTGAGAACCGGATACTGCGAGGATGGACACACCAGATGTGTCGCATCCGGGCAGACATCGAACCATTTGAAATGGTCTAACTTGGATTTGTTTTTCGCAAGGCCGCCGAGAGGCGGCCCCGAGAAATTCCTTTTCCTATACTAGAACCATATGAATCGAACGGAACCGATCAGCTAATAGTTGTGAGGACCGGACGGGCTCGAAGCCCATATATTTTGGACGGAGAGTTCGATCCTGGCTCAGGATGAACGCTGGCGGCGCGCCTAACACATGCAAGTCGAACGGCACCCCTCTCCGGAGGGAAGCGAGTGGCGAACGGCTGAGTAACACGTGGAGAACCTGCCCCCTCCCCCGGGATAGCCGCCCGAAAGGACGGGTAATACCGGATACCCCCGGGCGCCGCATGGCGCCCGGGCTAAAGCCCCGACGGGAGGGGATGGCTCCGCGGCCCATCAGGTAGACGGCGGGGTGACGGCCCACCGTGCCGACAACGGGTAGCCGGGTTGAGAGACCGACCGGCCAGATTGGGACTGAGACACGGCCCAGACTCCTACGGGAGGCAGCAGTGGGGAATCTTGCGCAATGGGGGGAACCCTGACGCAGCGACGCCGCGTGCGGGACGGAGGCCTTCGGGTCGTAAACCGCTTTCAGCAGGGAAGAGTCAAGACTGTACCTGCAGAAGAAGCCCCGGCTAACTACGTGCCAGCAGCCGCGGTAATACGTAGGGGGCGAGCGTTATCCGGATTCATTGGGCGTAAAGCGCGCGTAGGCGGCCCGGCAGGCCGGGGGTCGAAGCGGGGGGCTCAACCCCCCGAAGCCCCCGGAACCTCCGCGGCTTGGGTCCGGTAGGGGAGGGTGGAACACCCGGTGTAGCGGTGGAATGCGCAGATATCGGGTGGAACACCGGTGGCGAAGGCGGCCCTCTGGGCCGAGACCGACGCTGAGGCGCGAAAGCTGGGGGAGCGAACAGGATTAGATACCCTGGTAGTCCCAGCCGTAAACGATGGACGCTAGGTGTGGGGGGACGATCCCCCCGTGCCGCAGCCAACGCATTAAGCGTCCCGCCTGGGGAGTACGGCCGCAAGGCTAAAACTCAAAGGAATTGACGGGGGCCCGCACAAGCAGCGGAGCATGTGGCTTAATTCGAAGCAACGCGAAGAACCTTACCAGGGCTTGACATATGGGTGAAGCGGGGGAGACCCCGTGGCCGAGAGGAGCCCATACAGGTGGTGCATGGCTGTCGTCAGCTCGTGTCGTGAGATGTTGGGTTAAGTCCCGCAACGAGCGCAACCCCCGCCGCGTGTTGCCATCGGGTGATGCCGGGAACCCACGCGGGACCGCCGCCGTCAAGGCGGAGGAGGGCGGGGACGACGTCAAGTCATCATGCCCCTTATGCCCTGGGCTGCACACGTGCTACAATGGCCGGTACAGAGGGATGCCACCCCGCGAGGGGGAGCGGATCCCGGAAAGCCGGCCCCAGTTCGGATTGGGGGCTGCAACCCGCCCCCATGAAGTCGGAGTTGCTAGTAATCGCGGATCAGCATGCCGCGGTGAATGCGTTCCCGGGCCTTGTACACACCGCCCGTCACACCACCCGAGTCGTCTGCACCCGAAGTCGCCGGCCCAACCGAGAGGGGGGAGGCGCCGAAGGTGTGGAGGGTGAGGGGGGTGAAGTCGTAACAAGGTAGCCGTACCGGAAGGTGCGGCTGGATCACCTCCTTTCTAGGGAGATAAGTTCTTAGAGAGACTACTTTAACTCGAATAGAGGGCAGGAGCCCGTCCGGTAGATGTCCCGCCTGGATGAAGTCCCCGCAGCACCCGGTCCCCGGGGTCGCACCCGCGTACCTTGAGAGCCGCATAGCGATAGGAGAGAGATGGAAGAGATTCATCTTCCAGACTCGATTCTTTTCTGCGATTTATCAGACAGAATGATAGCAATCATTCATCCGATCCAAACAAGAAGAATTCACTTATATATGAGTGAGGAGCATCTGATCGCGAGCACAGTGAAGACACTGTGCCGCGGTATGAGATACCCGAATTGCGACATACGAGCGCTATTCATGATATCGATTAATTAACTTAATTAGCGACACGTGGATATCCCGCGGGCCCGAGAGCGGTCCCGCAAGATACCACGGGCGCACGGCGGATGCCTTGGCACAGGGAGCCGATGAAGGACGCGGCAAGCTGCGATAATCCCCGGCGAGGAGCACACATCCTTCGACCCGGGGGTCTCCGAATGGGCGAACCCATGCACAGCAGTGTGCATATCCCCACCCCGAACACATAAGGGTGGGGAGGACAACCCGGGGAACTGAAACATCTAAGTACCCGGAGGAGAGGAAATCAATCTCGAGACTCCCCGAGTAGCGGCGAGCGAAAGGGGACCGATGGCCAAACCGTCGAGCGGGCATACCCGGCAGGGGTTCCGCCGACGGGGTTGCAGGGCCGCGCATCCGGGGGCTGCCGCCCCCGGGCGCAGGTCCGGCTGGGGAGCGGAACGGCATGGGAGGGCCGGCCGCAGCGGGTGACAGCCCCGTACGCGAACCCAGACCGGACGGCGCGACGCGGTCCCTGAGTAGGGCCGGGCACGTGAAACCCGGTCCGAACCTGGGTGGACCACCATCCAAGCCTGAGTACTACCCTGTGACCGATAGCGCACCAGTACCGTGAGGGAAAGGTGAAAAGCACCCCGGGAGGGGAGTGAAACAGTACCTGAAACCGTGCGCCCACGAGCAGTCGGAGCAACTTTACGTTGTGACGGCGTGCCTTTTGTAGAATGAGCCAGCGAGTCGCTGGCGCGGGGCGAGGTTAACCGAAAGGGAGCCGGAGCGAAAGCGAGCCTTAACAGGGCGACTTGAGTCCCGCGCCGCGGACGCGAAGCCGGGTGAGCTATCCGTGGGCAGGCTGAAGCGGGGGTAAGACCCCGTGGAGGGCCGAACGCACGTCGGTTGAAAACGGCGGCGATGACCTGCGGATAGGGGTGAAAGGCCAATCAAACCCGGAGATATCTCGTTCTCCCCGAAATAGCTTTAGGGCTAGCGTCGCGCGTTCACCGCCGGAGGTAGAGCACCGGATGGACGAGGGGGCTTCGCCGCCTACCGAATCCAACCGAACTCCGAATGCCGGCGGCCCAGAGCGCGGCAGTCAGAGCATGTGGGCTAAGCTGTGTGCTCGAGAGGGAAACAGCCCGGACCGCCCGCTAAGGTCCCCAAGTTCCAGCCGAGTGGCAAAGGATGTGCGTCCGCCCAGACAACCAGGATGTTGGCTTAGAAGCAGCCATCCATTCAAAGAGTGCGTAACAGCTCACTGGTCGAGTGGACATGCGCCGACAATACACGGGGCTAAGCTGGACACCGAAGCGGCGGGATTTTACCTAAGTAGAATCGGTAGGGGAGCTTCCCATGGGCGGAGAAGCCGGAGGGCGACCGACGGTGGAGCGCATGGGAGTGAGAATGCTGGCATGAGTAGCGAGAGACGAGAGAGTAACTCGTCCGCCGTGAACCCGAGGTTTCCTGGGCAAGGCTAATCCTCCCAGGGTCAGTCGGGGGCTAAGGCGAGGCCGGTAGGCGTAGCCGACGCGCAGCAGGCAGACATTCCTGCACCGCGCACGCGGCGCTACGACCGACGGGGCGACGGATGGGGGTGGCTCGGCGGGGTTCTGGACGTCCCCGTGATGGAGCGCGGCCCGCGGACCAGGGAAATCCGGTCCGCAGGAGGGCGAGGCTCCGGACGAAGCACTTAAGCGAAGCGAGTGAGCCCGAGGTCCCTAGAAAAACCCCTAGGCAGGCGCGTGCGCGCCCGTACCGCAAACCGACACAGGTGGGTGGGTAGAACATACCGAGGCGATCGGGTCAACCATGGTCAAGGAACTCGGCACAATGGCCCCGTAACTTCGGGAGAAGGGGTGCCCGCGCGTACGTGAACCGGCTCGCCCGGGGAGCGGAGGCGGGCCGCAGTGGAGAGGCCCAAGCGACTGTTTACCAAAAACACAGGACTCTGCAGAAGCCGCAAGGCGACGTATAGGGTCTGACGCCTGCCCGGTGCCGGAAGGTCACGCGGAGGAGTTAGCCGATTCGGCGAAGCCCCGAAGCCAAGCCCCGGTAAACGGCGGCCGTAACTATAACGGTCCTAAGGTAGCGAAATTCCTTGTCGGGTAAGTTCCGACCTGCACGAAAGGCGCAACGACTTGGGCGCTGTCTCGACCATGGACCCGGTGAAATTGCACTGGTCGTGAAGATGCGACTTACCCGCGGAAGGACGGAAAGACCCCGTGAACCTTCACTGCAGCTTGGCATTGGCCGCTGGTCCCGCGTGTAGAGGATAGGCAGGAGGCATCGATCCGGAGGCGCCAGCCCCCGGGGAGCCGCCCTTGGAATACTGCCCTCGCGCGACCGGCGTCCTAACCCGAGGCCGTCAACCGGCTCGGGGACCGTGCCAGGCGGGCAGTTTGACTGGGGCGGTCGCCTCCTAAAGGGTAACGGAGGCGCGCGAAGGTCCGCTCGGGACGGTCGGCAACCGTCCTTTTGAATGCAAGAGTACAAGCGGGCTTGACTGCGAGGCCCACAAGCCGAGCAGGTGCGAAAGCAGGCTCTAGTGATCCGGCGGCCCCGAGTGGGTGGGCCGTCGCTCAACGGATAAAAGGTACTCCGGGGATAACAGGCTGATCTTGCCCAAGAGTCCACATCGACGGCAAGGTTTGGCACCTCGATGTCGGCTCATCGCATCCTGGGGCTGAAGTAGGTCCCAAGGGTTGGGCTGTTCGCCCATTAAAGCGGTACGCGAGCTGGGTTCAGAACGTCGTGAGACAGTTCGGTCCCTATCCTCCGTGGGCGCAGGAGAATCGATGGAGGCTGCCCCCAGTACGAGAGGACCGGGGTGGACGCACCTCCGGTGAACCGGTTGTCGACCAACGGCACGGCCGGGTAGCCGCGTGCGGCGCGGATAACCGCTGAAGGCATCTAAGCGGGAAGCCGTTCCAGGGATTAGTTCTCCTTCCGGTAAGGGCCCAGGTAGACTACCTGGTCGATAGACGGCAGGTGCAAGGCTGGCGACAGCCTCAGCCGAGCCGCACTAATCGCCCGAGCTCTTCCGGAACCGCACCTCGCGGCCCGCGGGACCCAGCGCTCACGCGCGGTCCGGGCACGAGGATGCCCCCGAGTCAGACCTCCCCTATGCGCCATGCGGCCCCCAGGGCACGTAGATGAGACACCGGACACCGAAGATACGGTGGGCGCCGCCCACCGGTCAGCGGCCAGAGCATGGGGGGCACGCCCGGTCCCGTTCCGAACCCGGAAGCTAAGCCCCATCGCGCCGAGAGTACTGCGGGGCCAGCCCGTGGGAGGCCAGGGCGCCGCTGACCGGTGGACGGCACCGAGCCGTACGCTTGAACTGAGAAGGGGGAGGCCTCGCGGCCTCCCCCTTTTTGCGTTTACGGGCTTTTGTCTCACATAGTAGCTGTGTTTTATAACCCTCGTTTGTCGCATCTTCTGTGAACGGGCTACAATAACTTAGTCTGTGCGATATGGAGGTGAACATGGCTGAAGCTGGTATCGGCGTTGATATCGTCGAGATTTCCCGCATGAAATCAATTCTTGAAAAGACGCCGTCGTTTGCTCGGCGTGTGTTTACCGAAGAAGAGCGTGCGTATTGCGATGCGTCATCGCGCCCCGCCGCTCACTATGCGAGCCGCTTTGCTTCGCGCGAGGCGGTGCTTAAAGCTCTCGGCACGGGTTTTAGTCAAGGCGTGGGTCGCAAGGATGTTTCGGTAACGCGTGATAAACTCGGCAAACCGAAGGCGCTGCTTTCGGGCCGTGCTCTCGAGATCGCTCAAGAACTGGGTGTTGTTGAGGTCGCTCTTTCCATTACGCTTACGGGAGACTTGGCCGTTGCGAATGCCATCGCGATTACCGAAGATGCTCGGCCTAAGCCAAAAGATGAAAAGGTGAGCACCAAGAAACGCGTTGCGCAGACATTTAAAGAGGCTCGCTCTGTTTTAGATGAGCTTGAGCAGCTGCAGAATTCAGCATTGACGGAGCACCTGGGCGATGCTTCGCAAGATACGCTAGGAGCATAGATGAAACCGGTTTTGAGTACCGAAGAAGTCGTTCGTCTCGAGGATATCATCGAACGCGAAGGGACTTCGAAGGCCGAGCTTATGGAGCTAGCGGGTGAGTTTGCCGCCAACGAGGTCTTGAAGCTCAATCCCGATCGGGTTCTCGTTCTGGTCGGTTTTGGTAATAATGGCGGCGACGGTTGGGTTGCCGCCGATATCCTGAGCCATAAGGGTGTGGACGTGGATATCGTTTCTCCGGTTGAACCGGATGAGATTCCTGCTGCTCTGGCACGTCATGTTGCTCGTCGTACTGCCGGCCGCGATGTGCACGTTTGCGTCGGCCCTTCGCGTGACGAACTCGAGGTTTTGATTGATAAGGCCGATGTTGTTGTCGATGCCATTTTTGGTACCGGTTTTCACGGGAATCTGCGTGCGCCGTTCTCCATCTGGATTCCTACGGTCAATGAATGCGCCGATTGTGTCGTATCCATTGATGTCCCCTCGGGCCTGAATGCCGAGACGGGCGTTGTTGATGACGACTGCATTCGTGCCGAGCATACGGTGACGATGATTGCGCCCAAGATTGGTTTGTATAGCGCTGATGGCCCTGAGTATGCTGGCGATTTGATCTGCGGCAATCTTTACGACCGTCTTGACGAGGTCATCGATGATGTCGACCACGCCGCTGAGATTGTCGAACCCGGTGACTTAGTTGATTACTTTGCCCCACTGCCTACGAATATCGATAAGTATTCCCGTGGCTCTGTGCTTATTGTCGCCGGATCTGCGCAATATCCTGGTGCTGCCATTATGGCGGCCAAGTCTGCAGCTCGCGCGGGTGCTGGTTACGTGGCGGTCGCGGCTCCTGACGCCTGCGCCAATCTTATTCGCATGGCACTTCCTTCGATTCCCGTCTTTGCTATTCCGTCTGATTCCCGCGGCTCCTTTGGCGCCGCTGCGCGCATGACGGTGTGCGAGATTGCAAAGAAGTACAGCTGCGTACTGTGCGGTCCTGGTATGACGACGTCTGCCGGCGCTATGCAGGTGGTTTCGGGCTTGCTCGAGCTTGATGTACCGCTTATTTTGGACGCCGATGCACTCAACTGCCTTGCTAAGATTGCCATTGACGGTATTGATAGTAACCCCGAGATGTATCGTCGCGAGCAGCCGTTGGTTATGACGCCGCACTATCGTGAGCTTTCGCGTCTGGTTGCCGGTGACGAGGTGAACGACCTTGGTACCGCGATTGCAGCCGCGCAGAAGGTTGTCTGGGCTGCAGGCTCCGACAATCTGGTGGTCATTGCCAAGGGGCCGACGACGGCTATCTGTGGCGTTGAGCGTGTACTGCTGCCGCTCTCGGGTCCGGCTTCTCTGGCAACTGCCGGTTCAGGTGATGTTCTCGCGGGTATTTTGGCCGGCACGCTTGCCACCATGCGCGACGAGATGGATCGTTGGGAGTTGCTGTATTCGTACGCCGTCGCACTTCACAGCTACGCCGGTTTTGCCGCGGCGACGGAGTATGGTGAGAAGAGCGTTATCGCGACCGATCTTATCGACTTGATCGGTCCTGCCATGGAGCTGGCGGCAAAAGATGCGCTCGAAGATCTGGGAATCATGGACGAAGGGTCGGATGACTAATCATGAATAAAGCCGATTTGACGCGCTGGTCCTGGGTCGAGATCGACCGCGGGGCGCTCCGTCGCAACACGAGGGCCTATAAGAATTTGCTGAATCCACGTCAGCGCCTGTGCTGCGTGGTTAAGGCCGATGCTTATGGTCATGGAGCTGTTGAGTGCGCCAAGATCATGTATTCGGCCGGTGCCGACATGTTTGCCGTGGCGACGGTTAACGAGGGCGTTGAGCTCCGACAGGGCGGGATTACGAAACCCATCCTCATCCTAAGCGAGCCGCCTATCGAGGCCATTCCGACGTTGCTCGAGTTTGATATCATGCCCTCGGTCTATACGTCTGACTTTGCTCTTGCGTATGGCGAATGTGCCGTCGCGGCGGGCAAGGTGGGCAAGTATCATCTCGCCATCGAGACAGGTATGAATCGTATCGGCGTACACTACACACAGGTGCTCGACTTTGTCCGCGGTATTAATTTCCATCGCGGTATTCAGTGCGACGGCGTATTTACGCACTTCGCCACGGCCGATGAACCTTCGGGCTGGGACTACAAGCTGCAGTGTCAGCGCTTTACCGAGGCCGTTCAGGCCATTAAGGATGCGGGTTTTGAGTGCGGTATCGTGCACTGCGCCAACACGCCGTCCTCGATGCTCGACCCCTCGATGCATTTTGATATGATTCGCGCCGGCGTTGGCTTGTATGGCATGCAGCCGTGCGAGCTGAGTGGCCGCGTGATGCAGCTTGATCCCGTTATGAGCGTCCATGCGCGCGTGACGCGCGTGGCACACCCTGCGATGGGTGAGGGCGTGGGCTACGGTTTTACCTACCGCGTACCGCGCACGCGCGTTCAGATCTGCACGCTGCCGATCGGTTATGCCGACGGCCTATCGCGTACGCTTTCCAATCGTATGGATGTGCTGTATCGCGGCGAGCGCGTGCATCAGGTTGGCAATATCTGCATGGACCAGTTTATGGTCGCCATTCAGTCCAACCCGGCACACGAGATTCCCGAGGCCGAGTATGGTGACGAGATGATTATTGTCGGCCGCGATGGCGATGCCGAGATCACTATGGACGAGATGGCCCGACTGCGCGGAACGATTAACTACGAGGTCGCCTGCGGCTTTGGCATGCGCCTCGACAAGGTCTACGTGTAGGAGCCGCTATGGGCGTCATGCACATCCCCGGCCATACCCATCAGGCACCACGTGAGGTCGCACTCGAGGAAATTGAGGCCGTTCTGGGCGATTGTCACCTCTGCCAGCTCTACCAGTCGCGTCACAATATCGTGTTTGGCGTGGGAAACCCCCGCGCTCGCGTGATGTTTATTGGTGAGGCGCCGGGCCGCAATGAGGATTTGCAGGGCGAGCCCTTTGTGGGGGCGGCAGGCGAGGACCTCAACGGCATTTTGTCGCTGGCGGGCCTCAAACGCGAAGACGTCTACATTGCCAACGTGCTTAAGTGCCGCCCGCTGGGAAACCGCAATCCGCGTCCCGAGGAAGTGCTGGCTTGCTCGCCGTTTTTGCGTGAGCAGATTCGAAGCATCTGGCCCGATATTATCGTGACGCTCGGCAACCCCGCGACGCACTTTGTGCTTAAGACCGAGATTGGCATTACTAAGCTGCGCGGCAGGTTCCACCAGATGGGGCATTTTGTAGTAATGCCCACGTTCCATCCGGCAGCAGCGCTGCGCAATCCGGCGTGGCAGGAGCTGCTGGAGGAAGACTTTAAGATGCTGGGCGACTATCTGGAGCGACATCCCGCACCAGAGGACGCCTCGGAATAATAAGGAGCATATATGTCCCTGGAGCGCCTGGGGGTAGGTACTTACAAAACGACTTGCGCTGCCGATACGGAGTACTTTGGCGAGCTAATTGCACCGTGCCTTGAGGACGGCGATGTGCTCATCCTGACCGGTGGCCTGGGAGTGGGCAAAACTCACTTTACCAAGGGCGTCTCGCGCGGGCTGGGCGATGGGCATATGGTTACGAGTCCTACGTTTGCGCTCATGGCCGTTCACGATCAAGGTCGTATTCCGCTGTTTCACTTTGATCTATACCGCCTGGAGCATGCCTACGAGCTCGAGGATACGGGCATTTTCGATGTGCTGGGCTATGAGGGTGCTTGCCTGCTGGAATGGGGCGAACAATTCCAGGACGAGCTGACGGATGAGTATCTTTCGGTGACGCTCAAGCGTGATGAGGGCGACAGCGATGTGCGAACGATAACGCTCGAGGCGCACGGTGACCGCGCAATGGAGCTTTCCCATTTGATTGATAAGGCTGTACAAGATGAGCTTGCATAACGACAACGCGCTGGTGGTGGCGCTCGATACCTCGACCGACATGCTTGCCTGCGCGGCAAGTTGGATTGATAGACAGACGGGCGAGACGAAGCTCGTGAGTGGCGACCACATGTGTCGCCGTCACGCCAACGTTGAGCTCGTGAATACCGTTGATGGTGTGCTGGCTCAGGCCGGTCTGGATCGCAGCGATGTTGGTTGCTACGTGGTCGGCCGCGGCCCGGGGTCGTTTACGGGTGTGCGCATCGGCATCTCCACTGCCAAGGGCCTCGCACGTGGTGCCAATGTTCCGCTGCTGGGCGCGTCGACGCTTGACGCTTGCGCTTGGACGGCGTGGAAGGCTGGCGTGCGCGGCAA
>OKTT01001251.1_pt1 | contig 11321 bp, 7 predicted proteins | sample 1606121 | NCBI WGS metagenome assembly OKTT01 (sample SAMEA3879516, study PRJEB24766) | human gut metagenome | biome: human-associated habitat; feature: feces | place: USA | collected 1985/1987
TTTGCCATGGCACTCGTGATATCTCCCAGTGCCCCCAGCTTGTCATCTACTCCCGCGGAATAGTAATAGCCGATCTGCTCTGCCTGATCATCCACCACCGTCTGTATGGCTGAATTCATTTTATTATTAAATTCGTAAATACTCAGAACCAGTGCAACAACCAGCAATGCGCAGGGAAAGACCCACTGGAAAACAATTTCCCAAAATTTTCTCTTTTGCATACTCCGAACACCTCTCGTCTGATGCCCCCGCAGGACATTTTTGTTACTTCACGTCTGTTTTCAGGCTTTCATCCAGTTCATCATGGAATACTCTCTCATCCTCTTCCGGCGAGATTTCCGGTGCAGGCTCCTGTTCTGACAACAACTGATCTTCCAGCTTCTGGAAGAATTTATTGTACAGCATGGCAGAGGCATAAGCCGGCAGCGAAAAACCAAACAGGAAAATAATGGGTATCAGTCTTAAAGATACCAGATAAATAATCAACGGAAAAAATGCCATTACGAACATTACAACGGTCTTGGGCAGCTGTAAAATACTCATGATAAATGCATTTCGAATGGTTCCCATGATTGTATTGTCAAATTTGGCAAGTACCGGAAATACATATAAAGAAGTGCAGATCACCAGCACTCCTGCTGCCATGATCAGTACCACCAACACCTGGCTGAACTGCATTCCGGATTTGGTAATAATGTAGTAATCACCGCCAAGGATCGCCGCTACCAGCATAAGCAGCAACCAGATCAGGGTTGCCTGGCGGAAATTGGTCTTAAAGGATTTAAAAAAGCTTCTTGTAATATAACTCTCCTCGTTACGCACGATCTTCAATGCCACATAATGCATGGAAGTCAGCGCAGCTCCAGCGGTAATGACAGGGATGCAGCAGATCAGTGTCAGAATATTGAGCCACATCAGATCTGCCATTTTGTTCAGTACATTCATTAAAGGGCTATCCAGGTCAAAAATTTTCATTTACATCTTATCCTTTTCTGTTTTATAAAAATTTTTCCATGGGGGTCACACGTATTCCGGAAAATGCTTCCTCTTCATGTACCGCATGAAACCCCAGTTTTCGATAGAACTCTACGGCATACGGAGCTGCTTTCAGCGACATATACCGTTCCCCTTCCTCTTTTTTCAGATATTCACACATTCTTCTCATCAGATCCCGTCCGATTCCCCGATGATGATACTCCTCATCGACAAAAAGAAGTGATAAATGATTATAATTCCGCACGGAAGCCGCTCCGATGACTCTCTCACCGTCCAGCGCCACCATCATCTGGTATCTTCCCTGCAGGAACGACTTATAGAGGTGTTCATCCGTAATAAAATCATAAAAGTTACGGATTCCCTCCTCTGTATAATCCACCGCCTCAAATTTCAAAAATGTCTTCCAGATCATATGCATGGCAGGAATCCAGTCTTTGTCTGCCGCCCATCTGATCTCGTAAGTGCCCGCTGCCGTATCCGACATGATGCACCGCCTCTCTGATCCGAAAGCTTTCCGGTCTTAATCCAGTCCCGGAATCTCCCTGCGGATCCATTGATAGATGTCCTCCATGGCCTGTTCACCGTCTTCCTCATTCAAAAGCTCATGTCTGTCATTCTCGTACAGTTTGACGGTAATATTTTTCACACCAGCCTTCTTCAGAGAATCACATGCCTTCCGGACACCCTTACCGTAATCTCCCACCGGGTCCTCGGCACCGGATACCATAAGGATTGGCAGGTTCTGCGGTACCTTCTCCAGATTCTCCTGCTTCTGCAGTCTGCGGATCAGTTCAAACAGCGTCTGGAACCCATTCACAGTAAAGGTAAATCCACACAGCTCATCCGCTATATAGCGGTCCACATTCTCCGGATTCCGGCTCAGCCAGTCACTGGATGTCCTCGGAGCATCGATCCGCTTGTTATAGCCGCCGAAAGCAGCCTTGTCAATAAAACGGCTGATATGCTTTGAACCACAGAACAGCTTCTGTATGCCTGCCATGGCTTTGGAACAAAGGATCAATCCCCCGGACTGCATTCCCGTTCCGACAATTACCGCCCCGTCGACTCCCTTACCGTAACGACACAGATAATTCCTCGTAATAAAGGAACCCATACTGTGTCCCAAAATAACATAGGGCACCTCCGGATAGCTTTCCTCTGTGATCTTCTTCAGCCGATGTACATCCCTTTACTACCGTTGCCGGATCCTGTTCGCAGAAGTAACCGTAAGTGCCGCCTTCCGCCACAGATTTTCCATGTCCGAGATGGTCTTCTCCGGTAACAAGGATTCCTCTGGCAGTCAGAAATTCAGCCAGGTTCTCATAACGCTCCACATACTCTGCCATTCCGTGCACTACCTGCACAATGCCTTTTACATTGCCGTCATCGGGAGTATATCTCACTGCATGGATACGGCTTTCGCCGTCCCGGGAATCAAAGTAAAATTCTTCCTTAATCATAAGACCTCCTTGGTTACGGAAAAATCATAGGACGCACAAAACAAATGTCAATTTTACAGCATCTGCTTTGGCGTCCTATTCATTATATATCATTTCTTATAAAATTTTAAGCCCTATATTGCTTTTTTTGTAAAATAGTAACAGTTCATCCCGCCTCATTCGTAAAGTTGCGTTGTCATATACTATTTAACAGATCTCTGCTCCGGCAGGCATATTCTTCTCCGGGGTGACCAGAGCCAGATTGCCTTCCGCGTCTTCTGCGCACAGGATCATGCCCTCGGACATTACTCCTGCCAGTTTCGCAGGCTTCAGGTTCACCAGTACCATAACCTTCTTGCCCACCATTTCCTCCGGGCTGTAATGTGCCTTGATGCCAGAGACGATCTGACGTACCTGGCTGCCGATCTTCACCTGGCTGCACAGCAGCTTCTTGGACTTGGGCACTGCCTCACAGGAAATGATCTCACCTACCTGGAACTGCATTTTTGCGAAGTCGTCATATTCGATCTCTGTCTTGGGCTCAATATCGATGGCTTCCTGCTCTGCCTTTTCTGCCTCGGCATTTGCCTCTTCCGCTTCATGCTCCGCTGCTGCCTTGATCATGGCTTCTTCCAGCTCTGCCTCTTTTTTTGCTACATCCTTCATATCCAGACGGGCGAAGAGGATCTCAGGCTGGTCAGTCACCCTGTTGCCGCTCTCATACAGGCCGAACTGCTCTAACTGATCGAAGTCACGCAGGGAGGTATTCAGCTGTTTTGCGATCTTCTCTGCGGTTTCGGGCATATAAGGCTCTAACAGGGATGCACCAATGATAATACCTTCCACCAGATTGTACAGAACGGTAGCCAGACGATCTGCCTTGGCTTCGTCCTTGGCCAGTACCCAGGGTTCGGTCTCATCGATGTATTTATTACAGCGTTTGAAGATGCCGAAGATCTCGGTCAGGGCATCTGCTACTCGCAGTTCTTCCATTTTGGCTACTACTTTTGCATAAGTGCCGGTCACAGTCTGTTTCAGATCGGCATCCACTGCTGCATCGTTCTCGGTCAGCTGTACATTCCTATTCTCTACTACACCACCAAAATACTTGTTGCTCATGGAAATGGTACGGTTCACCAGGTTGCCCAGGGTGTTGGCCAGATCGGAATTGGTACGCTCTGCTACCAGTTCCCAGGTCAGATTACCGTCATTTTCAAAAGGCATCTCATGCAGTACATAGTAGCGTACTGCATCTACGCCGAAATAATCTACCAGATCATCCGCATAGACCACATTTCCCTTGGATTTGCTCATCTTGCCACCGCCCATAAGAAGCCAGGGATGTCCGAATACCTGCTTCGGCAGGGGCTCACCCAGTGCCATCAGGAAAATAGGCCAGTAGATCGTATGGAAACGAATGATGTCCTTGCCGATCAGATGCAGGTCTGCGGGCCACAGTTTCTTGTACTGCTCGGTGCTGTTGCCATCTGCATCGTAGCCGATACCGGTGATGTAGTTGGTCAGTGCATCCAGCCACACGTAGATGACATGCTTGGGATCGAAGGTCACCGGAATGCCCCAGGTAAAGGAGGTACGGGATACGCACAAATCCTGCAGTCCGGGGAGCAGGAAGTTGTTCATCATCTCGTTCTTACGGGAAACGGGCTGAATGAACTCGGGATGCTCATTAATGTGCTTGATCAGTTTGTCTGCATATTTGCTCATGCGGAAGAAATAAGCCTCTTCCTTGGCCGGCTTTACGACACCGCCGCAGTCCGGGCACTTGCCGTCCACCAGCTGGGACTCGGTCCAGAAAGATTCACAGGGGGTACAGTACATTCCCTCATAGGCCCCCTTGTAAATATCTCCCTGATCATAGAGACGCTTGAAGATCTTCTGTACCTGCTTCTCATGATCCTCATCGGTAGTACGGATGAACTTATCATAAGAAATATTTAACAGGTCGCACAGTCCGCGGATCACACCGGCGATCTTGTCCACATGCTCCTTGGGTGTGATGCCGGCTGCCTCAGCCTTCAGTTCGATCTTCTGTCCATGCTCGTCAGTACCGGTCTGGAAGAAGACATCATAGCCCTCCTTTCTCTTGAAACGTGCGATGCTGTCAGCCAGTACGATCTCGTAGTTGTTGCCGATATGGGGCTTCGCAGATGTATAGGCAATCGCTGTGGTAAGATAATATTTTCCTTTGCTTTCCATAAATCACATTCTCCTTTTCTTAATTTATTTTAATTCCGACGGATCGTTCCGTGCTCCGCGCTCTCACAATCCAACCCAATATTCGCATATCGTGAAGCTTACGCTCCACTTTTATGCTCATATCGGGGCAGGTCATCAAGACAGAAAATTACTCTCGTGCAAGCACATCGTAATTTCTGTCTTGTGACCTTGTTGGCATTAAAAAAGTCTCCTCAAAGAACCTTATGTTCTTCAAGAAGACGAGCGTTGTCTCGTGTTACCACTTCTCTTCGTCTGCGTTTCGCAACACAGACCTCTTCGGGTCCGTAACCCTATCCGCTGTAACAGGCGGATCCTGTCGCAGCCTTGCTTCTACCGTTCCTATTCTCCCCGGTATCCGTTCGGTGCGCCGCTCCGAAGCCATCTTCTCTATCTGTCCGTTCCATTCCTCTCAGCCTTACGGAATGTTCTCTGTAAAACTTCTATGATAAATACTCTCTTCCTCATTGCATTTGCGTATTCTTACAGTAGCACAGGAAATCCGGACTGTCAATGCAGTTTTTGTTGCCATGCAATCGTAAATGTGTATAATAGTATATTATATAAGATATAAGGTAATTTTTATAACATACATAAGAGGATATAAAATGAAAAAAAGTAAATTACCAAAACAAGCCTTGATCATTCTGAGCATTGCTCTGGTGCTGGTAATTTCCACAGTTATGTGGAGTTCTGCCCAGATCACACAGGATACAGAGGAAGAAGTACAGTCCACTCTCCGGGATGTTGCCACGCAGAACGCCCTGATCGTACAACAGGAGCTCCGTGAAAACTTCAACTTATTATACAGCCTTGCCGATGCGATCAGCGTTTCCCCGGATGCAGTCAATGCAAAATCCATTGCTGCACAGTTGGGATCTTTTGTCTCCACCTATGAGTTTAAACGGATCGGTTTCGTCTCACCGGACGGTCAGGTGATAAGCACCGATGGCTATGTACAGGATCTGTCCAGCAGAGATTTTTTTAAGGATGGTATGCAGGGACTTCCTGGTATTACCAATACCCTCCAGGATCGCCTCGGTACTCCGGAACCCATCAATGTATTCAGCATTCCTGTGTATGATCAGAGTGATTCCATTATCGGTGTTTTATTTGCCACCTATCGGAACCAGCATTTTGAAGAAGTTTTAAGCGTACAATCCTTTAATAATCAGGGCTTCAGCTGTCTGGTAAATCAGGACGGTGACCTGATCGCCACATCTTCCAATGCACCGGCTTCCCTGCAGGAAGCCGACCGGATATCCGATTATCTGACTCAGGATGCCCGTAACGACCAGCCCTTGCAGGATCTGCATACGCTGCTTCAGAGTTCTTCTTCCAGCGGTGGTCATTTCTACGGAGACAGCCAGAAGTATTATTACTATGCGGCAGCAATGGACAATCTCCGCAGCGACAGGCAGTGGTTCGTCCTGACTATTGTTCCCGATCAGGTACTTTCCAGTCGTTCTGCCCCGATATTGCTTCAGGTTCGGCTGCTGATCCTGTTGATCATTGTGATTGCCGGAGGCGGTACTTTTGCTTTTGTCCACAGTATCCGGATACAGCGCAGACAGTTATATCGTCTGGCCTATGTGGATCCTCTGACGAATGGTGATAATTTTGCCTGCTTCAAGGAGAAATTATCCCACCGAGGCGGAGACAGCGGCTTCTATGTTGCCCTGGATCTTCAGGATTTCAAGCTGATCAATAATACCTGTGGTGTGGCCAAGGGTGACGAAACACTGTCAGAAGTATGGAAGATCCTGCAAACCGGTACACATCTGGGTGAATTTTCTGCCCACATCAATGCAGACCGGTTCATCCTGTTCCTGCGGGATAATGACCGGTGTACCTTAGAACCCAGATTGGAGTGCCTGTGTCAGGATATTTCCAATTTGTCCACAAAGCTTAATATTCCGAAACTGTTCCCACTGTGCGGCATCTATGAGACCGCCGATCATAAGGAAATCGAACAGAATTACGGCAAGGCTGTACAGGCCATGTATCCGATAAAAGGAAAACGTACCAGGCATTATGCTTTTTATGATGAGCTGGATATCAAACAGCTCTCCGAGGATCGTCTGATGGAAGATGTCTTCGAAGATGCCCTGAAGAACGGAGAATTCCAGCTGTGGTATCAGCCGAAGGTAGACCCCGTCACCGGAAACATTCTGGGAGCGGAGGCTCTGATCCGTTGGAAGCGCCCCGACGGCACCATGCTCTCTCCCGGCAAGTTCATTCCATTATTTGAGAAAAACGGTAATATCACAACACTGGACGAATATGTGTTCCGCACGGTGTGCGCACAACAGCAGAGATGGCTGCAGGCTGGAGCAAAATTGTATCCGATTTCTGTAAATATTTCCAGAGTCAGCCTATACTACAGCAATGTGGTAGATAAGTACCGGGAGCTTTTGAATTCTTTCCAGCTGGATCCGAAATATGTCCCGCTGGAGATCACCGAGAGTGCTACCATTAATAACAGTGATATCTCCTCCCTGATCGAGCAGTTCCATGAAGCAGGATTTACTTTACTGCTGGATGATTTCGGAAGCGGATATTCTTCTCTGTCTTCGCTGAATGTCATGCATTTCGATACAATCAAGCTGGATAAGAGTCTGATCGATTACATTGGTGACCGGAACGGTGAAAAGCTGCTGTTGCACATCACGCAGCTGCTGCAGAGCTTCGGTATGACTATTACCGCAGAGGGGGTAGAAACTTCGGATCAGGTAGAGTTTCTGAAGAATCTTCACTGTGATGATATTCAGGGTTACTACTTCTCGAAGCCGTTACCGGTAAACGAATTTGAAGATTTTGTAAGAAAGCATACAGGTCTGTAGGGTTCGCCCACAGACCTGTTTTTTATTTCTGTATTCTTTTTTCTGTATCATTCTTCTCCCAGGATCAGGATCGACCAGGCCGGAAGCGTGATTTCTGCACCGGTACGCTCCGCAGTCTCTTCTCCGGTATAAAGCTCCCCAAGCAGTACCAGCTCCTCCGCTGCCGTCTTTCCTACCGTAAGTCCGCTCAGATCTACTGTTGCGGTCTCCGCAGAAGTATTGCCTAACATCAATAAGCTGCTGTTCTCGTCACTTCTTGTCATGGCAAAACACTGTTCACCGGAATACTGCTCCAGATAAGCGGTGGTGCCTCTGGCGATCACCGGGTTCTGGTTGCGGACACGGATCACCTGTTTCACATAATTATAGATGGAATCGGGATCCTCCTGCTGTTCTTCCAAACTGTCAAATTTCATCCGGAAATCATCCATATCTGCCGGGCCCTTACACATGCCTTCCGCATTGCCGTCCTTGCTCCAGTACATGGGGGCCCGTTTGTTCTCGTCTTTGCCGGAGCCCTTCATGCCCAGTTCTTCCCCATAATAGAGGAATACATTGCCATTCATTAAGAGATTAAGGGCATTGCCCATTTTCGTCTGAGCTTCGCTATTCTCCCCGGCATAGTAGCCTGCACTGCGTCCCATATCATGATTGGTGTAGAAGGGAGCATTGATATAATCCGGATTGTACTGCGCATACATGCCCTGCTCTGTTTCCAGATTCTTTGCATAAGATGTTGCCGATGCCTTACCGTTCATCACATTGGCAATGATACCGGACTTGTCGGCAAAAGCAAAATCAAACATGCTGTCCACGCCGCTCTCATAATATTTGGCATAGGTATTCTGATCCGTCCAGCATTCACACACCAGATAATTCTCCGGATCTTTGCCATGAACATAATCCGCGAACCAGCTTAGAATTTCCACATTGTCCTCTGTGGATCCGGTAACATACTCTTTCACCGCATCCAGTCGGAAGCCATCCACACCCATATCCAGCCAGAAGTCCGCGATCTGCTCAAATTCCCGGCGTACCGCCTCATTCTCCAGATTCAGATCCGGCATTCCGTCCCAGAATCTCGCTTCATAATACCAGTCTGTCCCATTTACCTGTGCATATCCGCTCAGGGCTTCCCTTGAAAAATGGTAATAATCCACATAAGGACATTCTGAGGAGTCAGGCTCAGTGCCTTCCGGCAGATTTTTCAGATATTCTACAGCCTGCAAAAACCAGGGATGTTTACTGGACGAATGGTTCATCGCCAGATCCAGGATCACACGGATCCCACGGTCATGACAGGCCGTCAGCAACTCCTGAAACGTTTCCAGAGTGCCGTACTGCGGATCGATATTCTCATAATCCGTGGTATCGTATTTATGATAGGTGACGGAGGGCATCACCGGCATGAGCCAGATACCATTGATTCCCAGATCCATATCCGTGGTATCATCTCCGTCATTCAGATAATCCAGCTTTTCCAGTACGCCCTGTAGATCTCCAATGCCATCACCGTCGCTGTCATAGAAGGAATATACGAAAAGCTCATAGTAGGTACGGTAGTTGTCGTCCGGGATCTGCAGTACCCGGTTGTCCTGCACCAGAGACGTGGTACTGCCGGTGCTGTCAGTGTTACTGTCCGTGCTCTCATCCTGTACGGTGGCAGTCTCATTCTGTGTACCGGCAGCAGACGCATTGCTGTTTTCTCCTTTGCTGCCTCCACAGGCAGTCAGAGACGCTGTCATTCCCACCACCAGTATTGCTGCCCATATTTTTCTGTTCCATTTGCTCATAGTTATCACTTACTCCTCAGATCCGCTTTTTTCAAACCGGAACCATTTGAAATCAAAATTGCATCCCGGCAGGAAAACGAAGGTCACATTCTGCTCTCCTGTCACTCTTTCCAGAGGGAAACGCAGTTCCCTATATTCCTCGCTGTGCGGGAAGGGAAGTACCTGTGTAGCTCCATCGGTAAACCTAAGCTGGATCGTATTCTGCTGTAAAGGAGTTCTTCCGCAGATGACAATGCTATCGGTTCCCGCTTCTCCAAAGTTCATATCCGTAAATTCGAAAGAGACATTATTGCCGATCTGTTCAACGGCATCCCCGGTTCTCACAAAGCTGTCACCATAGGTAACTCCGTCCGTGAGAGCACTCAGTCTTGCATAAGCTTTTTCCTGTCTGGTGAAATGAAACTCTTTCAGGAAAATTTTATCTTCTGACACTATTGTCAGTTTTGTTACACCCTTTAATCTCCGGGGCAATACGAAGGTATCCGGCTGGAAGACTTCCCAGATGCCCGGCTTCTGATAGGTTATTTCACCCACCAGTGTTCCCTGTGTCCCGGAACCGCTCTCTTCGGGCTCTCCCTTCCATATCTGAATCCGGTGGGGATCATTATCGTTGGCAAAAATGGACAGCGTGATCTCGTCACTTCCGAATTCACCAAAGTCTAACGCTTCATAGACCAGTCCGGTAGGCTGTGCCTTGTCCGTTCCGGCACTGTTCTCCACTCCGCGGCTTACGTCTCCGCCAAAACTTCCGACATAAGAAATACCCGCCACCGGCTCATACGGAGAATGGAACGTCCGTCCCATGCCCTCCACTGCAAAGTCAAGTTGGGAAATCATTTTAATATTGGTTGTTCCGTTACAGGTCATACACCTTACCTGAAAACTGCCATCACTGACGCCTGTGATCCGGATGCTCTCGCCGTCTTCCAGTTCCTCCAGCTTTGCCACAGGGCTGGGGATACCGGAAGCGTCAGTAATGCTCCAGAGAAGCTTACGGTCTGTGGCTTCCATGGGATAGATACGGGTATGTAGCAATACATACGGCTTCTCCGGTGTCAATCTCATATAGGGAGCGCTCATTTCCAGTTTCCGCACCGGAACAAATCCGGGATCCACAAAGGCGGGCGGATATTCTCTGTTTTCTTCTGTTGCGCAGACACCGGGACGAATCGGTGCTTCGACTGCCTGTAACGTCACTGTCGCCGTGCGGTGCCCGGCAGCTGCCGTATTGTCCGGAGTCTCGACTACTGCCGTGGCCGTTTCGGCACCGGTTTCATCGGTCATGCTCACCGTGGCTGTCCATGCGTCCTCCACGGTCACACGAATCTCTCCGGGGATCGTTTTCGCTGCGATCATCGCCAGAAGCTTTCCCTGGAACAGCTTGCGGACAGTTCCCTTGTAGGCATCGTAATCGGTGCTGTCACCATTGTCCAGACCTACAAGACGTCCGGCTCCATCCACCGTCACTCTCACATAATCGGAGGCATTTTCCACGGGATGCCCGTCCTTATCTTCTGCCGCAATCTCCAGGAAGATCATATCTTCGCCATCGGCACGCAGAGTGGTTTTGTTTGCTTTTAATACATAATGATCGGTGTTACCGAAGGAATGTCTCTCCTGCCTTGCGATCTCTCTGCCGGTCTCATCGTAAGCCACAGCACAGATGCTGCCGGGCACATAAGGTACTTTCCAGGAGGGCTGCAATACTGTTCCCTTTTCATGATCGATCTGCTGTCTTCCCTGTGATACGCCGTTTACGAACAGTTCCACTTCCGGAGCATTACTGGTGATCCGCACATCCACCTGTTGCCCCTGGTTGAAATCCCAGTACGGATAGACATGAACCATGGGATCTTTTTTCACATCTGTCCACTCTGCGCGGAAGAGATAATAGGAATCCTTCGGAAATCCCGCTGTATCCATCTGCCCGAAATAGCTGTTTTTCGTCTGATAAGGTGTCGGCTCACCGATGTAGTCAATGGCTGTCCAGATGAACTGTCCACAGGAATAGGGGG
>OKTT01001295.1_pt1 | contig 10990 bp, 9 predicted proteins | sample 1606121 | NCBI WGS metagenome assembly OKTT01 (sample SAMEA3879516, study PRJEB24766) | human gut metagenome | biome: human-associated habitat; feature: feces | place: USA | collected 1985/1987
CAGTGTCTGATCCGGGGCGATTCCTCTGTCTACCCCGATATGTTCAATCTTGGTCTGATATTTATTGCCCAGATAGTAGAATCGAAGACTGTCCTTTTCTGTATCAATAATATCCTCAAGTGTTGCCTTCAACGCAATGCTCTGTGCATTATCCAAAATGCACTCAAATACGGAATTCTGAACTCTTCTGCCATAGTTGACGCATTGCTTTGCCACTTTTCGCAGCCTTGCTTTGCCGGTCGCATTTTCTGTGTTGACATCGTATGTGATCAATACTAACATATCGCACCTCACTTCCACAGGAATGCAGGATAACCGTCCAAGTCGCCACGCAGGAATCGTGCCAACAGCATTGCCTGTACATAAGGAACCATACCCCATTCCACTTTTTCCTGCAAATAGGGATGCGTTATGGTTTCTTTTTTACGATTCTGCCACTCCGTCAGTATTACCTTTCGTCCATCATCATCCAGAAGAACCGCGCCGTTTTCTTTTTGGGTAAAATTTTTAGCTGTGATCATCCGCTTATTTACCAACGACAGCACAAAGCGATCCGCCAGCACGGATCTTAGTTCCTCCATCATATCCAGTGCCAGCGATGCTCTACCCGGACGCTCTGTGTGCAGATATCCCACGCAGGGATCTAACCCTACGCACTCCAGTGCAGATGCTTCCATATTTGTCAGTAATGTATACACAAAAGACATCATTGCATTCATTTTATCGATGGGCGGTCTTTTATTCCTGCCTTGAAATGTAAAATCTTTTTTCTGCTGCAGAATCAATTCGTCAAACACGCTAAAATAAATACTGGCTGCCTCTCCTTCATATCCCCTGAGTTCGTCCCTGGATGTGCTATTCTGAATCAACATCAGAGAATTTTTCAGCATTTCAGATGCCTTTTTTACCCGCTCTGCATCAATCTGCATACTATGATCTCTGACTGCCCGCTCCAGAACCCACCTGGCATTATGTACTTTTCCAAGGATACAATTTTGAGCAATCTCCAATCCCACCTGTTCATCTTTGCTGCTGGCATACTGTTGTTCCCGCAGAATCACGTTCCCCCGCACTTTCCCGGTGACCCGTGCCAGGAATTTTCCCTGGGGAGTCATGTAACACAGAGAAATATTTCGTTCTGCACAGGCACCCATAAGTGCCGGGCTGGTTCCCCGATATCCGAATGATACAATTTCCTCAAGATTATGCAGCGGAACTCTGCCCAATTCTTTCTTGTCATCATAAATTACAATATTTTCACCATCCAGAGCAAGATAACTGTTTTCGGAAGTAACATATAACGTATTCAATAATTTTTTCATACGTTTTCCTCCATAAGTACCTGATCCATATAGTTTTTCACCGAACCGGTTTTTGCGAGTCTGGGCATACAAAGTTCCTTTAAAGAACAGGAAGTACAGTTCTTTCCCATCTTTACTTTCGGTGTATACCGCCGTTCATAATATTGATGCATTTCCTGAAACATCTCCCGCACTTCGCTGCGAAGTTCTTCCGTGATCTCCACGATTTCCCTCCGTTTTGTCTCTCCGTAAAAGAGTGCACCTTCCGGAATCTGTGTGGAAAACATTTCTTCCAGGCACATTGCCTGCGCCGCTAATTGTAATTTGTCTTCCTCTGTGATCTTCGGCTTTCCCTTCTTGTATTCGATCGGATATACCGAAAAATAGCCCCTGTGCCCATGCAGGCGGATTCCATCCCCACATCTATGGAATTCCACCACATCACACTCACCCGTGACGCCCATTTCTCTGGACGCCACGGGTAATGCTCTCGCTATGATTGTGTCTCTTCTTTTTTCGGTAAGATATGGATCATGTGCTTTCTTATGCATTAATTCACCGATTACCGTATGTTCATTTTCAGCCCACTGTTGCTCTATATGGATCAGCGCCCACTGTCTTTTGCAGAATCTGAAATGCTGGATCCCTGATATCATGAGATAATCATCTTCTGCATATTCCATTAATTCATCCTTCTTACTTCCACGGAATCAGGAATCTGTTCCTCGTGAACGGTAACCGTATAGTCCTGATATTTTCTGGGATATTCCACGCCCTCGTTTCTCTTTACTTCTACGGCATCGAACAATTTATAAGCCGGGCAGTCTCCCAGTTCTTTGCTATGCTTGAATACAATCAGTTCCCGCACTGCCATATTGCCTCTCGCTGCAGAATGGTCTACCTCGAACATGTTAAGAATTGCTTCCCATAGCAATTCCAAATCGTCTTCGGAAAATCCGGTTACTTTCCGCGCCAGATTTGCGGAAATATAGCCTTCTGCCCGGTACAGTCCATAAGGAACGATGGTCTTTCTACCCATTTCCGTATTCTTGTTTTCCGCGTCCTTTTCTGTGGTGATGGCAACTCTGGTGATAGTTACTTCTTGGCTGATGATCGGATCGATACTTCTGGCAAATCCAATCTGCACGGGTCCTCTCACCTGACCGCAGTTCAACGATGCTTTTACAAAAGTAGTCATTACGGCACCAAACGTACGGATATCATAGAAATTCCGGCACATATAATCCTTCAATTTAAGATCTACACCGGGATCATTTTTCTTTAACTTTTTAAGTTCCTCTGTCACCTTTTTATCATCCGTTTCGGTGATTCCCATATCCGCACAGGCTTCTCTGTCACTGCGATTTAAGGGTACATCTTCTTTGATGTAAATCTTATATCCCTGAGCATCCTCTTTTACGGTCTCGACATAATTGCGGATCTTACGTTTCAGGCAGACATCCGTTACCAAGCCCAGTCCGCTCTCTGGATCGACTCTTGGCATATTGCCCGCATCAGGATCTCCATTGGGATTACCGTTCTCCACATCAAATAATACTACGAACTCATATCTGTTTTTAATAGCTTCACTCATTTATTTGTCCTCCCCTTTTTTATATTTTTCCTGCTGTTGATGATAGTAGCCAAGTGCAAACTGCCCCTGCTGTTCCAGGGATAAGCGTTTCGGGAAATCGTCAAATTTGCCCATAATTTTCCCAACTTCTTTTTCGTAATAGACTTTCGCTCCGCCTTTATCCCGTTCCAACTTTTTCATATGGCTGTTTTTCAGTTTGAGCAACACCGGGAAAATAACTGCCGGCGTAGCACATGCGGAATTAAAGTAGCGGTCATGAATTGTCGTAGTGATTGTCGGGTTTGCTTCTTTTTGTATGCTTTCCAATACGGAAAACAATCTTCCCAATACATAGGCTATATCATTGCGGTCTTCGTTCAATCCCATGAGATTTTCTCCTTTCATACAATTATAATTTTTGATCAAAAATGCTTTGATGATAGCAGCACGTTTCCAGTTCACGTTACCGCACTCTGCCCGAATGCGGATCAGTGTGTAGGTATACAGACTTGCCGGATATCGTCCGCCCGACAGAATCGCCTGCAATACAAGGGCTGCCATGTTCGGAACCGGTGTCTTATCTTTTGATTTCTGATTCACGGTTTCATTCAGCATGTCACGAATCCCCAGATAATCCTGTTCTTCCCATGCCGGTTTTACAATCTTGAGCCGCTCATAATGGTCTGCTATATTCTGTATGATTTTCCCAAACGAATTTACATAGAAAAAACGGACCGACAATCGTGCTGCATTTGGTGCCAGCGCCAGTATGTAAAAATTCTGTTTCGGATCCATCTCCGCATCTTCTAAGTAAACCCTGGTGCCTTCTTTCAGGCTATCGAAAATGTCCTTCAGTTTTTTCTGATTATCTTTCGTGGGTTTAAACATATTCAGAAAACACTTCTGATACTGCTCTTTACCGCTTTCTGCCCAGTACACGATCATGGAATCCCCCAGGGAAAAGGTGTAATCCCGCTGGGACAGCAGATAATTCAGTGCCGTGGTATATGCAAATTCCGCATATTTTCCCACCGGTGCATTATAACTCTGTTCCTTTCCATAAGACTCAAATGACGGTGCATTGAATGATACCAGCGCTGCTCCGCTGGACTGTGCCCCGGGTACTCCTTTGATTGCTTTATGGATTCGTGATATCTCGGCTTTTTTACCGGTAACCAGGCAAATGCCGTTATCTTCTCCACCATTCCGCGCCCGATAGTTTTCCCAACAGTCTCGAATCTCCGGATCTTCCTGTGCTTCCTGCCCTTCCACAGAGAAAATAAGATTGCCGCCTTCTGTCAATTCTTCCCAGTTTTCCCGAATCACAGGATGTTCTGATGCTTTCTGCGGATCCCATTTTTCAAAATAGGCTAAAATTGCCCGGGCTGTTTTTCCCTGTGCAGATTGCAGAATCTGTCCATGCTTTTCTTTCGTCGCCTGGAAGCAATCCACTACACGTGAGTTCGTTCCATCTGCGTCAATACCCAGCATATACTTGGAATTGTCGCACAGAAAATTAGCTGCCACACCGGAAGATCTGGTCACCATCTCCGGCACGACGAGATTTGCCGGTACCCAGACTACTTTCTTACCACGCATATCCTCTATTTTTCGGGAAGTAATACCTATGATATCCCCCTCCGAAGACAAATTGATTTCATAGGACACTTTCGCATGGCACCATCCCAACCTGGATACTTTCCCCTGTTCTGCCAGATTTTCATAGTATTTTACCAGTGCCTGTAGTATCATCGCAGCACCTCGCAATCTCTCAGATCCACCACGCCGTGACGCATTATTGCCCGGAAAAACATAGGCTGGATATTTTCCGGATCACTGTAATCCATGTCAAACAGCATGATGCCAAGATCTTTTTCTTCTACTACATCATAGGCGGTATGAATTTCTTCTTCCTCGCAGAGAGCAAAATGCGCCGAGAATTCTCTACAACCGAAGTATGGCATATAATAAAATTCTCCTTTACGCAGCCGTCTCATGATAATGTCCTTAAATTTTCCGGGATTATCAGAAGCGTTGGCTTTCTCTGTCATTTCAAAATGAGCTTCGATGGTGTAGCTTACATTGCAGAGCAGCTGTGATGCTCTCTGTACAATGTCCTCCTTCGTACTAATATACAATGTTTTGTCTGCACCGTTGTATGCCTGCAATACATTGCTTGCCAGGATCTTGCTTTTTACTTCATTTCGTCGTACACTTGTAAATTGGATAGGGTTTTTGACATAGATTTTGTCGATGATCCACCGCATTCCCGGATGCCAGTAAATGGCTTCCAAAATACCGCGTGCCGCTGAGGGCGTGATGATGTCATAGCTGTAGCGTTCAACTTTGAGTTCGGGTCTCGAAAACAATGCATAGTCTCCCCATACATTTACTTTTACTCCGACTCCCATTTATTCCACCTTCTTTCCACAATTAAAGCGCTGTTCCCGTTTACTGTTCCTTTGTAGTACTATTTTCTGTCTGACAATAATACCCCCTTTGTAAAATACTGTCTTTTCGCAGATATGATATGACAATATTTTAGTTTATCTGTATTTATCTGACAAATTCACTATACTACAAGTCTAATATATTTGCAATGCCTATTTTTATTCGTAATGATAATTTCAATTGAAATTATTGCTAAAACTATTAGATTTTTTTGAATTATATGTTATACTTTCAATGTCAGGTATATCCTGTGGATTGAAATAATTGTAATTTTCATTAACTTACAAGAGTAGCGGTACACTTTTCCATCGTGTACCGCTACTTCCATTTCCTGCAATATTAAAACATCATCATTCCACCCAATTCCACTTCCAGTTTCAATCCGGTGTCTTCCCGGTATTGTTCCTCCTGCGTCAGCACATAAAAATCCTGCGCACCCAGATCTACAGCTTCTACCATCCCCGCATCACGCATTTCTTCAAACAACATATTCCGTTTCTCATATTCCCCTTTTTTCCGAACACTTACACAATATTGCCCTGCTTTTCGCATACGGCTCTTTGTCAGTCCCTGCTGCCGAATTTCCTGCAAAAGAGCCTTCGCTTCCGGTTCTTGGTCGATATATACCGTAACCGTATTTTCTTCAATCAGCTTAAAATCTTTCGCAACCGTCGCAAATTGATAATCTCCACCATCAAATTTCTCCAGAATTTTCTTCATATCCAGGCTTTCGCCCTTGATGCGATATAGTCTCCGAAAATATTCTGTGATATTATCCAGTGCAGTAATATCTCTGCCCTCCGCTAGCAGATTTTTCGTCGTGTCGATCTGTTGCCGCTGTCCGGATACCCTTTCCTTGTCTTCCCACTGGAAGATGCGGACAATGCTCTCTTCCTTTCCTCTTTTATCATTTCGATTACAACGTCCTGCTGCCTGAATAATGGAATCCACACCGGCTAGTTCCCGATATACCGAAGTAAAATCCAGATCCACTCCGGCTTCCACGAGACTGGTCGAAATGACGATGCATTTTTTCCCTGTTTCATCCTTGAGTCGTTTCCCAATCTCCGCAAGCACTCGTCTTCTATGCGCCGGATACATGGTGGTTGATAAATGATAAACGCCCTCTCCCTGCAGCCGTTCGTAAAGCCGCTGTGCTCTTTTTCGCGTGTTCACGATACACAGTGCATGCCACTCCTGCTGTAGTTTCTCCGCCATTTCCTCTTCCGTGACGGTATCAATATTCTGATAGGTTACCCTTTCAAAAAATCGAAATTGTTCCTCTCTCCGTGGGCATAATTCCCGGGCAACATACTTTTCAGGCAGAAACTGCTGTAATGCCGGCTGCGTCGCCGTACACAGTACAATACTTGTTCCATACTGCTGCAACAGTTCTTCTATCATTGCCATGCACGGTTTCAAATAATTTGGAGGAAGCATCTGCGCTTCATCGAATATGATGACACTGTTTACTATATTATGTAATTTCCTGCATTTGGAGGACTTATTGGCATACAGGGATTCAAAAAACTGGACATTTGTGGTAACCACCACCGGTTTATCCCAGTTTTCCGCTGCCAACTGCATGGGTTTGAACTCTTCCGAGCTCTCATAGTCTACATTGCTGTGATTTTCCAACACATTTTCACTACCCAGGATTTCCCTGAACACCTGCGCATTCTGCTCGATAATACTGGTATAGGGAATCACATAAATCACACGGTCCATATGGTTCTCCACCGCATGCTGCAACGCAAATGCCAGAGAAGCCACAGTTTTGCCACCACCGGTGGGTACCGTAAGCTGAAACAATCCTTTGGAGGACTTTCCCATTTCCAGACAGTTCCGGAGAATTTCAGATCGTCTTCCATCAATCGTAGTATCATTCCGATTTATAAGCCATTTTGCTGTGTAATTTTGCAATTTCTCCAAAAGAACATCCATGCTCTCTCCGGAATCCCTTTGAACCGTTCCGTTGTTCATAAACTGTTCTGTATCCAGAAAATCGGCATCCACCAGGCAGGAATACAGCATGCGGATAAATACACTCAGCGCAAAGTTTGGATCCTTTTCCGGATTCATGGCAATGGGTGGTGTGGTAATTTGAGGGATTTCTATTTCCTTTTCATACGCACTGTAATCGCACAACCTTTTCTTAAAGAGGACGGCAATCCCTCTCGTCCCAGATCCGGCAACCCTGCATGATGCCCTGCTATGCAGTAAGTCAGAAGCCAATAGCAGCCATCTAAATTTTCGCAGACCTTCGCCCCGGCAGTGGAATGATCCACCCGGATATCCAGATTTTCTTTGATCTTCTTTTGAAATTCCGCGGAATATTTTCCAATGTCATGTAACATTCCACAACAATATCCCCAGTCCGCTTTCCTGAATTTTGCAGCAAATTTTTCTGCAAGCTCTGCGGTTCCCTGTAAATGTTCTTTTACTGATTGCTCTCTGTCCCCATCAATGTGTGCAAGGTATTCCATGTTCTTCCCCTCTTTCCTACAATCTATTCCTTCCGCTCCGGCAGCATCCCTTTGATCTTCACGCCACTCAGATCCACATCCAGCACGATCTTCACCATCCAAAAGAACAGCAACAGTACCAGCATCGGGATCACACAGGAAGTGATGATCATCACAGCCACTGCCTCAATAAAATGATTTAAGGAATTCTCCACTTTCTGCACCAGGTCTTCAGTAGAAATAGTCACATTTTCCACAACATTGGCCACAGAATCTTTAGCGCTGGAAATAGCGTCTTTTGCCCAGTCGAAAATGTTTGAGACAGATCCGGAGTTATTGTTTTCCTTCTCCTGCACGTTACCTGTAACAGTTCCAGGAACTTCTGTTGTTCCGATTCCGGTTGTTTCCGTCGCATTAGTGTCATCCACCACGCCACTGTTTTCCAGTATATTCTGTGTGTTCCTGGCATCCTCAATGGTAGCTTCGATCTGGGCCTGATAGGTGTCACCGATGAGGTCGGAGATCTTCACACTGGCGGGAACCACGAGGGAGATTGCCAAACCGAACACCGCCAGTTTTGCTGCCAGTTTTCGCACGGTAGCATTTGCAAAAATCAGGTTAAATATCCACAATCCACAGGCAATCGGAATCAGGTAGGTAAATGCCACATATCCGGTAATCGTCACTAGATATTTTTCAAGATAAATGGCGCAGAGAACCACCAGCAGATACCCGCTGACATCCGCCATTTTCTCCGCAATGGGCGTTGCCGTGTCTCCCGGAAGCAATGTGATCAGCGCCGAAGTCACCGTGGATGCCGCCGTCAGCTCCATGACAGTCTGTTTTTTCTCATCCAGAGAAGCGATGGTCTTCTGATGATTCTCCGGTGCGGAGACGTATTTTCCTACAACCGTTATGGACAAAATAGCAACCAGCAATAATACTGCTGCTGTAATGCATTTCTGTTTGATAAAGTTCATACTAATTACCTTCTTTCCTTCACGATTTCTATATTATTTCACGCAAATATCCTGCTATTACATTTTTCAGGACGTAATTTAGGCTATACACTACACTTTTCAGGACGTAATCTCGTGCCATCTCACACTTTTCAGGACGTTACTTTAAAAACCGCCGCAACAACTTCTCTTTTTTCTCATCATACCTCTGATACCGTATCGGCAGATCCATCCATGTCTTTTTGTCCACGATACTCCGATAATGGCTGAAAGTCTCGAATCCGGCGCGTCCATGGTAGCCGCCCATGCCGCTCTCGCCCACGCCGCCGAAGGGCATGGCGCTAGTGGCCAGGTGGATGATGGTGTCGTTGATACAACCGCCGCCAAAATGGCAGTGATCCAGGATCCGTCTCTGGGCTTTTTTATCTTCGCTGAAAAAATACAGAGCCAGAGGATGGGGGTGTTCCTCTACACAGCGGATCGCCCAATCCACAAAATCTCCCGTGGCTGCATGCGTCCCGGAAGCATCCCTGCAAAAATCATTTTGTGCAACACCTTTCTCTGCATCATGTGCATTATACGTCAGCACCGGCAGGATCGGTCCGAAGATTTCTTCTCCCATCACGGCATCTTCCCAGGTCACATCCGTCATCACTGTGGGAGCAATCCGCAAAGTCTTTTCGTCATACTGTCCACCGCAGACGATTTTTTCCTCATCCATCAATCCCAACAGTCTGTGAAAATGCTTCTCGTTAATGATTTTCCCATAATCCGGATTCTGCAGGGGATTTTCTCCAAACTGCCTCGCGATCTCCGCCCGGATAGCTTCCACCAATCGGTCGCGGATCCTGACATCACACAGCACATAATCCGGTGCCACACAGGTCTGCCCGCAGTTTAGATATTTTCCGAATACGATCCTCCTCGCCGCCAGCGGAATCTTCGCCGTAGCATCCACGATACAGGGACTTTTCCCGCCCAGCTCCAGCGTCACCGGGGTCAAATATTCCGCAGCACTTCTAAGCACCTCCCGTCCCACGGTCTTGCCTCCGGTGAAAAATATCATATCAAAGCGCTGCTGTAACAATGCCTGATTCTCTGCTCTGCCACCGGTGATCACCGTCACATATTCCGCCTGGAAGCATTCTTCCAAAATCAGTTTTAACACTGCTGCCGTTGCCGGAGCATAGGCACTGGGTTTTACCACTGCGGTATTCCCCGCGGCAATAGCATCGATCAAAGGATCCAGTGTCAATAGCACCGGATAATTCCATGGGCTCATGATCAGCACGGTGCCATAGGGTGACGGAGACCGGAAGCTCCTCGCCGCGAACTGCGATAACGGTGTCGGCACTCTCTTTTCCCGCATCAGTCCCCGCAGGTGCTTCTGCATCCAGGTCAGCTCCGACAGAGTCAATCCGATCTCGCACATATAGCTCTCCATCCGGCTTTTCCCCAGATCCTGTCGCAGTGCATCGTTCAATTCTGTTTCATGACACTGCAGGGATGCCTTTAACTTTCCCAGCTGTTTTGCCCGGAATTCCCGGGAAAGTGTGGCTCCCGTGGCAAAATATTCTCTTTGTCTGCTTAATATGGTCCGGATCTCCTGCTCTGTCATAGATGCCTCCTGATTTCTCTGCTCTTCTATTCTTTATACTACCCATTTTTTCATTTCAATGCAACGAAAAACGGCGGAGCTTTTCACTCCGCCGCCCGCCTATTCCTATTTACTTTATTTCCACGCAAAATTTACCATTCCGTACACATAGATGAACAGCACTGCCGCCGGAACAAAATACTTGAACACCGGCTTCATCCAATGCTGCACTTTCAATCCTTTTCCCTCGTTGGCTTCCTCCAGGAATTTGTCCCATCCCCAGCCGACCTTATAACAGCAAAATACTGCCAACAGGATCGAACCTATGGGCATGATATTGTTGGACACCAGGAAATCCCAGAAGTCCAGCCAGGTCGTTCCCGCCGCAAAGGGCTGAAAATGGATCACGCTGAAGCCCAACGCCGTTGTCAATGCCAACAGAAACGTTCCCACACCGCAGACGATACATCCTACCGGTCTCGACCATCCGGTCAGTTCCCGGACCATGGCCAGAATATTTTCACACACGCCCAGCACTGTGGACATGGCTGCGAACACCATGAACAGGAAAAATAAGGTTCCCCACCATCTGCCGCCTGCCATGTTGTTAAATACTGTCGCCATAGTATCGAACAGAAGGCTGG
>OKTT01001297.1_pt1 | contig 10978 bp, 8 predicted proteins | sample 1606121 | NCBI WGS metagenome assembly OKTT01 (sample SAMEA3879516, study PRJEB24766) | human gut metagenome | biome: human-associated habitat; feature: feces | place: USA | collected 1985/1987
GATTATCGTTGTTGCTTTAGTGGGGGCGATACGATTCTGCTACAGGAAACTGAAGGCTTTGAAAAAGGACGAATCATGCAGTACTTGTGACACTTGTCCTTTGAAAGACAGCTGTGCCCGTAAGCCGGTGAAAAAGAAAAGAGGAAGCTGTTGTTCCTCTTAGCAGTCGGTCTTGGAGTCAGAAAAGCTTCAAGGTAATGCTTTCAGCTTCTTTCCGTCTTCTGATCCGTTCTTTTTCGCCGCGTCGGAATACGTAAACGAGACCGTACTCCTCGCACATATAGCGCTTTTCTTCTTCGTCTTTTACCCCTTCGAAATAACGTTCCACTTCGTTCCATACTTCCAGGATCAAGGCATCGGCATCATTCCGGTATTGAGCGACATTCCCGCTTTCCCGGGCTGAGTTATTGTGGAACTGTTTTTGACGGGTATAGTTTTCTTTGAAATTTTCATAATTGACTTTTACCAGGGCAATCGAAGGACAGTAGATCGGATTACCACCACCGTTACTGATCCGGTTCTGCTCGCCGGCAATTATTTTTTCCCCCCATTGCAGCAAATCCTGTTCGGTCAAAAGAGAAGGAACTTTCGAACTGTTTTCGTCCAAACCATAAAATGTACGGGCTGAGGGTTTCAGCTCTCCACGGGCAATACAAAAATTCAATACCTGAATAAAATGAGAGATATACAGCCGGGCAGTCTTCACATTCATCTGGTGTTTACGGCTGGCACGCGACTGATTATCGTAGCACTGGGTATAATAAATTTGCGCTGCCTCAAACCGATGCAAAAAGTTACGCGCTTCAAATAATGTCTTCAATGTAATAGCCAAGTCACGCACATTATACATCTCTCCCTTTTCGACAGCCGCTTTCAGCGCCCGAACTCTTGCTTGATCTGTATTTGGTAGTCGTCTATAAGGCATATCTCCGATACTTAACTACATTTCACGATACATTAATAATTTCACCAGATTCTTCAGTTCTTTTTTTCTGTCTTCCGCAACAGCTACCGCCGCTAGACTTTCCATAGCGAACGTATAATATTCACGCATTTTGCTTTCACAAATATTGCGGATATTCAACTGATTATAGATTTCAGTTACCGCTTCGATTTTTTCAGAAGGTTGAAAAGCCTCCGCATTCAACCAACGATTCAATTCAGCATGCTGCTTTTCATCCGCACGGTTCAGTGCTTTGATAAGCATATATGTTTTTTTATTGCAGAGGATGTCTCCACCTATCTTCTTCCCGAACACTTCCGGATCACCATATACATCCAACAAATCATCCTGTAACTGGAATGCTACTCCAATATGCATTCCAAAATTATATAGATTTTCTGCATCTTCAGCAGTCGCTCCTGCCAGAATTGCACCTATTTTAAGACTACCCGCAAGCAACACGGCTGTTTTCAAACGAATCATTTCAATGTATTCGTCTTCTGTAACGTCACAGCGAGATTCAAATTCCATATCCAGTTGCTGTCCTTCACAGATTTCGAGTGTAGTCAAACTGAATAAATCCATCACTTCTTTCAGGTGTTCCGGTGGACAACCCGTCATATACCGAAATGCCAGAATCAACATAGCATCTCCCGAAAGTACAGCAGTATTATCATTCCAGACCTTGTGCACGGTAGGTTTCCCTCTGCGCACATCCGAACGATCCATCAAATCATCATGCAACAAGGTGTGATTGTGGTAAACTTCAATCGCAGTGGCAGGATCGTATATAGACGCAACATCCTCCCGATACAAGTTATATCCCATCAACATTAATACAGGACGTATCCGCTTCCCACCCAGAGAAAGGATATATTCAATCGGTTCATAAAGTCCTTTCGGCGTCCGGGTAAACTGGATTTCAGAAATATGATTATTTATCTTATCGAGTAATTGAGAAGCTGTAAACATGATGAATAAAAAAATTAATGAATAAAAAGAGGCTGCCGAAAGCAGCCTCTCCATTTATAGTGTTACAAATTACTGCAATCTAAACATCACAGGAACTGTAAATTTAACACGTACCGGTTTTCCGCGCTGCATACCTGGTTTCCACTTCGGCATGGTATTAATCACACGGAGGGCTTCTTTATCCAGATACGGGTCGACGCTACGTACAACCTTCGCATCTACGATACTACCGTCTCTGTTAACAACGAACTGTACGATAACACGTCCTTGAGTTCCGTTTTCCTGTGCGATAGTCGGATATTTAATATTTTTTGCCAGATACTGCATCAAAGCTGCTTGTCCGCCCGGGAAGTCCGGCATATTTTCTACAACCTCGAAAATAGTCTGTTCTTCCGGTTCTTCTTCAACCACTTGTACAGGCACATATTTTACTTCTACACGAGCTTGATTATCTTCATTGATAATAGTTGTTGTTTCCTCAATATCAGCTTTATCATCCACAATCTCCAGCAATTCTGCTACCTTTGGAGCTTCAGGTGGTGGTGGAGCTGCTTGTTCAGGGGTTTCGGTAATAGGAATAATTTCCTCTTCAAACACGACATCGGCTACTGCCTGGCTTGTATCTATCTTCACGTCACGCTGGGTCCATTCGAACGCCACGAACATGAAAGCTAGAACTACCACGTAACCAACGAGCAACCATGTAGACTTCTTGCCTTCCAGGTCTGCCTTGGGTGATTTTTTTACTTCCATAAATTTATTAATATAATGATTAAAAAAAGTGTCCTTTCATGTGTCTCCGGGCAAATATAGTACATTTTCATGTATTCGTTCCCCTCTTTGCCTCTTTTTATCCGGCTTTTTAACTTTTTTAATTCTTTCGTACTTGTCTTGCTCCTTTTAACGGCAAACTTATGGTTGATTTTCAAATTTACCGTATCTTTGGCGAACAAATCAGATGAACTGAATATGAAAAAGATAACAATTGCAATCGATGGCTTTTCCTCTTGTGGAAAAAGTACAATGGCCAAAGATCTTGCCCGCGAAGTGGGTTACATTTACATTGACAGTGGAGCCATGTATCGTGCGGTCACTTTATATAGTATAGAGAACGGGATTTTCAATGGAGACGTGATCGATACGGAGAAACTGAAAAAAGAAATCAAGAACATTCGTATATCTTTCCAGCTGAATAAAGAAACCGGACGTCCCGACACGTATCTGAACGGCGTGAATGTGGAGAATAAAATCCGTTCAATGGAGGTTTCTTCCAAAGTGAGCCCTATCAGTACGCTTGACTTCGTACGTGAAGAAATGGTGGCGCAGCAACAAGCAATGGGAAAGGAAAAGGGCATCGTCATGGATGGCCGGGATATAGGAACTACCGTTTTCCCGGATGCGGAACTGAAAATATTTGTAACCGCCACTCCCGAAATCCGTGCTCAACGCCGTTATGACGAGCTGAAAGCAAAAGGACAGGAAGCCAGCTTCGACGAAATTCTGGAAAACGTGAAACAACGGGATTATATCGACCAGAACCGGGAAGTAAGTCCACTTCGCAAAGCTGAAGATGCTCTGCTTCTGGATAACACCCACTTATCGATTGAAGAGCAAAAGGAATGGCTTTTCGGACAATTTAATAAGGTAAGTAAATAATTTGCTTTATGATCAAGGTAGAGATAGACGAAGATTCCGGCTTCTGCTTTGGTGTGGTGACAGCCATTCATAAGGCAGAAGAGGAGTTGGCAAAGGGAGAGACTCTCTATTGTCTCGGAGATATTGTACACAATAGCCGGGAAGTGGAAAGGCTTAAAACGATGGGATTAATCACGATCAACCGGGAAGAATTCAAACAACTGAAGAATGCCAAAGTATTGCTTCGCGCACACGGAGAGCCACCGGAAACTTACATGATTGCCCGTGAAAATAATATAGAAATTATCGATGCGACCTGTCCGGTAGTATTACGTTTGCAAAAACGTATCAGACAAGGGTATCTGGCAGACAGTGACAAAGAAAAACAAATTGTCATATACGGCAAAAGCGGTCATGCTGAAGTGCTGGGATTGGTGGGTCAAACAGATGGAAAAGCAATTGTCATCGAAAAGGCAGAAGAAGCCAAAAAGTTGGATTTAAACAAAAGCATCCGTCTTTTCTCACAGACTACCAAGTCACTGGACGAGTTTCAGGAAATTGTGGAATACTTCAAGCAACATATTTCACCGGAGGCGACTTTCGAATATTATGATACTATCTGTCGTCAGGTTGCCAACCGGATGCCTAAGCTTCGGGAATTTGCGGCTACACACGATTTGATATTTTTCGTCAGCGGCAAAAAGAGTTCAAACGGAAAAATGCTGTTCGAGGAGTGTTTGAAGGTGAACACCAATTCACATTTGATAGATAACGAGAAAGAAATAGATCCTTCTCTCCTTCAAAACGTAAATTCAATTGGCGTATGTGGTGCGACTTCTACTCCTAAATGGTTGATGGAGAAGATTTACAATCACATTCGGACGCTCATCAAAGAATAACAGCTTTATTCTGACAAAGAATAATAGCAAAGCAACATAAGGAAACGGCAAAGTAACATGAACGAATAAAAGGAAAGCGAAAAAAGGTCATTTGAACATTTTTAATGTTTTCTTCTTACGAAAAAAAACTTCATAACCACTGCTTTCAACTTTTTGTTGTACATTTGCCGCGTCAAACTAATTAATGAGAGATTGTTATATGGGAACAGTTAAGTGTATCGGAATTTTGACCTCCGGAGGTGATGCTCCGGGAATGAACGCTGCTATACGTGCAGTGACACGTGCAGCCATCTACAATGGATTGCAAGTTAAAGGTATATACAGAGGATATAAAGGTCTGGTTACAGGTGAAATCAAAGAATTCAAGAGTCAGAATGTGAGTAACATCATCCAGTTGGGTGGTACTATCCTGAAAACGGCACGTTGTAAAGAGTTCACGACTCCGGAAGGTCGTCAGTTGGCTTATGACAACATGAAAAAAGAAGGCATCGATGCTTTGGTTATCATTGGTGGAGACGGCTCACTGACAGGTGCGCGTATCTTTGCACAGGAATTTGATGTTCCATGTATCGGACTGCCGGGAACTATTGACAACGACCTTTATGGTACAGATACGACCATCGGATATGATACTGCATTGAATACCATATTGGATGCCGTAGATAAGATTCGCGACACAGCCACTTCACATGAACGTTTGTTCTTCGTTGAAGTTATGGGACGTGATGCCGGTTTCCTTGCGTTGAACGGAGCTATCGCTTCGGGTGCGGAAGCTGCCATTATTCCGGAATTCAGTACGGAAGTCGACCAACTGGAAGAGTTTATCAAAAACGGATTCCGCAAATCAAAAAACAGTAGCATTGTATTGGTAGCCGAAAGCGAACTGACAGGAGGAGCCATGCATTATGCCGAACGTGTGAAAAACGAATATCCGCAATATGATGTACGTGTGACGATTTTAGGTCACCTGCAACGTGGTGGTAGCCCAACTGCCCACGACCGTATCCTGGCAAGCCGCCTCGGTGCTGCTGCTATCGATGCTATTATGGAAGATCAACGTAACGTAATGATCGGAATCGAACATGATGAAATCGTTTACGTACCGTTCAGCAAGGCTATTAAGAATGACAAACCAATCAAGAGAGATCTTGTCACTGTATTGAAAGAGCTTTCAATCTAATCTTTTTATTTTTAGGAGTTCAGCTTATATCAGTATATAAGATAAAGAGCGGTGGATGAACGGGAGATTTCCTTATCATTCACCGCTCTTCTTTCATTTATTCAATGCTTCTTTTCACCACAGAGGACACGGAGGACACAGAGGTGAATTTGTTTTATGACTTACGGTTGCGACCCTAATTTTGATGCGTAATCCTCCTACTATAAAGTTGAAAAAACATGAAAACATCTGCCACCTGCAACCAAACGCGTGTAATACACTAGTTAATAGATAGTTGTAACGTTGCGGATACTGTTGCAGATAGGTTGCAGATCAAAGTATCTGCCACACAGTATAAGCCTTGCAAAGCCAATTCTCCATGGGTGCAAAAGTTTATTGTATACATTAACTTCCCGTTTCCAGGCGGGGAACTGTCGTTTCCGGCATTAGAAATTACAGTTTCCACGGCAGGAAACGAGAGTTTCTAAGGCGGGACACTACAGTTTCTACGTAAGGATACTGTCGTTTCCCCGTAGAGACACCACAATTTCTCCATAGGGTCTCCCAATTATCCCATAGCTTTGCACAAAGGGATCAAGGCTTTTTCTTTGATTATATAACGTGTTGCAGATACTTTATCTGCAACCTATCTGCCACAGGTATCTGCAACGTTACAACTATCTATTAACTAGTGTATTACACGCTTTTCGTTGCAGGTGGCAGATGTTTTTATGTTTTTCAACTTTATAGTAGGAAAAAATTTCATTCATTTCCGTACCTTTATGAGTCTTTTTATCCATAAATAATATCCAGTCAGTGGTAGTGCAGACCCCAATAAGGCAGCAATAAAGGTAAGTATGCGAGTAAACATTCCTCCCCAGTTACCAACATGCACAGAATAAATCCAACCACGAATCTTTCCCGACTTGTCTTGATGTTGATAAAGACTTGTTTCTGTAAATTCACCATTATCCGTATTGAAAGAATAACGGTCAGATGCCCGCTGATTACCGAAACGGTTGAAAGACACGCTTGCCGTACCAGAAGAAATACTGATTTGCTTATACTCCGGATTCTGACGTCTTAGTTTATCATAAATCTCTTGCCAATAAACGAATGGTGAAGTTACCGAGTACATATCACTATGATTGTTTTCCGGACGTCTGCTTCTTTCACCCTTTCGAACCTCATTTCCTTCTCTTTTCTTTTCCCGATGGGCTGCCAGTTTGGTATTTCTCTTTTGAGCATCACTTTTCTGTTCATGTCCTTGGGCGGCACGTTGCTGTACTTCTACCCCGAAGACCTTATAGAAAGCCGTCCGATACCACGGAAAAGACCAGGTCAACCCCGTCAGTGCCATAGCCAGTAGAAAGATCAGAGCATACATTCCACCTGCCACATGCAAGTCATACCAAAACCTTCTCCAACCTTTTGTTGCTGTTATTTTCAGGCTATTCTTCAATGCTTTACGTGTACGCGGCCACCAAATGACAATTCCCGAAATCAGTACAAAAACAAGTAAAAGCGTACTGACACCTACAATCATTTTGCCCCAAAAGATTCCTTCATTTCCCGGATTCATACTATCCAGAAGCCAGCGATGCATTCGGAACATAAACATAAAAAAGCCGCTACGCTCGCTTTTTCCTTTTACTTCGCCCGTATACTGGTCTACATACAAAGATGCACGACGTGGTTTGGAAAGACTAACCTGATACGCACGTCCGGGATCAGAAGATATGCTGACACCGGTCACCGCTACACTGTCAGGCAATGTCGTCGCCACTTTTTCAAGCAACTTATCCATAGGAAGAGGAGACCCCTTTACCGTTTCTACGTAGTAAAGGTCGCGTCGAAACCACTCATTCGCCTCATTTTCAAATACCAGCATGGCACCGGAGAAGCAGACAAGAGTTATTATCAGTCCGAAAGGGACGGAAAGCCACAAATGTATCTTTCTGAATATTTTTTTCATGTTTTCATTACTATTTCTTGAAAAAGCCTGCAAAGCTTTCCGCTCGGCAGGCTTTTATCTACAAAAGATTCTCTATTTAACCGACTGTATTATTTTGAAAGATATTCCATCTTACCTACCGTAGTGATAGCGTCAGCCTCTACCGTTAAACCTTTGACTGCCTTGCCTGTTTTTGCGTCTATTTTATAGAAGGCCGGTTTCTCGCCCGTAGTCACAGTGACAGCCATATAAGCATACCCTTTTTCTCCATAAGGCTCGCCACCAAACTTTCCGTCAGCCGGCAGACCTGTAACAGGCATAATCGTCTGATCTTCCGCCTTGAAAACAGCTAATTCGCTAACATCTGCACTTGTACCACCATTAATCATATCTTCCGCTCCATTTTTATACAATTGAAGCAGGAAGTAATCTTCAGAGATGTGCCAGCAACGGAAAATAGGATGTTTAGTGCCTATCTCTTCAAAGTTCACATAGTAATCCGGATCGAAATCTGTTGCGCCTGCTTTGATACGCATTGCGCCCGAAGGCTTCTGTCCTGTTACCTTCTTCAAATCTGAAGATGAAACTGCCGTACGTCCATATCCGGGAGAGAACACATAGACGTCACCATTATCAGCGGCCCAAATAGTCTGATAATATTGTGAACGCATACGACCGCATGCATAGCCTATTTTATCAGTCTTGGCAATCACCGGAGTCTCATTGAAGTTCGTGCCACTATAAATTGCCACATAAGCATTATCCGGGTATTGTGTAGAAGGAATGACACCGGCTGTATATGCACCGCTGCCGCTACCACCGTCAGTCTTAGTCACAAGTTCCTGATCTGTCACAGCTTCCGGCCATTTTTTAATACCGTACTTACTCATTCCCATTAGGATGACAGATGTATAAATCTTATTGTTAGCTTCAACCAGACCTGCCCATGAAACTTTTTCACCATTACCCAAGTAATTTTCGGCAAGCAAGGTACCCTCTTCCTGACTGCCATCGGTCGCATCCAAATAGTTGAACAACAATGCTTGAGCCACATTCTGATCCTCATCTGTTATTTTCGAGTCCCCGGTGGAAACAGTCACCACTTTATCCCTCCAGGTTCCATAAGACGTGATACGATTATAAGTGTATGTGTACTTTTCTTTCATTTTACCATCTGCCCCCAGATAATAGGAAGCTCCTGTACCTGCGCCACCTTTATTATAAACTAAAGCAAACACATAATCCAATCCTTTATATACCCAATAGGTACCGCCAATCACTTCGGTTCCATTCCCTTGGGTCGACACTGTTCCTTCATCCAAAGAATTGGCTACTACCAAATAACTTGCTTCACCGGTTGTGGCAGCCACCACATAAGTCGTTTCTCCATCAATTGGCGGGTTATCCACCGGATGATTATCATCGTCGCAAGATGCCACAAACACACCGCTACTCAAGCAAAAAGCTACGGCAAAAGCCTGTAATAAAAACTTCCTCATATATTCTTCATTATTGATTGATACTAAAAACTTACTCTTATTATTTACCGAAAAATACTCTGAACTTTCCATAGAATGCGCGCCCCGCTTTTTGCAGGCTAAAATTGTCAAACAGTTGGGCATCGGTGAAATTCCGACATTCAAATGATACATTATAACGTCCATTCTTCATGGTGTAGGACAAAGACAGATTATGAGAAAACTGTTCCGGCACCATATTCTTTGAATCTTTATCTCCGAGATTCTCCCAGTAAAGAGGAAAATCGTGCTGCCAGTAGCTATCATAGCCGATGCTCAATACATTTCCTTTGACAAACAGGTCATTCCAATAAAAATTTGCATTGATATTAGCATAACGATAGGGCAGATTCGGCATACGCACTTTATAGTGCATGCTTTCTTGCAAAGAGGAACCCGCCAGAAACTTTTCGTAATCACGAGTATCGATGCTATTAAATGTTCCTCCTATATCAAACCAATGCGAGAAGCTATAAAGCAATGACAAATTATACCCTTTGGTCCTTACGTGACCGTGGTTCTCATAATATCCGTAGCTTGTTCCTCCCAATACGTCCAGTCCTCTTTTTATGTAATCTTTCGTATCCCGATATATCAAACCGGCCTCGGCATACAATCCATGCTTGCCAAACTGATGATTATAGCTGAAACTCAAATTGACATTATCACTTTTCTCCGGTTTCAGATTCATTTTACCAGCTTCAAGGTCTTCATCTCCAAAGAGTTCGTCCGTGGTCGGCAGGCGGAAAGCCTTTTCGTACGAAAGTTTCACCTGAAGATCTTTCCATATAAAATAGGTATCTGCCGCTCCATATCCAAGAGCGCTTGCCGTATTGGACAGATTGATATAATTGCCTATTCCATCTGTATTCTGCGATACCGGTCCCTTGTTGTATTGCCGGTAATATTTGGCAAATGCCGACACATTCCATCTGTCCGACGGCATCAGACGGTAAGAAAGCCCGCTGACGTTTTTACGGGTGATTTTAGGAATAGAAAAGTCCGTGAATTTGGAAGAAGCACCAATGGTAGAGCGGCTCGTACGTTCAAAATCACTGATTACATGACTGAAAGTAAACGTATGTGCCTGTCCGATATGATAATTCATCTTCAGCGTCCCATTCCAGTTTCTATTTTTAGATTCACTGTTCTGGTAAGACTGTTCTCCCCGGCTGCCTTTTTCATAAAAATCTCCACGCCAGTTGTAAGCCCGCGAAGCGGTATCGACATTATTGGTGATATTATGATTATAATTGGCAGTCAACAGCAGATCCAGGTTTTTCACCAGTAAGTTCTTTTTGTAATATTCTAAAGAAGGGACCAACGAATGTCCTTTGCGGAATTTTTCACCGAACACGACATCTTGATAAACGCCTGTTTGTATCTCTTTATAGAAATGGGAATAATTGAAACTCAACGCCAAACGGTCTGCCCATTTCTTTCCTACCAAGCCGATTTTTCCAATCACGGCTTCATTATGATACTGGTCATTAAAACGTTTCAGATGATAAATCTTATTTTTGTCAAGTGGCGGAAAACGTACGCTTCCATCTTCTTTAATCTCAAATTCGCGTACATAAGTGTCCACATAATAATCATTATCCGAGAAATTTTGAAAAGCATTGACCTCATACATGAAACCATTTTTGAACGTTTGTCCGAAGCGCACGTATGATTTATGAGTATTAAACGATCCGTAAGAATAGGAAGCATCCATAAACCACTTTCCGGGTTGTTTGTTGGTGACAATATTAACCACTCCCCCAATAGCATCGGTTCCGAATCCTACGGGAACTACTCCTTTATAGACTTCTATACGGTCAGCAAAATTAATAGGAACATTGTTCAAATCGAATGCAGCACCGGCTCCTTCCTGTGGTATGCCGTCAATGAAGATTT
>OKTT01001305.1_pt1 | contig 10960 bp, 9 predicted proteins | sample 1606121 | NCBI WGS metagenome assembly OKTT01 (sample SAMEA3879516, study PRJEB24766) | human gut metagenome | biome: human-associated habitat; feature: feces | place: USA | collected 1985/1987
GAAGAAGATCATTGCAACTGTGCTGGCCATGGTCATGGCTCTGGCACTGTGCACCGTGGCGTTCGCTGCGGAAAAGTATGAGTTGGTTGAGATTTCTGACACCAACAAGACGAAGAAGGAGATTGCGACTGTTGCCGTCACCAATGCTTCTACCACCACTACTGATGGTGTCGTTTCTGGCTCTGTTGCTATGTACACCCTGACGGGCGCTGCCAACGTTACCCTGACCGATACCAAGTTCGTTGAGGCTTCTGCTGAGAATGCAACCTACATCCTGTACAAGGATGGTGCCGTCTATAAGTATCTGGTTGCTACCGACAACGATGGCAAGTACAACTATGTTGGCGAAATCTACAAGACCTTCGGCTCCAAGTGCGGTGAGATGAAGAAGGACGATAGCGTTAAGGACAAAACCTTCTTCACTGCCAAGGATGGCGCTAAGACCACTAACTACTATGTTGAGGATACCACTGGCACCATCTATCTGCTGGTGAACAACGAGGTCGTGAAGGTCAAGCAGGCTAAGAAGGGCACCGATTACACTGTTGTTCCCCACGATTTCACCAAGGCTTCCGGCGCTACCTACACCTTCGCAGCCGATGGCACTCTGGCTACCGCTAAGTGCGCCACCTGCGGCGCTGTGTACACCTACACCAAGTACTACACTGTTGCTGATGCTGCCAAGGATTCCGTGGCCATCGCTGCTAACGCTCTGTACACCGGTTCTCCCGAGGGTTACCTGTACACTGGTTCCACCCCTAATCCCTCCACTGACAAGAACACCTCCCCCAAGACCTTTGACGCTGGTATCGCTATGTACGTCGGTATGGCTCTGACCTCCGTCGCCGGCTCCGCCGTGGTCATCGGCAAGAAAAAGGAGTTCTAATTAAACTCAAAAAAAGAAAGGCCCATTGGGCCTTTCTTTTTTTGTGCTTAATTATCCCTCCCGCTGACGCGGGAGGGATAGTAAAGATTGCTTTTCTGCGGGGCTTCTTTTTGCGCTTAATTACCCCACCCCCTGGCGGGGGTGGGGTGAATAAAAATTGCTTGCCCGCTGGGCCTTTCTTTTTTTGTACTTATTTATCCCTGGCCTGTCGGCCAGAGATAATTTAGCCCCTTCCGAGCTTGAATAACAAAAAGGCACCCCTACGGGGTGCCTTTTTTGGGGCCGTCGGGGACGCCGGCCCCTACGGGTGTTCAGTGGGAACCTCTGCATGCAGGCGGATGTGGGCATCGGCCCCTACGAGGGAAACAGGCCGTACCCCAAGGGGGAGGGTTTTGGGTCCTCAAAACGGGATGGTGCCGCCGGTCGCCACGGTACACGGGGTAAATATGCCGCCGGCGGGGGGCAAAATGGTCAGCAGGATATAGGCCACACTCAGGGCGGCAGTCAGCAGGTACCAGGGCAGCGCGTCACCGGAGACGCGCCGCCACAGGGCGGCGTACAGGGCCAGTGCCGCCGTGATAGCCAGCACGGCCACCGCCGCCGGCGCCAGCGGCGTCCAGGCCAGCGCCAGGGCCAGCGCCGCGCCGGACAGGGCCATCAGGCACAGTCCGCCCCGGCTGCCGCCCTTTTGCAGCACCCACAGCGTCGGTGCCGCCGCCAGCAGGGGAAAGAACGCGGCTTTGCCCATCTCCCATGGGCTGTTCCATACGGGGGAGAGCGTGTTGGTCAGCGGGCCGGGGAACTTTTCCTGCAGCGCCCAGAGCAGGATCGCCGCGGCCAGGGCGGCGTGGAATGCCAGCACATACGGCAGGAGCTTTTTCATACGATCACCTCGCGGGAGTATATGCGCCGCGCCATAAGAAAATCCGTGGCCTTCCGGCCACGGATTTTATAGTTCGTTCACATATTTCCCTCGGAAATGCTATACAATAGCCCTGTTGATCACGGCTGGGGCGGTGTCTGCTCCGCGGCCAGCACATCCTCGGCATCTGCGCCGCACAGGCGTATCAGCTTCTCTGCCAATATCTTGGAAAACCCGGCGATCAGCGCACTTTCGATGACCAGCAGCTCCACGGCGTTATTGCCGTTCTGTTCGTTGGCGCTGCGGATGCCCTCCGACCCGGACTGCACCTGCTGGTTGAAAAACAGCCCCACCCGGCGGAATTTCAGCGAGTAATCCTCATACACCGCGCGAACGTCCGTCTCGTTGCTGTCAGCGGGCAGGATCTTCTGCACATCGCTGATGCTCAGGCTCTGCTTCATGGTCAGGATCATGATGAGGTACGCGATGTGGATGCGGTGGTATTTCCGCTTCTCTGGCGCGGGCATGATCTTCAGCCGAACGTAGTTGTTGATGGTGGAGGACGTGACAAAGCGCTCCTTGCCGCCCACCGGCGCGGGAATAAAGCTGAGATACTGCTCCAGCAGTACGATGACCTGGTCCATATACAGGCCGAAATCCGGTATCGTCTCCCAGTCCGGCAGATGATAATCCGTGATGAACTTGTCCCACCGCTGCAGCTTGTGGGCGATCAATTCCTTGTCATATTCCATAGCGACACCCCTGTATCCGATTTACTGTATAGTATACCACATACGGGCACATCATGCAAGAAATCCAGCAGAAAAATCTATTGACGCGCGTGTGCTAATATGCTATATTAGATAAAAACCACATGGGGAGGCAGTCCTATGGAACGCGCTTTTATCTACGGTGATTCTCTGCTGAAGGCCACCATGCCCGACGCGGATATGCGCTACCACTTCCATCTGCCGGAGGTGATGGCCCAGTATCCCAGCGACCGGCTGGAGGTGGTGAACCGCGCCAAGATGGGCGCCACAGTGACCAAGGGCCTGGCGTTGGTGGAGCACGATGTGCAGCGGGGCATGGATGCCCGCTGGGCGCTGGTGGCTTACGGCGGCAACGACAGCGATTTCGACTGGGAGGCCGTCGCCGCCGCGCCGGAGCAGGACCACCTGCCCCGCACGACCCTGCCGGAGTTCACGGAGAAGCTGCACTGCGCCGTCACGGCGCTGAAGTCCGCCGGTGTACAGCCGGTGCTGATGACGCTGCCGCCCATTGACGGACAGCGGTATTTCCGATTTATCTCCCAAAAGACGGACGGCGGCAGCGTGCTGCGCTGGCTGGGAGATGTGGGACGCATTTACCGCCACCAGGAGCTGTACTCCGACGCGGTGGCGGCTCTGGCCTTTGCCGAGGGCGTGCCCCTTATCGACGTGCGGCGGCAGTTCCTGCCCCAGCGCGATCTGTCCGGTCTTATCGCCGCCGACGGCATCCATCTGACCATGTCCGGCTATCGCTGCCTGTTCGACACGCTGGCCGACTGGGTGCGCGCACGGCTGTAATATACGTATTTATCCTCAAAGGAGACGCATTATGATCAAAGTAATGACTGACAACGCGGCCAATCTGCCGCCGGAGCTGCGGGCGCAGTACGGTATCACGGAGCTGTGTCTGACCTATACCATTGACGGTGAGCCGGTGGACATATCCAAGCCCTTTGACGGCCACGCCTTTTACGAGGCTATGCGTAAGGGTGCGGAGGTGAAGACCTCTATGATCACACCGCTGGCCGCCCGCGAGGCCATGGAGCCTGTGCTGGACCGGGGCGATGATGTGCTGTATGTGGGGCTGTCCGGCGGTGTCAGCGGCACCTGCTGGGGTGTCAGCGTGGTGGCGCAGGAGCTGCGCGAGCGCTACCCCGACCGTGACATACGCGTGCTGGATAGCCGCGGCGCTTCCCTGGGCGAGGGGCTCATCGTGCTGGAAGCCGCCGATATGGCGCAGAAGGGCGCAGATATGGAGACGATCGTGGCCCGCGCCAACCAGCTTATCGGCAAGATGCGCCAGCACTTCATGGTGGACGATCTGAAATTCCTTCGCAAGGGCGGCCGGCTGTCCGGCGCCGCGGCCTTTGCCGGCACACTGCTGCAGATCAAGCCCATCCTACAGGGTGATCCGGAGGGCAAGATCGTGGTGCTCAGCAAGGAGCGCGGCCGTAAAAAGGCTATGGATACGCTGATCCAGCTGTATGAAGAAATGGTGGAGGATAAGTCTGCGCCGGTGGGTATCTCTCACGCCGCCGCCCCGGCGGAGGCGCTGCACCTGGCCACCGCCCTGCGGCAGGCCGGCTGCACCGGCGAGATACTCTCCGTCTGTCACGAGCCCGTCACCGGCGCCCATGTGGGACCCGGAATGCTGGCCCTGTACTTTTACAGTCAAACCTGGCGATAAGTTAACAATAATGTTTGTTATGGTAAACCCCAACAGTCGCGCTTTTAGTGCGGCTGTTGGGGTTTTCCTTTGGGAAAAACAAGGCTCCCATATACCACCCAAAGCCGCCCTCCGGGCGGCTTTGGCGCGGTTTGATAATCGCCAAAAGCGATAGAACGCAAAACCCCTACCGTGGCACCAGCCAGCGGCGCGCGACAGCGCCACGCGGGAATCTGTGCTGGCACAGTCCTTCAGACCGAGGAAAAAACCGGAAAAATCTCCGTGGTCGCGTGGGAAAATTACCCGCAAGGAACGTTTCGCCCCGCGCCAAGGGGTTCTTAGACCGTAGGTCTAAGCGGCGTTTTTGGCTACTTTTGCCGCCGGGGGCAAAAGTAGCTCGCGCTCGGGGGCGCGAAACCCTCCCTACGAAAATTTGAGAAAAAACAACCAACCTCACTTTACGCAAAACCCACTTCACTTGCCTAAATTGTAACCGAATTATGAACGGGATTTTGGATGTATTTCGGGCCATATAGTTTACATAATGACTTTTCGATTTTAGCTGGAAAATTTTTCCAGCTAAGTTGTTGCATTTTTTGAAAATCTCCATTTGAATTGCATAAATGCTGCGTTACACAAGAATTACGCTTTACAGGTGCTCAGATAAATTGCGTAAATTACTGGTAAATTATGGAAGAAATGGAAATTATTTCCATTTCCGGGCGATTTTTAACGGCGCAATGTCACTATCTCAAAAATGGAAATAACTGGTAATAAAAACCGTAAAAATTTTTACAACATAATGATGTTTACGTTGTAAACCGCTGGCGAGAGTGGCGAGGTCAAGTCCGACACAAACAAATTTTTATGGAGGAAACAAACATGAAGAAGATCATTGCAACTGTGCTGGCCATGGTCATGGCTCTGGCACTGTGCACCACCGCGTTCGCGGCAACCTATTCTGACGCTTATACGTGGAATAATGGTTGGACGAAGTACGACCTGAATGGCAAGAGCATTTCCTATACCTCTCCCACTGAGGTCAAGACCGACGGCAAGGTCACCGGCGGCACCGTTGGCTACTACATCGTTGAGGGCGTTGAAGGTGACGCCAATCTGGTTGAGGTTGCCAAGGCTGACGCTACTTTCCAGATGAAGGTTGACGGCGTTGTTAAGTATCTGGCTCCCTGCGCTTACACTGCGTACACTGCTGTTGGTACTTCTGTTAAGGCTGGCACCAAGTGCGGTGACTATGACAAGGATGTCTATGGTTCTAAGAAGCTGGTCAAGGTTGAGGATGATTTGTATGTCGTTAATGATAATGGCGAAACCCACATCCTGCTGAACGGCAGCGTTGTCCCCGCCACCAAGGTTGACGAGCCCGCTATCGTTGATCACCAGTGGGCTACCATCGAGGGCAAGATCGTTCTCGATGAGGATGACCTGGCGAAGCTGGCTGAGGTTAAGGGTACCGTGGTTTGCAAGGCTTGCAACACCAAGGCTACCGTGACCAATGACAAGACTATCATCCCCATTGACGCTACTGTTTTGGAAGTCATTGATAACGAGGTTTGGATGTTCTGGACTAAGGGCACCACTACTCCCTCCACCGACAAGGGTAACACCACTTCCCCCAAGACCTTTGACGCTGGCATCGCTATGTACGTCGGTATGGCTCTGACCTCCGTCGCCGGCTCCGCCCTCGTCATCGGCAAGAAAAAGGAGTTCTAATTAAACTCAAAAAAGAGAAAGGCCCATTGGGCCTTTCTTTTTTTTTGCTTAATTATCCCTGGCCTGTCGGCCAGGGATAGATAATATCTCACCCCTGACGGGGTGAGATAAATATATAACCCTCCCGCTGCCGCGGGAGGGATAGTAAATGCTGCGTTCCTACGGGGCCTTTCTTTTTCGCCTTTAATTATCCCACCCCCGGGGTAGACAACCGCAAAAAAGAACCGCCGCCCGGCGGTTCTTTTGCGGTTCTCTTCACGCAGAAAGCTGTTTGTTCAGTCTCCGAAGGACTCCTTGCCGGTGACGGTCTCGGGGACGATCTTTACCAGCATGGTGCGCTGCATGGAGTGTTCGGCGCAGAGGACGGCCCGGGACATGGAAACGGGGTCCAGCGCCTGCACCAGCAGCTTCAGGGCGTACAGCTTCTCCTCCGGGTCCTGCACCAGTACGGCCCTGCCCTGCACGAGGGCGGACTTGTAGGCAGTGGTCAGCTCGCCGGGGATCAGCTCTGCCTTGGACACGGCGGACAGGCACACGGGCGGCTCCTTCGTCAGGATGTCCCACTTGCGGCCGGCGCCGGCGCAATGAAAATACACAGCGTTACCGGCTTCGTCCGCCACATGGTTCACGGGCACACAATAGGGGGCGCCGTCACTGTCGGTCATGGCCAGGGTGGCATAGGTGGCGTCACGCAGCACCTGCCAGGCAAAGGCGGCGTCACGTTCCTTGTCTTTTCTGCGCATAGGATGCATGGTCTGTCCTCCTTATCTCTGTTTCGCCCCGCGGGGCGCAGCATACGGTTTCATCACATAATGGGGCGGCCCAGCAGCTTCTCAAACCGGGGCAGCATACCCTCGTCCACATGGCCGGCGTTCTGGCACATATCGTAACCGGGCAGGTTGTTGCCCTCCACCAGCACAGGGCCGTCCGGCGTGATGGCCACGTCCCAGCCGATATATTTCAGGTGCGCCTCCACCCGCCTGGACGCGGTGCGGCACAGCTCCAGCGCCTGGTCGAACAGGGGGATCTGGAAGCCGGTGATCTCCGTACCGGTGACGGGGTGGCGCTCGTAATATTTGCCGGTCTTGTCGCAGAAGGCAGGGCGGTACAGCTGGCCGTGCTCGTTCACCGGGGCGTACATACCGCCGGAGGAGACGTTGTCCACGCACACGCCGCCCATGCCCATGCGGACCAGGGCATAGACCATCTGCGCGCCCCGCGCTGTCACCAGCGTGACGATACGGACGGTGTTCACCGAGTCGGGGCACAGCTTATTCATGTCCGGGTGCTGGCGGATGGGCTCCTCGATCAGCAGCTGGCCGCCCTTGACCAGCCGGTCATACAGAGCGTCATAATCGCCGATATCCGCTGTGATAAGACGCTGGATGCCCTCGCCGCCGCATAGCCCTGCGGGCTTGCAGAAGATGGCCTCCGTGCCGGCGCAGAATTCCCGCAGGCCCGCGGCGTCCGTCTTACGCAGGTCCAGAAAGCGGCGCTTCAGCAGGTCGGAGAAGATGGTGTCGAACTCGATCTTATCATTGAGTTGATAGAAGTACGCCGGATCGTTCATCTGCCGGGTCAGGGCCTGGTTCTGCACGGCGGTCATATAGGTCTTCCGCACCGCACCGCGGCGGTTCGCAAAGCCGAACACATGGTAGTCCAGATAGCCGATGCCGTAGCGCACCTCGCACCATACCATGTCGCAGAAAATGCATAGGCGGTTTTTGCCTGTCTCCTCATGGACGGCGTTGATGTGCAGCTTCATCCGCGCGAAGCTGAGATGCTTCAGCTGGCGAAAAAAGGTCGCAAGTTTTCTTCCCATAACAGAGTACCTCCCTTTTTTCTTCCCGCCGCGCAGGGGCGGAAAGACAGATCATTGCCGATGCAGTATCCGCCGCAGCGGTCCGGTCACCAGTCCGCGCTCATAGCGGTTCATGCCGAACAGCCACATACTGGCGGCGTACACTGCCACGAACAGCAGTCCCGGCGGGATCAGCTGCCAGTAGGTGGCGGGATGGACGAACACCGCCAGCAGCACCGCCACGGTGGTGGGCAGCACCATGGCCGGCAGCAGATGGCTGATATGCCGCCAGAAGCCGGGGATGTTTAGGCCGATGTGCTTGTAGTAGTAGCGGTTCATCAGGAACACGTTGCCCACCAGCGTGGCGATCGCCGTGCCGATGGCCGCGCCCAGGCCCTGCCATTTCATACACAGGGGGATGGAGATCACGATGTTGCCCACCAGTACGCCCAGATAGACCAGCGAACGGTATTTGTGCATATTCTTGGCACGCTGTATCTCGATGCCCACGGTCTGAATGTTGGTCCACAGGCAGGCGAAGAACAGCAGCAGCGCGGTCCAATAGTCGATGCGGAACTGCTCGCCGCCGCCCCACAGCACCACGAAGGACTGGCCGATAGCCACGAAGCCCAGGAATATGCCGCCCAGCAGGATGAACTGCAGCCGTCCCACCTTGGTAAACAGGGCGTCCAGCGTCCGCATGGGGGCGTTCTCCGCCACCAGACGGTGGACGCGGGGCGTCATCACGTTAGAGATGGCGTTTCCGAACAGCAGGAAATAGTTGTTCAGCTGCGAGGCGATGACGTAGACCGTCACCGCGGCGGAGCCGTGGAACCACGTCAGCAGCTGCCGGTCGATGGACCAGTTGATGTTGTCCACCACAATGCCGATGAACACGTACAGCGTAAAGCCGAACATCTCACGCAGCAGCGCGAAGTCGTAGTCCCGGAAGGCAAAGGGCATTTTCAGCCGTGTCAGGCAGTAGGTGATATTGATCACGCCGCTGAGCACGGTGAAGATCAGCGAGACGATGGTCAGCGTCACGGACCGGTAGCCTATCAGCAGCAGGGGTATCATAATGAGGGGGTTCAGCACCTGCTTGCCCATGGCTACGATCTTCTGGAACAGATACCTCTCGTTGATGGTCACATGGCTCTCGAACACGCTGATGGGGAACGTCAGCGCAGCATTGACCGACATGATACGCAGCAGCCGCTGGGCAAGGTCGATCTCCTCCGCTGTCAGCTTCTTGCCGAACACCACATCGCAGTAGGACAGCCCGAAGCCGATGGCCAGCACCAGCGCACCCAGGATGAGGTACGTTATTAGGAACATACCGTTCAGCTTGGCGCAGCCCTTCTTGTCGCCGGCGGCACGGAAGCGGGAGTAATACCGCACATAGGCGCTGCCCAGGCCGAAACTCAGTAAATTCAGATAGGAGATGATCGGCAGCACCGCCTGGTACACGCCGAACTCGCTGTCGCCCAGCTGTCGGAGCATGATGGGCGTGTAGACCAGCGAGATAACGGTGCTCAGCGCCATGGACACATAGCTCAGCGCGGCGCCTGCCCGTATTTGGTTCACTTGCAACGCCGCACTTCCTTTCGTCGATAGCATAGCACTTTATTATAGCCTAAAAGTACGTGTATGTAAAGTCGAACGCCGGTAAAAAGTGGTTTTCTTTCCTGCCCGTATCTGGTACAATGGGACAAACGAAGGGAGGGTGCGCCATGGCCAATAAAAAGCTGAAGCTGCTGTATCTGGCGCGGTATCTGCGGGAGGAAACAGACGAGCGCCACCCCAGGACCGTTCAGGATATGATCGCTTATTTGGAACGCCAGGGTATTTCCGCCGAGCGCAAAAGCATCTATGACGACCTGGAGCTGCTGGAGCTGTACGGCATGGATGTGCAGGCTGTCCGGGGCAAGACCTACGGCTATTTTCTTGGCGAACGGGAGTTCCAGCTGCCGGAGCTGAAGCTGCTCATTGATGTGGTACAGGCGTCGCCCTTTCTCACACAGAGCAAGAGCATGGAGCTTATCGCCAAGCTGGAGCAGCTCACCAGCCGCCCCAATGCCCGCCAGCTGCGCCGTCAGGTCTATGTCATGGACCGGGTCCGCACCCACAATGAGAAGCTCTATTACGCCATCGACGGTCTGAATACCGCCATCAACGATGACCGCAAGGTCACGTTTCGCTACTTCGACTGGACACCTGATGGCGGCAAGGCCTACCGCCGCGGCGGCACGCCCTATGAGACGAACCCGGTGGCCCTCTGCGTGGATAAGCATTACTATCTGGTGGCTTACGACCCGGCCATTCAGGACTATCGCCACTACCGTGTGGATCGTATGGAGTCCCTGACCGTTACCGACACACCCCGCGATCCGCTGCCGGAGCAGTTCGACCTGGGCAAATACGTCAAAACGATTTTCGATATGTACAATGGCCGCACCGAAACGGTGCAGCTGCGCTTTGACCGGGCCCTCATCAATGTAGTCATGGACCGCTTCGGTGCTGATGCGCATATCCGCCCAGATGGAGACCGTATCGCAGTTACCGCCCCGGTGGAGGTAGGTCCCACATTTTACGGCTGGCTGTTCCAGTTCGGCGGTCAGGCCGAGCTTCTTGTGCCCGACCATGTGCGCCGTGATTTCACCGAACACTGTCGGCAGGCACTGGATAGGTATCGCGGCGATGATGCGCCAAACAGTTGACCATAATTTTTGTTATCGTAAACCAAAGCCGCCCATCAGGGCGGCTTTAACTATATAATGAAAAAGCTCCCGGGACGCGGAGATATCCGCCTCCCGGGAGCCCTCCCTGTCGTGCAAAGCGCACCCCACGCTTCGCATCCCCCTCAGTAAATGGCTTTACCACAGATAAAAATAGCACAACACGCTCGTTTTTTCAAGAGGAAATTCTGCTTTTTTTAAATAATTTTTCCGGCGCAGGAATTGTTTTCCATCTATTTCCAAACATTTTTCCAAAAATTACCACGAAACTCCATGGATAAAAGCTTTCACCGGCGGCGGAACCGCCACCACCCAAAGCCGCCCTCCGGGCGGCTTTGGCGCGATTTGATAATCGCCGGCCTGGTAGAAGAAAACGCCCCTACCGTGGCTGGGGCAAGCGGCCGCGTAAGCCTCCGCGCCGCAGGGGCGGCGAAACCTCCTTTTACGCACAAAAACGCAGACAACGCTTTCACCGAGTAAATTGTAACCGAATTATGAATGGCTTTTGGCCG
>OKTT01001310.1_pt1 | contig 10941 bp, 5 predicted proteins | sample 1606121 | NCBI WGS metagenome assembly OKTT01 (sample SAMEA3879516, study PRJEB24766) | human gut metagenome | biome: human-associated habitat; feature: feces | place: USA | collected 1985/1987
GTTGCAAACACATCAAAAAGTTAAATAATATATTATTTTTAGCTCAAAAAGAAACGAATTACAATCATCTTAAAATAATAGACAACAGACTAACAATTTAAAAGCAATTCCAACGATTTTGATTACAAATTAAAAGAATATAGAATAGGCTTCTCATTTCGTGTCATAGAAATGATAGAATTTAGTATCATCATGAAATTAAATTTTTAATTTTGCCAAACATTTTGATACATAAAACAGGTATTATCATACAATAAAGCTAGTAAGAATGAAGAAACAAGAACTTTTTAACAACGTAACAGAAGGATTCCCTTACCAACGACAGCCCCAACAGATGGGCTTGTACGATGCGGCATACGAACACGATGCCTGCGGTGTCGGTATGCTGGTTAACATTCATGGAGAAAAGTCACACGACATTGTTGAGTCGGCTTTAAAGGTATTAGAAAACATGCGCCATCGCGGTGCCGAGGGTGCGGATAACAAGACCGGTGACGGTGCAGGTATCATGCTTCAAATTCCGCATGAGTTTATTTTATTACAAGGTATTCCTGTCCCCGAAAAAGGACGGTACGGCACAGGATTATTGTTTTTACCGAAAAACGAAAAAGACCAGGCAGCTATTCTAAGTATTATTATTGAAGAAATTGAAAAAGAAGGACTCACATTGATGCATTTACGCAATGTGCCCACCTGCCCCGAAATCCTGGGAGAATCGGCTCTGGCAAACGAACCGGACATCAAACAAGTGTTCATCACCGGATTTACGGAAACGGAAACTGCCGACCGGAAGTTATATCTGATCCGGAAAAGAATCGAAAATAAAGTCAGATTGTCATCTATTCCGGCAAAAGACGATTTTTATGTCGTGTCACTCTCTACCAAAAGCATTATATATAAAGGTATGCTTTCATCATTACAGCTGCGCAACTATTATCCGGACCTGACAAATAGCTATTTTACCAGCGGACTGGCATTGGTGCACTCTCGTTTCAGTACCAATACATTCCCTACATGGGGATTGGCACAGCCGTTCCGTCTGCTGGCACACAACGGTGAAATCAATACTATCCGTGGTAACCGAGGATGGATGGAAGCCCGTGAAAGTGTACTCTCCACTCCCACTTTAGGCGATATAAAAGAAATCCGCCCGATTATACAACCGGGCATGAGCGACAGTGCTTCTCTGGACAATGTACTGGAGTTCCTGGTGATGTCAGGATTGAGCCTGCCACATGCCATGGCTATGCTCGTGCCGGAATCTTTCAACGAGAAGAATCCGATCAGTGAAGACCTGAAAGCATTCTATGAATACCATTCTATCCTGATGGAACCTTGGGACGGACCGGCAGCCTTGCTTTTCAGCGACGGACGATTTGCAGGTGGTATGCTCGACCGTAACGGCCTGCGCCCTGCCCGCTATCTGATCACTAAAAACGATACGATGGTAGTGGCATCCGAAGTGGGCGTAATGGACTTTGAACCGGGAGATATCAAGGAAAAAGGGCGCCTGCAACCGGGCAAGATTCTATTGATCGATACAGAGAAAGGAGAAATCTACTATGACGGCGAATTGAAGAAACAACTGGCCGAAGCGAAGCCTTACCGTACATGGCTATCGACTAACCGTATCGAACTGGATGAACTGAAAAGCGGTCGTAAAGTGCCTCATCACGTAGAAAACTATGACCAGATGCTCCGTACTTTCGGCTATTCAAAAGAAGATATCGAACGGCTGATTATGCCAATGGCGAGCGCGGGTGCCGAACCCATCCACTCAATGGGTAATGATACGCCACTGGCTGTACTTTCCGATAAACCACAGCTACTCTACAACTATTTCCGCCAACAATTCGCACAGGTTACGAATCCGCCGATCGACCCGCTACGCGAAGAACTGGTAATGTCTTTGACGGAATATATCGGAGCGGTAGGCATGAATATCCTGACTCCCAGCGAGAGTCATTGTAAAATGGTACGTCTGAATCATCCGATTTTAAGCAATACACAGCTGGATATTCTTTGCAATATCCGCTACAAGGGCTTTAAGACTGTAAAATTACCGATGCTGTTTGAAGTATCCAAAGGGAAAGCCGGATTACAGGAATCACTGAACAACCTTTGCAAAATGGCGGAGGAATCAGTTACGGACGGAGCAAACTACATTGTACTGACCGACCGTGACGTGGATGCAACTCATGCCGTTATCCCTTCATTACTGGCAGTAAGTGCCGTGCATCACCATCTGATATCTGTCGGCAAACGTGTGCAGACAGCATTGATTGTAGAGAGCGGAGAAATGCGTGAAGTAATGCACGCCGCTTTACTACTCGGTTTTGGAGCCAGTGCACTGAACCCGTATATGGCATTTGCCATCCTCGACAAGCTGGTAAAAGAGAAAGATATTCAACTGGACTATGCTACCGCTGAGAAAAACTATATCAAATCTATCTGCAAAGGTCTGTTCAAAATCATGAGTAAGATGGGGATTTCCACTATCCGCTCTTATCGCGGTGCAAAGATTTTCGAAGCTGTCGGACTCAGCGAAGAGTTGAGCAAGGCTTATTTCGGCGGACTCGGTTCACCCATCGGAGGTATCCGCCTGGAGGAAGTGGCAAGAGACGCAATCGCTTTCCACGATGAAGGAGCTGAAGGAATGGAAAATGGAGAATTGAAAATGGAAAATGAAGCACCGCACGGCAACTCTCAATTTTCAACTTTCAATTTTCCATTATTAAAGAACAACGGACTGTATGCCTTCCGAAAGGACGGAGAAAAACATGCGTGGAACCCGGAAACCATCAGTACATTGCAACTTGCCACCCGCTTGGGCAGCTACAAGAAATTCAAAGAGTTCACTCATTTGGTAGACGATAAGGAGAAACCTATTTTCCTGCGTGACTTCTTAGGATTCCGTCGCAATCCTATATCTATCGAACAGGTAGAACCGGTAGAGAATATTCTCCGTCGTTTTGTGACGGGTGCCATGTCTTTCGGATCTATCAGCAAGGAAGCTCATGAAGCAATGGCGATTGCCATGAATACCATTCACGGACGCAGCAACACGGGTGAAGGTGGCGAAGATGCTTCCCGCTTCCACCCGCTGCCGGACGGTACTTCCATGCGAAGTGCCATCAAACAGGTAGCTTCCGGACGCTTCGGGGTCACCGCCGAATATCTGGTGAATGCCGATGAGATACAAATAAAAATAGCGCAGGGAGCTAAACCAGGGGAAGGCGGACAGCTTCCGGGATTCAAAGTGAACGACGTCATAGCCAAAACACGCCATTCCATTCCGGGAATCTCACTGATCTCTCCTCCTCCCCATCATGATATTTATTCGATTGAGGATTTGGCGCAATTGATATTTGACTTGAAAAACGTTAATCCACAAGCCAAAATCAGTGTCAAACTGGTAGCAGAAAGTGGCGTAGGTACCATTGCCGCAGGCGTGGCAAAAGCAAAAGCGGATTTGATTGTCATCTCCGGTGCCGAGGGTGGTACGGGAGCCTCTCCCGCTTCATCCATCCGTTACGCCGGCATTTCTCCGGAACTGGGACTGAGCGAGACACAGCAAACCTTGGTTCTGAACGGTCTGCGGGGACAAGTCGTCCTACAAGCCGATGGCCAATTAAAAACCGGACGCGACATTATCATAATGGCATTAATGGGCGCCGAAGAATATGGTTTTGCCACCTCCGCCCTGATCGTGCTGGGATGTGTGATGATGCGCAAATGTCACCAGAATACTTGTCCGGTAGGAGTAGCCACACAGAATGAGGAATTACGCAAACGCTTTCACGGGCGCAGCGAATATCTTATCAACTTTTTCACCTTCCTGGCACAGGAAGTCCGTGAATATCTGGCGGAAATGGGATTCACCAAAATGGATGATATTATTGGACGCACGGACTTGATTGAACGCAAATCCGACGAAAACGACCCGAATCCGAAGCACGCTCTGATTGACTTCACCAAGCTACTGGCACGTGTGGATAACAGTGCAGCCATCCGTCACGTCATTGATCAGGATCATGGTATTTCTACAGTGAAGGATGTGGCAATCATTGATGCTGGCCAAGAAGCGATAGAACACGAAAAAGAAGTTTCATTGGAATACACAATTGCCAATACGGACCGTGCGACAGGTGCCATGCTCTCCGGTGTCATTGCCCAAAAATACGGAGAAAAGGGATTGCCGGAACATACCCTGAATGTGAAATTCAAAGGCTCTGCGGGACAGTCATTCGGTGCCTTCCTCGTACCGGGAGTCAATTTCAAATTGGAAGGTGAAGCGAATGATTATCTGGGTAAAGGATTGAGCGGCGGACGCATTGCCGTATTACCGCCTATCCGCAGCAACTTCGAAGCCGAAAAGAACACGATTGCAGGCAATACCCTGCTCTATGGTGCAACCAGCGGCGAAGTCTATATCAATGGGCGCGTAGGTGAACGTTTTGCCGTGCGCAACTCAGGAGCTGTTGCCGTAGTGGAAGGTGTAGGCGACCACTGTTGCGAATATATGACCGGAGGCCGTGTAGTGGTTCTGGGGCAAACCGGACGAAATTTTGCCGCCGGTATGAGTGGCGGTGTGGCTTACGTATGGAACAAAGACGGCAATTTTGACTACTTCTGCAACATGGAAATGGTTGAACTGTCATTGATCGAAGAGGCCGGTTACCGCAAAGAACTGCACGAACTGATTCGTCAGCACTACCTGTACACCGGTTCGAAACTGGCACGTACCATGCTCGATGACTGGAACCATTACGTAGATCAGTTTATCCAGATAGTACCTATTGAATACAAAAAAGTACTACAGGAAGAGCAGATGAGAAAGTTACAGCAAAAAATAGCAGATATGCAAAGAGACTATTAATTCAAGTATTAGGTATTAAGTATTAGGTATTAACCATAGCTTCAAACATCTTTAATCCATATAGTTAATACTTATTGCTTAATACCTATTACCTAATACTTATTACTTAACAAGATGGGAGATCCTAAAGCTTTTTTAAATATACCTCGGCAAGAGGCGGGATACCGCCCCGTTAGCGAGCGCATCACTGACTATAGTCAGGTAGAACAAACATTGAATACGAACAGCCGTAAATTACAGGCATCACGGTGTATGGATTGCGGAGTACCTTTTTGTCACTGGGCTTGTCCAATAGGCAATAAACAGCCGGAATGGCAGGACGCTTTATTCAAAGGAAAATGGAAAGAAGCGTATGAAGTGCTGTCATCCACTTGCGACTTTCCGGAATTTACAGGACGTATCTGCCCTGCCCTCTGTGAGAAATCCTGTGTACTGAAACTATCCTGTGACCAACCGGTGACTATCCGTGAAAATGAAGCTGCCATTGTAGAAGCCGCCTTCCGTGAAGGATATATACAGGTGCAGCATCCCCAAAGAAACGGCAAAAAAGTAGCAGTTGTCGGTGCCGGTCCGGCCGGATTGGTAGTTGCCAACCAACTGAATCTAAAAGGATACACCGTAACGTTATTCGATAAAGATGAAGCTGCGGGAGGATTATTACGTTTCGGTATTCCAAACTTCAAACTGGACAAAAACGTAATCGACCGCCGCATGAAAATACTTGCCGCAGAAGGTATTCAGTTTGAAATGGGAGTAGAAATAGACGTTAACCATTTGCCGGAAGGATTCGATGCATATTGCATTTGCACGGGTACACCGACTGCCCGTGATTTAAGCATTCCGGGACGGGAGTTGAAAGGAATCCATTTCGCACTGGAAATGCTGGCGCAACAAAACAGGATTCTGGAAGGACAAACTTTCCCCAAAGACAAACTGGTGAATGCCAAAGGCAAAAAAGTGCTTGTGATCGGCGGTGGAGACACCGGTTCGGACTGTATCGGAACCAGTGTACGACAGGGAGCAACCAGCGTCACGCAAATTGAAATTATGCCCAAACCTCCCGTCGGTCACAATCCTTCTACGCCCTGGCCGCAATGGCCGGTAGTTTTCAAAACGACCTCCAGCCATGAAGAAGGTTGTACCCGTCGCTGGTGCCTGACTTCCAATCAGTTTTTGGGTAAGAACGGTAAAGTAACCGGCGTCGAGGTGGAAGAAGTAGAATGGACACCGGCAACAGATGGCGGACGTCCGACCATGAACCTCACAGGGAAGAAAGAAGTAATCGAAGCAGATATGGTGCTGCTGGCCATGGGGTTCCTGAAACCGGAACAACCGAAATTTGCAGAAAACGTATTCCTTGCCGGAGATGCAGCTACCGGAGCAAGCCTCGTAGTACGGGCGATGGCAGGAGGACGAAAGGCTGCTGCGGACATAGATCACTATTTGGTGAAGTAACCCTTACAGCAAGGAACACCATGAAGTTTATAGACTATTATTTATTCGTTTGACCTAGGTTGAACGAAACAACAACCTAGGTTGAACTAAAAGATGACCCAGGTCAAACGAAAGGAAAAGCCAGGGAAAACGAATAAATAGTAACGAACCGACTTTAAAAAAACAGAGAATCAACAAATTATATTAACTTCCAAATACTCAAAGTTATGTGTGGAATAGCAGGTATACTCAACATAAAAACTCAAACCAAAGAGCTAAGAGACAAAGCACTGAAAATGGCACAGAAAATCCGTCATCGCGGACCGGACTGGAGCGGTATCTACGTAGGTGGAAGCGCCATTTTGGCACACGAACGCCTCTCGATAGTTGACCCGCAAAGCGGAGGACAGCCCTTATACTCCCCCGACCGGAAACAAGCGCTCGCCGTGAACGGTGAAATCTACAACCATCGGGATATCCGCGCCCGCTATGCCGGACAATATGATTTTCAGACCGGAAGCGACTGTGAAGTGATTCTTGCCCTTTATAAAGATAAAGGCATCCACTTTCTGGAAGAGATCAGCGGAATTTTCGCCTTTGTACTTTATGATGAAGAAAAAGACGAGTTCCTCATTGCACGTGATCCTATCGGAGTCATACCTTTATATATAGGAAAAGACAAGGATGGCAAAATCTACTTCGGCAGTGAACTGAAAGCACTCGAAGGATTCTGTGATGAGTACGAACCATTTCTTCCGGGACATTACTTTTACAGTAAAGAAGGCAAAATGAAGCGTTGGTATACACGCGAATGGACAGACTATGAGTCTGTAAAAGACAATGATGCCAAAGTCAGTGATGTAAAAGAAGCATTGGAAGATGCCGTTCATCGCCAGCTGATGAGTGACGTTCCCTATGGAGTACTTCTTTCAGGTGGTCTGGACAGTTCTGTGATTTCAGCTATCGCCAAAAAATATGCAGCAAAACGTATTGAAACAGACGGAGCAAGTGACGCCTGGTGGCCTCAACTACATTCTTTTGCCATCGGTCTGAAGGGGGCGCCCGATTTGATAAAGGCACGTGAAGTGGCAGAATATATCGGTACGGTTCATCATGAAATAAACTACACCCTTCAGGAAGGGCTCGATGCCATCCGGGATGTTATCTATTTCATTGAGACATACGACGTAACTACCGTCCGTGCTTCCACACCGATGTATCTGTTGGCACGTGTCATCAAGTCGATGGGCATCAAGATGGTATTGAGCGGTGAAGGTGCCGACGAGATCTTCGGCGGCTACCTTTATTTCCACAAAGCACCCGATGCCCGTGCCTTTCACGAAGAGACCGTACGCAAACTGTCTAAACTGCATCTATACGATTGCCTTCGCGCCAATAAGAGCCTCGCAGCATGGGGTGTGGAAGGACGTGTCCCTTTCCTCGACAAAGAGTTTCTGGATGTGGCCATGCAACTCGATCCCGAAATAAAAATGGCTCCGGGAAAAGTCATCGAAAAGAAAGTCCTGCGCGAAGCCTTTGCGGATATGCTCCCTTCCGGCATCGCCTGGCGCCAAAAAGAACAGTTCAGTGACGGTGTGGGATATAGTTGGATAGATACGCTGAAAGAGATTACCGCAACGGCTGTCAGTGACGAACAGATGGCACATGCCGCAGAACGTTTTCCCATCCACACCCCTATGAATAAAGAAGAGTATTACTACCGCAGCATCTTCGAAGAGCACTTCCCCAGTGAAAGCGCCGCCCGCAGCGTACCCAGTATCCCCAGTGTAGCCTGTTCGACAGCCGAGGCACTGGCATGGGACACCGCATTCAAGAACCTGAACGATCCCAGCGGACGTGCCGTAAAAGGAGTACACGAAGAAGCATATTAAAAAGGGTGTAGCTCCAACAGGCAAAGGGTGTAGCCATCGGACGTCCTGGGTGTAGCCCCGACAGACGGATGGCTACACCCTGTCCACGGAAGCGTTTCTCCTATTCATACTCCCGTTTTCGGTACACAGGAATGTATTGTAAAGAGATTTAAAAGAATTTTATAGCTTTGTTTAACGCAGATTAGCATCCTTATCCGGCTAAATTGCGTGACTTTTTTATATCTTTGAAGGCGAACCAAAAACTGAAATATATGAAAATTAAAAAACTTCTGTTTGCCTCTGCCCTGCTTTTCTCAGCATACAATGCCTCTGCGCAAACTCAGGTCATTGCCCATCGCGGATTCTGGAAAACCGAAGGTTCTGCGCAAAACAGTATCGCCGCCTTGCTAAAAGCCGACTCCATCGGATGCTACGGTTCGGAGTTTGATGTATGGCTGGCAGCCGATGACCAGTTAGTGGTCAACCATGACCCCACATTTAAAGGGAAAAGGATGGAAAACTCACCTTCCACCGCACTGACAGCCATCAAACTCGATAATGGGGAAAGCCTGCCTACCCTTGCCAAATACTTGAAAGCGGCACAACCGCTACACACCCGGTTAATTCTTGAACTGAAAGCACACAGCACCCCACTCCGCGAAACGAAAGCCATCGAAAAAATCGTTGCCCTGGTCAAAGACATGGGACTGGAGGAACGGATGGAATATATCACCTTCTCCCTGCATGCCACCAAAGAATTTATCCGCTTGGCTCCGGAAGGCACTCCCGTCTACTATCTTGACGGTAATCTGTCACCCAAGGAGCTGAAAGAACTGGGGTGTGCCGGTCCGGACTATCATTACACCGTATTCCGCAAACATCCCGAATGGATTCAGGAATGCCATGATTTGGGCATGAAAGTGAATGCCTGGACCGTGAACAAGACGGATGACATGAAATGGCTGATCGATCGTAAAGTAGATTTCATCACCACCAACGAACCGGTACAGCTGAAAAATCTACTGAAAAAATAAATCTCGGTATCCAATCATTTTTTACATTCTCCCTTGAGTGAGTATCTACCCGCTCAAGGGATTTTTTTTCGGGCCCCCGAAAAAGTATGTTTGGGGACATGCCTATAATAATTCAAAACCAAGTCTTCCAATATTTCAAATTAATTATCTACATTTACGGTCATGCAAAAAGATATGGCATTTACAAACAGAACGTACACAACATAAAAAAACATCTACAATGAAAAAAATCCTATTCTTATTAACGATCCTTGTTTCAGTTCCCGCTTTTTCACAAAGCGCCGATGAACGTATAGGAGCTTTTTTAAATCAAGCGGATTGGTTCGGACTTGAAAAAAACTATCCGATACTAAAAGACTCCATGCAGGCGGATTTCCTAAAGCTAATGTCCGAGGCACTGATCGGCTATTACTTCAATCGTCCGGATGAAGCCCTGCAAAGCATCCATAAACTACTGGTCAACCACCAAGCCGAGATTGGCGGTCAAAATGCACTTAACATGGCTATCCTCGCATGTCAGATTGATGGTCTCAAAGGGAATTATGCCACAGCCGCACAAAACTCGCGAAGCATTATGGAACAACTCAAACAGCAAAATGCAGAACAAGGAATGTACAAAAGCCTCGAAGGTATCTGTTATTTCTATGATCAGTTGAAGAACATTCCGGCTCCGGGCATCACATGTCCGCAAGAGGATATCATCATTCCTGTCGATATCGAGAAAGTGAAGTTACCGACAAGCATCGAGCCCAAAGGATGGCGCGGTACGACAATTCTAATACCTGTGACCATTAACGGAAAAACCTATCAATTTATTTTCGATACAGGAGCCGGAACAAGCTACATGTCGCAACGCATGGCTAAAGAAACAGGTGTACGCATTTTAAGTGATTCTTTGGAAATAAATTCCAATTTACCCGGAGCCATGACGGGAAATTTCGGAACTTTGGAGAATATGCAAATCGGGAGCATTACTTTCCATAACTCCCTCATCACCATAGCACCCCCCAATGCGTTTGACAGTATTATGATAGTTGACGCGGTTCTCGGTATGGATTTTATCGGCTTATTCGATGAAGTCCGCATTTATCCCAAAGATAAAAAAATCGTTTTTCCCAAGAGCTCCACACCTCTCCCATCTTACGGACGTAACTTGATGAAGGTTGACCGTGCACTGAAGCTGAAAGCCCAGGCAAACGGCGAAACACTTATGCTGCATTTCGATACGGGCAACAGCACAGCCGGATTGTTTTATCAGTATTACGAAAAGCATAAGACCGAATTCGAGAGTATCGGCAAAAAAGAAAAAATAACCGGTGGCGGATTCAATCATGTCGTTACAAAAGATATATTACGTTTGCCTTCATTCGATATGGAGATTGGAGATGCAACCGCCCACTTAAAAAACCTCGCAGTGGATATTACCCCCAACGGCATCCCGGCCGAAGATGACGGAAACATCGGCATGGATATGATCAATCAATTTGATTGCGTAACGATCAATCTAAAAGACATGTTCTTAAAACTCGAATAGTGTCTCAATCAGGACTACTGTAAACAGGGGGGCTTCGGACAATGCCGTCAGAAAAGACGAAACAGAGTACCGAAGCCCTCATTATTTCTTCTTTTTCTTTTCGGAATCCCAACAATGAAAATGCAAAATTCATCCTCCACGCCTAACATTCATAAAAATATTTCTATATATTTGTACTTAATTACACTT
>OKTT01001316.1_pt1 | contig 10918 bp, 10 predicted proteins | sample 1606121 | NCBI WGS metagenome assembly OKTT01 (sample SAMEA3879516, study PRJEB24766) | human gut metagenome | biome: human-associated habitat; feature: feces | place: USA | collected 1985/1987
GCACGAATGACTCCAGAGGAAATCTTCGAAATGGAATTATAATGCGTCAGCCCTGCGTCCAGCCAAGATTGCGGTCGCTGATGAAAATATTTGTACATTTGTGGCGTATCCTTGCAAGATTTGTGAGTTACCTCGCAAGAAATCAGCTACTAATCACACAACATAAGTCACATGAAACAGAAAACATTGCTTATCGCACTCATCGTTAGCCTCCTGAGCGTCTGTAGTCTAGAGGCACAGAGGACGGCGGGACGTCGTGAGGTCACTGGTACGCTCAGCCTCTCGGCTGTTGCCATCGAAGGAGGAATTGGTGTCTTCAATGTACTAGTGAATCCCTCTATAGGTTGGTTCGTCAAGGACAACTTCTCCGTAGGAGCTACGATCCACTACGAGGGCACTGGTGAGCTAGGGGGACTCGGACTAGGACCACAGGTTGCTTACTACTTCCCCTCTCAGAATAATTTGAACTTCTTTTTGAATGCCTTCGGAGGTCTCCAGATGATTCACTTCTCGGGCTACAACTTCGTCGGAGGTGCTGTCGGTGTCGGTGCTGGTCTCTCTTGCGCCATTACTCCACGTGTGGCATGGCGGTCTGGCGTTGACTACAAGATGGGCATCTACTCAGGGCCCAGCTTAATTCATCGCATAGGCCTGGACATGGGTTTTTCGGTCAACTTCTAGCGCGCTAGAGCTCTCTCTGCCCCCGAGTCAGCAGACGATACAACTAGGAGGCTCAATCGCACTATCCCGCGGTTGGGCCTCCTTTTTTATCCATATCCGCTACACAATCATGCCCGCACACCACTTCTGAGCCCGCAATGTGAGACTTGCTCGACAAATGCTTGTAGCATAGTACTAAGCAATTACGTATATTTGCCTGTGAATAGTCCGATTTACTCCTTCATTCACTGATTCTTAATCAATAGGTAAGCTACCGACGACACCAACTTAAAAACAGATATAAGTCATGAAAACAGCTACGAAAACATTGCTCTGTGCCTTACTCCTGACATGGCCACTCTTGGCTACTGCTCAGACTCCTGGCGATAAGACACAGACCACCACCCCAACGATCGTGCTCACCACAGAGACTTCTGTCGGAGACACCATTTGGCTTTCCTTCGAGACAGACAACTGGGAGGATCCGATTATCGAGGGACTCAACCCTACGGGCGAATCAACCTTCGAAGGTAATCAGTATACGGTGACCTCGCCTACGATCAAGCTGACGGGGGAGATAACCGACCTAGGATGCAAAAAGATCAAGCTCACAGCAATAGATCTATCTGGCATCTCATGTCTACAAACGCTCAACTGCTCAGACAATCAGCTCACGGAGCTAAAGATAGGAGAAAACACGAACCTATCGGGACTCTACTGCCAGCAAAATAAGCTCCAGCAGCTGGACCTATCTAAATGTAAGGCTCTATACGAGGTTTACTGCTTTGACAACCAGCTTCAGAGCCTCAAGCTCGGAGAGAGTCACCCCTCCTTTACGATGCTCAAGGCTGCCAACAATCAACTGACAGCTATCAATCTGAGTGGGTGTCCTAATGTAAAGGTTGTAGATCTAGGAAATAACAATCTAGAACACCTAAACCTAGCCAACAACGTAGCTATCACCTGGCTACTCGTAGCCAATAACAAGCTCACGGATATAGACCTCTCTGCACAGACCAAGCTCGTACGACTAGATTGCTACAAGAACGAGCTCTCCGCGCTAGACCTTTCTAAGCTTGAGCAGCTCACCGTACTAGCAGCTGAGAGTAATCAGCTACAAGAGATTGATGTGTCACACTGTCCTAAGCTACAGGTGATGTCTGTAGAGCATAACTCGATAAAGAAGATAGATCTGTCACAAAACCCCGAATTAGGCAGTTTATGGTGCATTGAGAATCGTATCTACCCCAACGATATGCAGGCTCTCGTGACATCTTTGCCACAAAAGAAGTCTGCCAAACTGGTTGCAGTCAATACGCATAGCGACAACGAGCAAAACGTAATCCTCAAAGCTCAAGTCGCAGAGGCAATCGCCAAGGGATGGACTGTCTACGACTTCAACCCTGAGACCAAGGATCTCATCCCATACGAGGGGAGCGACACAACATTCCTCCACGTGACACTATCTGTCGGAGAGGGCGGCACAGCAAAAGTACTAGACGTGACTGACCCTGAGCGGATCCCCTTTGCTACCGAGATAAAGGTCGAGGCAACACCTAACGAAGGCTATGAACTAGAGAGTATCAAGGTTGGAGATCAGGACATAACGGAAGACAAAGTTTACCTAGTCACCAAGGATGTCGAGATCACCGTCACATTCCGCAGTGTTAATAGCATAGCTGATCCGACGAAGAGACAGGAGCTCACAATCACACCCAATCCTGCAAGAGACTTAGCGAGAGTGTATGGTCTCAAGCCCTACAGCGACATCTCTATCTATACGCAAGAGGGTAAGCGTATGGCGACCATTCAGGCAGATGCTCTGGGACACGGCGAGATAGATCTGTCTACTTATCCATCTGGTAAGTACCTTGTGATCACCGAGGAGCATAGCGGATGGCTCATCGTACGATAACACAGTTGACTAGAGACTCCCAGCACGCTCCACTTATGCTCGGATCGTAGCTCTGCGGAGGCTCTCGTACCCTCGCCTCCGTAGATTCACCTGGGGCTCTACACCATTGAGCTAAGGCAATCAACGGGGCGGCAACACTAGCGGGCATCAAGACGGTCGGCGTCACTTGGGTCGCTACCGAGCAAGAGCTTCGCACCAACAAATAAAGCAGTCCCGCAGGGAGCACTACATAGCTGTAGACTCCTTGCGGGACTGGTTCGTTTTGTCAGAAACGTCTTCTAACGAATGAATCGTACGGTGCTAACGCCACGCTCCGTGACAACCTGACCGATGTAGAGTCCCTGCGCCAGGTCTGTCAGGGAGAGCCTTGAGGCAGCTGCCAGCGTGTAGCTGTCTAGCAATCTACCAGCCGTGTCATACAGGTAGAGCGCACCCGTAGCAGGCTCTGAGAAGAGAAGTGCATCACCCTGCCAGAGGATCGAGAGTCCGTTAGGCTGCAACTCTACGGGAGCAACACCTAGAGGTTGAGCGAGGAATTGCTTGTCAATACGTAGATACGCATTGCGATAGTAGTTTGTTCCCGTCATATCCACGGCGCAAGCTGCGATAGTCTTGCCATCAGCAGAGATCGCGATGGTCCCCATATCAGTGATGCTCTTTTGCTCCGTCTCTCCATCAGGCGTGTAGGAGTAGGTGAAGAACTCAGACAGATCCTTACCCGTCACACTCTTGAGATACTCCAGTATCGTGAGCTTCCGGCCATCAGGATAAACGACATAAGTCGTACGATCATTGGGATCCATACTACCATCGGGATAGCAGATCCAGCCACCATCCTGGGTACGTCCTAGTCCGCCGAGGCCATAAGCCTCCTTGATGTTGATTCGTTCGATGCTACCATCAGCAACATTTAATGCTCCAGGATAAGAGACAGTCGTATAGTCATCCCCCTCACCGATTAGCTCTTGGATAGAGATCATCCAGTATCCACTTGCCGGAGACATAATCTGCCAAGCCTGATCAGGAGCGACACCCTTGACCACCTTATCATACGCCTCTAGCCAAGCATTGTGAGCCTTGTTGAACTCAGCTTCTTGATTTTTGTATAGGACCGAGTCTTGCTCATAGTCTGCCGTTACGAAGTCGTCCCAGTCGGGCTCAGGACCAGGCAGTGGGGCATCTAGATTGTAGATGAATGAGTCGCAAGGAGTAGAGCACTGATACTGTCCCTGCTCATCCAGCTGCCAGAAGAGTGGTCTGTCAGAGCCATTGCGGGTGTTTTGTCGACCTAAGATCTTCTTGCCATCAGACGAACAGAAGAAAGCCTGCGTATAGTTAGGTTTGTTGCCCAGATAGTCTTTGTCCAGCATGGGGAGTGTCTTGATCGTCCAGGAGCCGTCCTCAGCTCGTGTGCCATAGATCGGGAGCGTCATACTCGCCTGATCGTAGGTCGGATCCATCACGTACCCCACGAGGAACTTAGCGTCAGAAGTCACATAGACAGGTCTTACGTCAGGCCAGTTGCTCTCAGGAGTCTTGATCTCGTGTAGCTTCTCTTGTGCCATATTGCAGACATAAGCACCTACCTCATCCTGAGCAACAAATATCTCACCCTCATCAGAGACCGCGTAGATCATATACTTCTCAGCACCCGTCTCAGAGAGGAAGAGCGAGGTGGTGTCTCGCTGCGTGTCGTAGCAGAAGGCTGTCGAGTTAGGACTGCCACCATAAATGTAGCGCCCATTGGGGCTAGTACCGTAGATGGAAAAGTTGCACGCCTCGGCAGGTAGGGCCTTCGGCTCTTGCGTGATCTTACACCCAGCCTGCTGAGCGGTCAGTGCGTAGCTCAGAGCAAGGAGTAAGAGTAATGAAGATAGTAGTTTTCTTGTCATACCATTTGAATCGTTTAAGAGTTGATGTTACCACAAAGCTACCACTCTTTTTCGAGAAAAACAACGCCCCCAACGTGGATATCGTGCTAAGGGGAGTAGATCGTAAGAGGTCCTCTCTGAATTGGTCGAATCATTAGCTGGATCGTTGGTCGGACGTAACCCTCGCTATATAGCTAGAAATAGTTACCTTTGCCCTATCCTAGTGTAAAACATAGTACAGTATGAAACGAATCTCTTGGACTCTCGGCATCCTGCTCACGCTCGCCCTCCTCATTGCGGCAGGTTGTAGTGGCGAAGACCCCATCAAGGCTAAGCGTATCGCTATCGAAAACGGCACCTACAAGCCAAAGCCCAAACCTGAGCCAGAACCTAACCCTAACCCCGACCCCGATCCGAACCCTAATCCCAATCCAGATCCTAACCCCGATCCTAATCCAGACCCTAATCCCGATCCTAATCCCGATGACAAGATCGAGCTGAAGGAGGTCTCCTTCACCTTTGACGAGTGGGTCAAGCCCAAGGGAACCTACCAGCTACCCGTAGAGAAGAGTCTCTCTAAGCTACTCGCGGGCGACCCCTACTGGATGTCTGCAAGCAATGTGGGTGCTGCCAAAGCACTAAAACCCACCTCTCCAGTACGTCCTCTGACATCTGGTCGCACGGGACAAGCTCTTGAGCTGGAAACCATTAGGGGAATGACTATCGTTCGCAAAGGCATCATCGCTGGAGCTCTCTACTGCGGATCACTGGATGAGGGCATTATGGCCACCCAACCTATAGAGTCTACAAAGTTTGGTCAGCCCGTCTTTGCCATACCTATCTCTATCAAGGGATACTATCAGTGGCTCCCTGGCAAAGATCTTGTCGATGGGAAGAAGAGTAACCAGGAGATCAAAGGAGAGCAGGACGAGGCTACGATCGCCTGCGTCTTTTACGATATCTCGCAAGACAATAGTTACCTCAATGGTAAGACGCTCTACACCGATTCACGCATCCTAGCAAAGGTGCAGATACACCCCCAGCCTACTAAGGAGGGTGCGTGGACTCCCTTTGAGAGCAAACTGGAGATCGTCAATGAGGCGGCCTACAAGCAGATAGATCTGCAGAAAGGCAAGTACCGTATGGCACTTATCTTCTCGTCTAGTGCTCGTGGCGACGAATTCATCGGAGCTATCGGTAGCCGCCTGCGCATTGACGACTTTACTGTGACACTAGGCATACCCACCAAGAAGTAATCCGCTACAGCTATGACTACACGGCAACTACACACAGGGATAGTTACCCTCCTGCTCGCACTCCTTACGGCACCGCTACTGAGGGCACAAACTCCTGATGGCGACAAGGACGACCTAGAGTTTGGCATCAAGGCTGGTCTCAATGTCGGAGCTACCACGCCCCTACCCAAGCCGAAGGCTATCGACAAGATCTACACTTGGAATCCCCACATGAACATCGCCATCAAGGGATGGCTCTCCTACCACCTCCCCGACACCAAAGGGTGGCACTTAGACACGGGACTAGAGATGGAGCGCAAGGGTATGTACGTCTGTACCCATGCCACAGATATGCGTATCAATATAGGCGATGGGCAGGAAGCTGCGTGGGGACTCTTTACGGGCAATAACAGCACCGAGTTTATCAACTACTACCTCACGCTCCCGATGCTGGTCGCCTACCATACGAGCAAAGATAAGTTTCGTATGCAAGTAGGCTTCTACCTCTCCTATCTGATGCAACAGAGCTTTAAGGTAACACTCGATGGAGACGGTACGCTCAATGGCGACCCCATCTCTCCAGATCACCTCGTCGACTACGACCTGTCAGACCACTTTAATAAGCTAGATATGGGTGTCAGGGTAGGCTTCGATTACTTCTTTCATCAGCGTCTCGGTGTGACTGCACAGCTCAATATGAGCTTCGAGCCAGCGCTAGATCGGAGTTTTACGATGATGCCCTTCCCGCTCTACAATATCTACGCTTTTGCGGGCTTTGCTTACCGCATCTAAGTAGAGCTGAGAGAGGGCTCTGTGATCCCAGACAGCGCAGAGAGCTGATGCATGATACCTGAAGAGAGTTTTTTACTACCTTTGTAGTGCTGTGGCAGGGGGGCATCTAGTCGCGCTCCCTACCCTACGCATGACCACTCACAGATACCCTTCACGCTATGCACGCTAGCCTTGTCATCATACCCACCTACAACGAGCGCGAGAATGTCGCCGAGATGATTCGAGCCGTCTTGGCACTGCCCGAAGCCTTCGATCTGCTGATCCTGGATGACAATTCGCCTGACGGAACCGCTGAGATCGTGCGTACGCTACAGCAGGAGCCAGGCTACACAGACCGCCTACACCTGATCGTACGCCCCGGCAAGATGGGACTAGGCACAGCTTATCTCGCAGGCTTCGAGTGGGCACTGGAGCACGGCTATGACTACATCTTTGAGATGGATTGCGACTTTAGCCATCCGCTCTCGGCACTGCCACACCTCCTACGCGCCGTCTCGGAGGAGGGCTACGATGTAGCGGTGGGCTCTCGATACGTGCGGGGTGGCGGGGTCAAGGATTGGCCTCTCGGTCGCATACTTATGAGCTATCTCGCATCAGTCTACGTGCGCATCATCACCTGGCTACCAGTACGAGATACGACGGCTGGCTTCGTCTGCTACAGACGTGAGGTGCTAGAGACGATGAGACTAGACGAGGTGCACTTCAAGGGCTACGCCTTCCAGATCGAGATGAAGTACACGGCGCACTGTCTAGGCTTTAAGATCAAGGAGGTACCCATCACCTTTGTCAATCGTAAGCTCGGGAGCTCGAAGATGAATGGTTCGATCTTTGGCGAAGCCTTCACGGGCGTCCTCAAGCTACGCTACTGGCAGCTCTTTAAGGGCTTCCCCAAGCGTCGTAATCCAGCTAAGTAATATGAGACAGATCATACTCGGAGCGACCATTATCAATGAAGGTCGGCAGGTCGTCGGCTCCGTATGCCTCTCCGACGAGCGAATTGAGTCTATACATATAGGTGTCGACAAAGTGTCTGACCTCCCCAGCGAACTACTCCAAGGAGCAGAGATTGTGGAGGCGCACGGGCTTTGGCTACTCCCTGGCTGCATCGATGATCAGGTACACTTTAGAGAGCCAGGACTAACCAACAAGGGCGACATAGCGCACGAGAGCCGTGCTGCCGTGGCTGGCGGTGTCACCTCCTATATGGACATGCCGAATGTAAAGCCCCCGACGGTCACCCTCGAGGCACTCCTCGACAAGCGTCAGCGCGCTCAGGAGACAAGCTGGGCAAACTACGCTTTCTACTTCGGCGGGACTAATGACAACGCTCCCGAGGCGTGTGCCATTGACCCAGCTTTGATCCCTGGTTACAAGCTCTTCCTAGGTGCCTCCACGGGGAATATGCTGGTAGACAGCGAGGAGGCACTCGACTACTTCTTCTCCCATGCGCCCAAGCTCATCGCCACGCACTGCGAGAGCGAGGAGATCATTACACGCAACAAGGAGATCTACCGTCAGCGATACGATGGGCACCCACCCATCGAGACGCACCCACTGATACGCTCTCGCGAGGCGTGCTACGAGTCTTCACATAGTGCCATAGAGCGTGCCAAGCGTCTCGGTGCTAGACTACATGTGCTACACCTATCGACAGCGGAGGAGATGGAGCTCTTCTCGGCTGCTCCCCTGACGCCCGAGAAGCGCGTCACCGCCGAGGTATGCGTCCACCACTTATGGTTTACCGACGAAGACTACAGCCGCCTAGGCAACCGCATCAAGTGGAATCCCGCCGTCAAGACGGCTCGCGATCGTGAGGCTCTGCGCCAAGCACTCGTCGAGGGTCGCATCGATGTGGTCGCCACCGACCACGCGCCTCACACGCTAGCCGACAAGGAGGGCGATGCGCTCACGGCAGCCTCTGGCGGTCCACTCGTACAGCATAGCCTCCTGATGATGCTGGAGCTGGCTCACGAGGGGCTTTGGTCACCTGAGTTGGTTGTTGAGAAGATGGCACACGCTCCCGCACAGCTCTTTGGCGTCCGTGAGCGAGGCTACATACGCACAGGCTACTACGCAGACCTAGTCCTCATCGATCCTCATCAAGAGACTACAGTGACTAAGGAGAACCTCTACAGCAAGTGCGGCTGGTCGCCCCTGGAGGGCTACACCTTCTCGCATCGCATCGTAGCTACTTGGGTCAATGGACAGGTCGCTTACCGTGATGGACAACTGACCAGTCGTCCGCTGGTACACGCACTCTCCTTCGCCTGATCTAGCTCTTTCTAGAGAGCAAATCAACATTTGAGCGTCCAGGGCTGACGCACTATAATCGCTCTGTCAGGAGCGACACAGGAGCGACAAGCGAGGCATAGGTGAGGTCACTACATATAATGTATCAGCCATGGATTGGCTGTTGGCTGTTAGCTATTGGCTGTTAGCTATCGAAACCATCGGAGCTATCAGAGTGATCGGATCTCTAACCTCTAACTTCTAATTTCTAACCTCTAATCTCCATTTACATATCTTTACGGGGAAATTCGTCCGATCCCCTCCTTTCTCGAATATCCACGTGGGAAATCTCAAATCTCCACGTGGATATTTTTTATTTTCCACGTGGGCGTGATTCATTTCTTCCGAAGTTTCATTTCATTCCTCCGAAGTTTCATTTCATTCCTCCGAGGAATTTTTCATTCTCCACGTGGAGATTTCGAAATATCCACGTGGAAATCACTTTTCACCGACACGATGCCGTTTCGATATGTAGTCGGCTCTAAATTATTGTAACGAGCCAACGTTAAATTTGCCCAGCCAGGGCTGACGCATCATAATCGCTCTGTCAGGAAAAAGTTATTCCGTTGGAGATATTTCGGCGTCAACTTCGACGTCCTCTGTACTGGGTTGAGAGTCAGGCTGTGCAGATGGAGAGATTTCTTCAACGGACGTATCCTCTTCTATTTTATTTGGAAGTACCTCTTCTCCACTTGGAAGTTCCTCTACTTCACTTGGAAGTTCCTCTTCTTCATTTGGAAGTTCCTCTGCGTTACTACTTTCCGCTACTTGTGAGTTACTCTCTGCTTTTCGTTTGTGGTTTACTGTTCTGCTTCCCTTTTGGTCACTTTTATGGGACACGTTCTCGACAGCTGGGCTGATCTCTTCGTCATCACTATGAGTGCACTTACTAAACAGTCCACACAACAGACAGAAGGCAAAGAAAATCAGGAGTATATAGAGATATCCCTTGGGGAGCTTCCCATTTATGTCGTTTTTCTTGGCCAAAGCACGACACTTTCCGCCACAGAAGCCATCGTTTCAGAGGCCGTCGCCGCCATATTCTTTTCCGCAATATCCACATTTACTCATAATGTGCGCTGTTTGTATGCTCTATACCTCATTCTCCAAGTATTCCCCTTAGGTTGCTTTTAAGGTCATCAAGAATAGCTTGATACCACATCTGTCTGTCATCGCCACTGGATCTATCCGCAGGGTGATGGGTGCGGTATGCCAATTTCACTGACTCAATATTCAGCTTGGCGACATCTTTTATTGGCAACCCTGATAGCTGGATAGGGTTATCGCGTATAATGAAGTTTTCTGCAATATATCTATTGTACTTTTCGTCGACACCTGTGAGGAAAATGAGGACATCTGGTTTAAGAATTTCTATTTCGTCAGGAATGACACGAAAAAACTCTTGCTCTAATTGATGGGTAAAGCTATTCACAGATACACCTGTCCCATTTCGACCCACAGCAGCAAGCTTGGAGATGTTGTTCCAAAGAAATGCAGCTCTTTTAGTGGGAAACTTTTCGCGTAGAAAATCGAAGATGGAGTTCGTAAAATGATTAAAGCCGAGCTTGAAAAAAGAAGATCTCCCCGGAAATGGGATTTTGCCAGTTGCATCTTCCTTGTAATTCTCGTTATAAAACTCTTGATACAGCTCCATAAAATTGGCAGGAAATGGACGTTTATCAGCAGGCAGTTCCCACCTATTCCCCTCTTGCCCAAATATCATGACTTTCAGATCGGCATCGGTGTACCATTTCTCTGTATCCCCTTCGTCGTATTTATTTAGACTCAGCAAAAAAGGCGTGCGAATCGCAATCTCATGAGCCTTTAGTGCTTCATTTAGTTTGAACCACTTCTCATCGTAAAGCAGCTCCAGTTGGTAGCTTAATCCCATAGTTCGTTTGCATTAAACTTATAAGCCATCGAATAACGAGGCAAAGGGCCTCGCCACGCGCTACAAATATATTACTTTTATTTTAATCTGCAACGAAAAGGGCAGGCCACACAGGGATGACGCATCATACTCACTCCGTCAGGAGCTACAGATGACGACTAGCGAGGAGTAGGGAATCTACGTTTTGTGGGCCCCTTTTGGTAGTGAGGGCTAAAATGAGTACTTTTGCAGAGGGTGTATTGCAGATACGCCTCAGCTAGCTTGA
>OKTT01001323.1_pt1 | contig 10883 bp, 10 predicted proteins | sample 1606121 | NCBI WGS metagenome assembly OKTT01 (sample SAMEA3879516, study PRJEB24766) | human gut metagenome | biome: human-associated habitat; feature: feces | place: USA | collected 1985/1987
CAACTAAGCAATCGGCGAGTTGCAACTCGTCAAATGCTTAGTTGCAACTCGCCGATTGCTTAGTTGCAACTCAACTTTTACCCTACTAACATAGGAATTTTATGGAGGGCTCAGAGATACGATCACCCCATCTTTTTACCTTGCCCCAGATAAGCCGCCCTCCCCTCAAGTAATTGTATGGTGAAGATAAAAATGCGTAACGCAAGTTGATTGGAAGGATCAGGCATCTCATTCTCACACAATAATTGTCTTGGAATGGGCTCATGTTTGGATAGCTCCGCATAAAATGCTAAATTTGTCCATAATCAAAACTAAAATAGAAGGGGGAAAAGGGGCATATTAATATGGAAGACCAAGCAGGTATTATCCGAAGTATCCTAGATACAGACCTATATAAGTTTAGCACGAGCTATGCCTATGCTAAGCTTTTCCCAAGGGCAAGGGGTAGATTTGCCTTTGTAGATAGGGCAAATACTATTTACCCAAAAGGGTTTGCGAGCAAGGTGGAGGAGCAGCTCCACAAGATGACTTCTCTACGGCTAACGGATGAGGAGGCAGATTTCCTCAATCGTGAGTGCCCTTACATTCCGCCATTTTATATTGACTACCTGCGGGGCTATCAATTTGACCCACGGGAGGTGGAGGTATGCCAAGATGAGGAGGGGCACCTCCATATCACAGCAGAAGGGCTGCTCTATAGGATTACTCTTTGGGAGACCCCTATCCTAGCCATTGTCTCGGAGCTCTATTATCTTGTGACTGGTCAGGAGCCCGACTTGGAGCATGTGCGTAAGGTGACGATAGAGAAGGCTCAGATCATGAAAGAGCACAAGCTACAGGTATCTCTATTCGGCATGAGACGTCGATTTAGTGCCGAGGTGGAGGATACGGTAACGCAACTTCTGAAAGAGCATGCTGGCGAAAGCCTTTATGGCACTAGTAACGTCTACTACGCCATGAAGCACCACTTGAGAGTGACTGGTACACACCCACATGAGTGGGTTCAGTTTCACGCTGCGATCTATGGCTACAAGATGGCCAACTATATGGCGATGGAGGATTGGATCAATGTCTATGACGGCGACCTCGGAACGGTGCTCACCGATACCTATACCACCGATGTCTTTATGCAAAACTTTAGCAAAAAGCATGCGATGCTCTTCACCTCGATGCGACACGATAGTGGCGACCCTTATGCGTTTGTAGAGAAGGCGATTAAGAGGTACGAGGAACTGAAGATCAATCCGATGCTGAAGTACATTGTATTTAGTGATAGCCTCACTATTCCCAAGGCGGTGGAGATCAAGGAGTATTGTGCCTCTCGTATCCCAGCCACCTTTGGTGTGGGCACCAATCTCACCAATGATGTGGGCAATGATACTGTGCCAAGAAACATTGTGATGAAGCTGATCGGTTGCCAAATCTCTCCCCGACAGAAGTGGCACCACTGTATTAAGCTATCGGATGTAGAGGGCAAGCACATTGGCGACCCTGAGGAGATAGAATTGGCACAGAGGACTCTCGGAATTAAGCAATGAACTAGAGCAAAATAATAAATCATGGAAAACAAACAGACTAGAAGAGGCGAGTTGCCGGAAAATGCGTATCGCCCACTGAAGCCCGGAGAGAGCTACCACCCTGTAGTGGGGCCAGAGCAAAATCCGAAGCAAGCAACCGCCTACAGTGTCGGTTGGGGATTGATTATGGCGGTGATCTTTAGTGCCGCTACAGCCTATCTGGGACTCAAGGTCGGACAGGTATTTGAAGCGGCGATCCCAATTGCCATTATTGCTGCAGGACTTACTACAGCGACGAAGCGCAAGGGAGCTCTTCTAGAGAATGTGATGATTCAGAGTATTGGAGCCTCGAGTGGTGTGGTGGTAGCTGGTGCTATCTTTACCATTCCTGCTATCTATATCCTAAAGGCGAAGTACCCTGAGATGACTGTCAACTTCCTACAGATATTTGTCAGCTCGCTCCTTGGCGGTGTATTGGGAATATTGATGCTTATCCCATTCCGTAAGTATTTTGTGAAGGATATGCATGGTCAATACCCCTTCCCTGAAGCTACAGCTACCACTCAGGTGCTACTAAGTAGCGAAAAGGGAGGTGCCCAAGCAAAGCCTCTACTCATCTCGGGTTTGATTGGAGGTCTTTACGACTTTGCCGTCTCTACCTTTGGGGCATGGCACGAGGTATTTAGCTCAAAGGTATTGCCTTGGGGGCAATCCATTGCTGAAAAGGCAAAGCTAGAATTCAATATCAATACTGGAGCAGCAGTGATGGGTCTTGGCTACATCATCGGTCTAAAGTATGCCACTATTATTTGTGCTGGATCGGCACTTGTATGGTGGGTGATCGTACCTATGATGAACCTGATATGGGGTGGCGATATCATTACCTTTGGAGATCCGAGCATCACTCAGACCATTGGAGAGATGAGTGCAACGGATATCTTCTTCCACTACGGACGTAATATCGGTATTGGAGGTATAGCTATGGCAGGACTTATCAGCATCTATAATAACCGAAAGATCATCACTGGTGCGGTGAGCCTCGCAAGTAGAGAGCTCAAGCAAAAGGGCAATAATGAGGAGGGCAACCAACCTCGTACCGACCGAGATATCACTATGAAGATGGTGGTTTGGGGTATCCTTTTGGCACTTGTTTGCATCAGCATCTTTTTCTACTTCGGGGTGGTACAGCGTAACCTTATGTGGGCGGTTATAGCACTGATACTTGTGGCTCTGATTGCCTTCCTTTTCACCACCGTTGCAGCGAATGCTATTGCGATTGTCGGCTCCAATCCAGTATCGGGAATGACACTAATGACCCTTATCGTAGCAAGTGTAGTGCTGGTAGCGATAGGCATGGAGGGACCAAGTGGGATGGTTTCGGCACTCGTGATTGGCGTGGTGGTTTGTACCGCTCTCTCGATGGCGGGTGGCTTTATCACTGACCTTAAGATCGGATATTGGCTGGGAACAACTCCAAAGGTACAGGAGAGCTGGAAGTTCCTTGGTACTCTAGTCTCTGCAGCTACAGTTTGTGGCGTGGTGATTCTATTGGAGAAGGCGTACGGGTTTACAGGCGATAATGCGCTACAAGCACCACAGGCCAATGCGATGGCGGCTCTTATTGAGCCACTCATGACTGGCTCGGGAGCTAAATGGCTACTCTACGGTATTGGCGCAGCTTTGGCACTACTGCTCACCTTTGTAAAGGTGCCTGCCCTACCATTCGCACTCGGTATGTTTATCCCTCTACACCTTAACCTCCCTCTATTGGCAGGTGGGTTTATCAGCTGGTATCTCAGCACAAGGTCCAAGGACGAGAAGCTCAATAAGGCTCGCCAAGATAAGGGTACCCTACTTGCATCGGGCTTTATCGCTGGAGGTGCGTTGATGGGTGTGGTGAGTGCGATCCTGAAGCTAGCTGGGGCTGAGCTAACTCTCACTGCATGGCAAGCTAACCCATGGAGCCATGTACTCACCGTGGTGATGTATCTAGCTATATTCACCTATTTGATTCGCTCAAGCAAAAAGGCTACGCCTGAGGCATAACACATATTATATATGAGTAAAGAGATAAAAGGTCTAGAGACGGTCCAAGAGGTAATGAGCCACTTGGGACTGGAGAATAAGGAGCTGAAAAACCTTTATGATCCTATGGCCTATATTATGGACTTGGGAGGTAAGCGGCTGAGACCATTGGTACTACTGCTTTCTTACCAAGCCTATAAGCCAAACGGAGCAGTAGAGGCTGTGGCACCCGCGATGCGGGCGATTGAATTGTTTCACAACTTCACGCTCCTCCACGATGATGTGATGGACGATGCTCCAATGCGACGGGGCAAGCCATCGGTCTATAAGAAATGGGGCCTTAATACTGCCATCCTCTCTGGTGATGGGATGCTGATAGAGGCCTACAAGCATCTAGCACAGCTTTCCCCAGAGAAGCTACCGCATGCCCTTGAGATATTCAATGATATGGGGAGTGCAGTTTGCGAAGGGCAGCAGTATGATATGGACTTTGAACAGTTACCACTTAGCCAGATGAGTATGAGCGACTACCTAGGGATGATACGGCTCAAGACCTCTTACCTATTTTGCGGTGCGGCCTCGCTAGGTGCTTACTTGGCAGATGCCCCTGAAGCAGACCGGAAGTTGCTTTGGGAGGCAATTGAAAAGATGGGGCTAGCCTTCCAGATCAAAGATGACTACCTAGATATCTATAGTAAGCCAGGCTTTGGAAAGGTGCAAGGTGGGGATATCCTTGAAGGGAAGCGGACTTGGTTGCTCCTCTCTGCTTATGCTAAGGATAGCAAGGAGGTACTTGCGGCCCTTGACCTGAAGGACGATGAGCAAAAGATTGCTAGAATGACTCAGCTATACAGCGACCTCGGCATTCGCGATGCAGCCCTTGAGGAGGTGGAGCGACAAAGCAAGGAGGCGACAAAGATCCTTGATCAGCTATCTGTAGCTAAGGAGAATATTGAGCCACTTCGCCAACTATTCCTTACCCTAGTAAGAAGAGAAGTGTGATGATCCCTATCATCGATACACATTGCCACCTTTACTATCAGGACGAGTCGCCTCGGCTTGACTTTTCCAAGGATTTGGACGAGGTGATAGCACGGAGTAAAGCGGCAGGAGTCACCTATGCACTTTTGCCCAACATCGACAGCGAGAGCTATCCACTGATGATGGCACTCTCCGAGCGTTACCCCGACTATTGCCGTCCGATGATTGGGCTACACCCCACCAATGTGGATGCTCGGTGGGAGAGTGAGCTACGTTTTGTGGAAGAGAAGTTGGCCTCATCAAGTGAATCATTTATTGCAATTGGTGAGATAGGGCTCGACTACCATTGGAGCATGGAGTATCAAAAGGAGATGCAAGAGGTCTTTAGACGCCAATTGGATTGGGCAGTACAATACCACCTACCGGTAAGTATTCACAGCCGAGATGCCGAAGAGGATACCATTGACCTACTAGCTACCTACCAAGCACAAGGCCTGCAAGGCATCGTCCACTCCTTTGGTGGGGACAAGCGGCAACTAGAGCGGGTAAGAGATGAGCTACCCAACTTTATGGTCGGCGTTAATGGGACACTCACCTTTAAGGATAACCCACTCGCCTCCTATCTCTCTTGCTACCCCATTGAACGGGTGGTGGTAGAGACCGATGCCCCCTTTTTAGCACCAGTACCCTACAGAGGCAAGCGAAATGAACCCGCCTACCTTACGAAGGTAGTCGAAAAGCTACAAGAGGTATATGCACTCCCGGAGGTGGCGGTGAGGCAACATTTATTTGACAATTCAAAAAAAATATATAACCTGCACATATAAGTTCTATAGCTCAATAATTCAAATACAATCAATGAGTTACGGCATAAGAAACAAGACATTAAGAGAGAATAAAAACAAATAAACAACAAAAAAACGCCCCAAAAGTGGGTAGATACAAAGAAATAGATTAGATTTGTAGAGTAATTGGACAATGAACCGTCCAAGAATCAACTGGAGAGATGCTCGAGTGGTTGAAGAGGCACGCCTGGAAAGCGTGTATACGCCTAAAGCGTATCGAGGGTTCGAATCCCTCTCTCTCCGCATTAATATAATATGAATAAGAAAGTAATTTATCACTAAACTTAAAAAGAGAACTTACAATGAAAAAATTTCTAGCAAGTATCGCACTGTTTGGATTGCTGTCTCTAGGCACAGCAAACGCAGTCTTTGCACAAGACGAGGCACAAGCTCCCGACTCTGAGGTGACTACTGAAGAGGTAGCAGCACCTGCTGAGGAAGCAGCTCCTGTTGAGGAAATGGCTGCTGAGGATATCACTGTAGCAAATGAGGGTGGTTTCCACCAAGCACTTAAGACTAAGTTTATCGAGGGTGGTGCAGAGTTTATGGCTGCTATCGCTATCGTACTTATCCTAGGTCTAGCATTCTGCCTTGAGAGAATTATCTACCTCAACCTAGCAGATGTAAATAACGAGAAGTTCCTAGACGAAATTGATGCAAGGCTTCAAGCTAATGATATCAACGGTGCACTAGAGCTGGCACGCGACACTAGAGGTCCTGTAGCTTCTGTAACCTTCCAAGCTATCAGCCGTATCGATCAAGGCATCGAGGCAGTAGAGCGCTCTATCACTGCTTATGGTGGTGTACAGGCTGGTCTTCTCGAGAAGAACATGTCTTGGATCACTCTATTTATCGCTACTGCTCCATCACTAGGGTTCTTGGGTACCGTGATCGGTATGGTGACCGCTTTTGATAAGATCGAGCAAGTAGGTGACATCTCTCCTACAGTAGTAGCAGGAGGTATGAAGGTAGCTCTTATCACTACCATCTTCGGTCTGATCGTAGCTATGATCCTTCAGATCTTCTACAACTATATCCTATCTAAGTACGAGGGTGTACTCAACAAGATGGAGGATAGCTCTATCACTCTTGTAGACACTATCGTAGCTCACCAGGAGAAGTTTGCTCGCAAATAATCACAAAAGAAAGGAAATATTATGGCAGTAAGTAAAATCAGAAAGATTTCAAGCTATTCACTACTTGCTCTAGCCATCCTTACTATAATAGTAACCATCGCTTTCTTCGCAGGAGGGTACATTGACCCTAATGCTGCAAAGCCAGAGCCAAAGTTTACTAATGCAATATTCTATCTAATGTACTGCGCACTGGGCGTTACGCTCCTAGCGATGATAGGATTTGCCATTGTGGGATTTGCTAGCAACCTCAAAGACCCCAAGAGACGCCGTGCGTCACTCACTGGTCTTGTATCATTCATAGCAATTATTGTGCTACTCGTGATCACGTACGCCATTGGCTCTACGGATCCAGTATCACTGAGTTTAGATTTCCAAAAATACAATACAGACTTTTATCTTAAGTTTGCAGATATGTGGCTATACAGCATCTACGTGGTGCTGGGCATCAATATCCTTGCACTTATAGTATTTGCTATTAAAGGGGCTCTACGCTCAAAGAAGTAAGAAGTAACACTTAAAAGAAAGGATTTAAAATGGCACGTGGAAAGAAAAAAGTACCCGGCATCAATGGGTCTTCAACCGCCGATATCTCTTTTATCATGCTACTCTTCTTCCTACTAACTACATCTATGGGATCAGATAGTGGTTTGGCAAGACAATTACCACCATCTGTACCACCAGATCAACAGGATATCGCCATTGACGTCAACCGCCGAAATATGCTCCGTGTATTGGTTAATACACGTGGACAAATCCTTGCTAATGGTGAGGTGGTGGAGCTTGACGGGCTACGCGAAAAGGTTAAGGAGTTCGTTCTCAATGAGAATGATCGTGCCGACCTTGCAGAGCGTACAGTGGAGACATTTCCCTTGGTTGGTGCACAGAAAGTAACTAAGAACCACGTTATTTCACTCACCAACGATGTGGACACTAAGTATAGTGACTATATCGCAGTACAGAATGAGCTTACCAAAGCTTATATGGAAGTGAGAGATATGATGTGCAAGAGATTCTTTGGTGTATCACTGGAGGATGCTTCAACAGCACAACAAGAGGTAATGGTAGATATGTACCCTCAGAAGATATCTGAGGCTAACCCAAAAGAGTACGGTAAGAAAAATAAGTAACGAGTACACATTATGAGCAGATTTACGAAAGGTGGCACCCGCGAAGTACCAGAGCTGAATACCATGTCGCTTCCCGACTTGATTTTCGCTTTCCTATTCTTCATTATGATGGTAACCTCAATGCGTGAAGTGACTATGATGGTACAGGTTTCACTTCCCCATGCTACGGAATTAACGAAGATGGAGAAGAAGTCACTAGCTACTTATATCTATATGGGTCAGCCACTTCAGATGTACCAAGATAAGTACGGTACTGAGGCTACAATTCAACTAAACGATAAGTTCGCGACTACAGCAGAGATCTTTGACTATATCGCACAGGAGAAGTCGTCTATGTCAGAGGCAGATGCCCCTTATATGACTACTATCCTTAAGATTGACAAAGACACTAAGATGGGTCTTGTAACTGACGTTAAGCAGAGACTAAGAGAGGCAGATGCACTGAAGATATTCTACAGTGCGATAAAGAGTAACGAATAATAGTTACCCACTTTATCCTGCCAACACATGATAGGCGACATCGCCCCTACACCACGTAGGGGCGATGTTTTTTTATTACAGCCAACACTACTGGATTGGCTCTATACTTTTATAAACTAACATCTATCATGAACACTAAAAAAAGGTAGATTTGTGGGTAGGAGGAAAGCCATCTCACTATGTAGATATTTTAAGCCGACAACTATGAAGTTATTATTTAGGAAAGGGGGTTGCTCGTGCATTCTGAGCGTCATTTCTATCCTGCTTATCATCACCTCCTCATGCAACGGAGGGAGGGAGAGAAGCAGTGACCGGGAGTCAGAAGCAGCCATTTACTACTGCAGGAGCAACTTTGATTTGACTGAGGAAGAGTACAAGTTCCTAACCGAAAACAACATATCAAAGCTCTACCTTCACTGCTTTGATGTGGATGTAGTTGAGACCTCTAATGACAGCAAGAGTGTGGAGCCAATCGTTACTACCACCTTTGGTAAAAATGGCTATAAAGGGAGTGCAGAGATTATACCCACCGTCTTTTTGACCATTGATGCTCTTAGAGAGATATCCGATGTGGAGTACTATGCTCGGCTCATCGTGGAACGTGCACTTGCTATCACGAGATACAACAAGCTGGGGAAAACAAAAGAAATGCAAATTGATTGCGATTGGACTAGTACCACCGAAGCAAAGTTCTTCAAGCTTTGTAGTGCCTTGAAGAGTATGCTGAGTGAATATGCCATCTCACTAGCCCAAGTTTGATCCCTATTGGAGTGTAAGCGATTGATATTGGCGTGTTTGTTATTTTTTTCAAGAGTTGCTGTGTACTACAAATTTTGTTTTTCTAAATGAGTAGGTGGAGGGGTAGTCAGCTCCCATCTTCAATGGGCTATCATTGAGGTTAGAGGTGCTGCTGGTGGAGCCAATTGAGGAGGGTGGAGAGGGCTTCTGAGGAGAAGCCTGGGGGCAGGAAAAGGTACTCGCTGGGGTACCCACTATTGGCGGGGATAAAGAGGTGATTGAGCCCCTCAAGCTCTTTCACGGTGACAGTTGGGGAGGAGGTCGCAAGGCTCCTTATCTGTGCCAAGTTGCGTTTCGCTTCCACCTGCATATCCTTGCTTCCATTGAGGGCTAAGACTGGACAGGTAATTCGCGGAAGATAGATCGAGGGATCAGCCCTCAAAAATCCTTTATAGAATGGTGACGAGATAGCTCCAATCATATTTCGTCGGTACTCCTCACTTTGGACCACTCGCTCAGTCTCTGGTCGTCGCCCCTCCTTCACCAGTGGCAATACCCTATCAAAGTACTCAGCAATCAGCAGTGAATCACTCGCTCTGCTAGTAGAGTGGTAAGCTATCTTACCAAATAGCTCCTCCGTCACCTGCCCAAAAGCATCCCATTTATCAGGCTCAATCAGATCCGCCATCATCACCTGATTCTGAAAGACAATCGTCTCTATACCATTCACCCCAGGAGCCGCCAAAAGCACTATAAAGTCAACGAGTGAAGGTGAATCAGCAGCCACCATCTGTGCTAGCAGGCCTCCTTCGCTATGTCCTATCACCCCCACCTTTTGATACTTCCCTTGCGAATGAAGATAGGTGAGAGCGGCCTCCACATCCACCTCAAAATCGGAGAGCATCGAGGCATTAAATACACCCGTAGAGCGCCCCACCCCTCGCTTATCATACCTTAGCACGGCATAACCCTCACGAGTAAGGTAGTCAGCAATATCATAGAGTGGCTTATGAGGACCGATCTTACTATCCCGATCATTCGGTCCACTACCAGCTACCAAGAGGATCGCCGTGGTGGCACTGCCCTCCAACGGCTCTGTAAGCGTACCCGAAAGCACCACTTCGTCCGAAGGAATCGCCACCTCACTCGCATGGTAAGGAAGCTTCTCATCCTCCTTTATATACTCCCCTCTTACAAGAGTAAGCGGAGCGAATAGTCCTCTTTGGGCAAAAAGTCCCTTGATCGTATCCCCTTGCAAAGTTCCTTGAAACCTAGCCCCTATCGACTCACTCTGCCATCGCACCATTAGAGAATCGGGCTGAAAAACAAACTCATCCACCACTATCCCTTCGGCATTTTGGTCGGGACTATCCAATGACGCCCGATACCCCTCAGCTGTTTCGGAGACATGTAGCACCAAAGGCAATGCATAAGTTGGTGACACCCGCAAATCACCGTGCCAACTACCCACCACTTGGGCATGACACGTCATAGTCCAAAGCGTCAAAGTAAAAAATAATGTCCATCTCATAATAGTGCAATGTAACTGGTTAACTATCAACAAATATAAACAGAATAATCGATATCCATCATCGTAGTACCACCATATCCAGAGGTTACGCGTTAGAAGAAGACGAGTGAAAAAACCAGCTACAATAGGGTCAGAAAGGACCCTTTACAACCGACTGAAATTCAAAGCCATACAAAATCGTTTGCCGAGATGCAACTAAGCAATCGGCGAGTTGCAACTAAGCAATTGCTGAGATGCAACAAAGCAAATGCTTAGTTGCATCTCGATTTTTTCCCTCTCGCATAGAGATTCATAGAGCGCCTCCTAGTGCGATGGTGAGTACTCGAGTCCATCGGTCTGTCCGTCAGCATGAGTTGCTACTTCCATTGCGACGGATTGAAACGATACGTCACTCGTGAAATGCCTTGCAATGATTGGGTAGCAGTGCATGGGTGACGCATTAGAAGAGATGTTGTACGAATGATCATATACAAGCTGTTGAGGATAATGGAGTAAGGACCTCG
>OKTT01001332.1_pt1 | contig 10832 bp, 20 predicted proteins | sample 1606121 | NCBI WGS metagenome assembly OKTT01 (sample SAMEA3879516, study PRJEB24766) | human gut metagenome | biome: human-associated habitat; feature: feces | place: USA | collected 1985/1987
TGAACGTTCGATGGTCATTGCGGCAGGAAGCTCCACTATCCTTGCCGAGGGAGATTCCGTTGTTGGAGTTTCAGGCTATCATGCCTCTGTAAAGGCGTCAGGCTATGCTACTGTCGTAAATATGAACTGTCCCAACATTGACCTTCGTGACAACACCCGCCTTTGGCTTCCTGCACGCGGAAGCTTTGCAGCCCGAAAAAATTGTGATATAATTGTTAAAGACAAGGAGGAATAAGTCATGATCACATCCGAAGAACCAACAGTAAGCAGCACCGGTCGCTATACCGTAACCCAAACTTGCGAAATACTCGGAATACACCGCAACACTTTAAGGGAATATACCAGTAGCGGACGCATAAAATGCGGATTTCGCCGTGAGTCAGCACGAAAATTTTACGAAGGTAAGGAAATCATAAGATTCTGGAGGGCACAATTATGAATGAAACTTTCCTCGCCCTGTCCATGTGTCTGTGCATCGGCCTGTTTTGGGCCATCCTATTCCTGTTCCGGGCTTTGGAATCCCGGATCAGGCAGGATCTTACCGGACTTCGCGGCAAGATAGGCGAAACAGACTCCCGTCTTTTAAAAATATACCTCCTGACTCTGGAGGAAAAGATAAACAGCCTTATCGAAGAAGAGAGATACGAGGAAGCACAGAGCCTGACGCTCCTTCTCAAAAAAGAGCTTAACCCATTAAATGAAGAACAAGATGACAAACATGAATAAGCTTTCCAAACATATCATTATCGCAATCATTACGATAACGACCATTGCCGGCTGTATCTATGCCGGAAACGTAGAGCGTAACGATGCCGTCCTCTCGGGCATGTCCATGGAGAAGTACCAATATATCCACGACCGGATCGGCGGGCGGGCTTCCTCCTCCGATGTGGTGAAGGAGTACCTGCGCAATCAGGGATTTTACGATTCAAAAGATTATTAACCATAAACGGGAAAGGAGTACCCATGTTAGTGAATCATATACAAGTGGCCTATGTGCTACAGATAACACCCTTGGAAGCCAAATTTATGCTGGCTCCGCATATCGAGAGAATCCGGGAGATGGTCATACCCGGAAAAAAGGGTCTGGACGAATGCGCAAGGCTCGTCAGGAAAACAGATGTGGTAGAAAGCCTCTTGCTGAATATCAGATTCCGCCATCCGAGCCCCGAACTCGACGGCAAAGACCGGATAGCATATACCATTGAGAAACTGAAAGAAGCGCCTCTCAGTCTTAAAAAGAAGATAGCGGATGATCCGGGCTGCCTGAAAAGCGGGAAAATATCCGGCAAATTCCGTGCTCTGAACAGTATCCTCGAAGAGGAATCTATAAAGGAGATAAGAGAAATACTGCGCCAAAGAGGTGGTTATATTGACAGAAAAGACACGGCCATGTCCCAAAAGAAAAGGAGGAGGGCGTCATGATCCTGGCCGTTGACTTTGACGGAACGATTGCGCGAAGCAGCTTTCCCGATATCCTGGGGGAACAACCGTATGCCGGTGAAGTGCTGCGCAAATTGCACGAAAGAGGCCACTATATCATTATCTGGACCTGCCGCAGCGGAAAGAACCTGCTTGATGCAATCAACTGGCTGCTGGAGCACAACATTCCCTTTGACAGGGTGAACGACCACTGCCCGGAAAATATAAAGCGGTACGGGAAAGGATCCGGCAAGATATACGCCAATATCTACATCGATGACAAGAACCTCGGCGGGTTTCCCGGATGGCTCCGTTGCCTGGAAGAGATAGAGCGGATGGAATCTGCGGAAAACGACCAAATATGACATATATGGAACTTTTGAGAACATGAAAGTAATACATGTGCATTTGATCTTCAAAAAGAAGAACTACTATTTCGGTTCGCTCAGCGCCATTTTTGAACATCTGAGCGAAAACGATATAGGAATCAAAAAAGGTACGCTACTGCATCGGTCCAAAGAGGGAACGATCTCAACGGACCGGGCGATCATCATAAAAGGAGTCCTGCTTAAATGCAGGAAACATGTTAAACAATAACCAATGCCGGTACTAAAGGATGCCGTCGGGAGTGTGCCCCGGTTAAGTTTTATATTTTGCAAACCACTCCCCGGGGAGAAGTCCCCGGGATTCGGTTCCCCCGAAGCGGGAGGCTTAAAATGATCAGCTTATGAATATCATCCAGACCATCCCCCGTATCGATTGCAAGGCATTCGCCAAATGCGGAAAGAAATCCCTGTCCCATTGCAGGAGGTATAAGCTCACGGATGAAGAGTGCGCCGGCTGCGAGCTGGTCCGACGGCGGGAAAGAGGCAATTATCGCACCTTGTCCGACGGTCGCGTGATGAAACGGTGCTCCGTTTGCGGTGAGTGGTATGGCGTTCACCGGTTTTATCCCAGAACCCTGAAGAGAGGAGAGAAGGTATACTTTACTTTCAGTTCCGAGTGCAGGAGATGCAAATCACTGAAAGCTTCAGTATACCAAAGAAATAAACAGCAATTAAAAATCGAATGATATGGCAATGCATACCTGGTTTGAATGCAAGATCCGCCACGAAAAGACGATGGAGAACGGAATGATTCAGAAAGTTACCGAGTCCTATCTGGTAGACGCTTTGAGTTTTACGGAAGCGGAAGCACGCATTATTGAAGAGGTAACCCCGTTTATAACAGGAGAGTTTACGGTATCGGACATTAAACGCGCCAATTACAGCGAACTTTTTGTCAGTGATGAAGAAGCGGCGGACCGCTGGTTTAAATGCAGGCTCTTTTTTATCACCCTGGACGAAAAGAGCGGCGCCGAGAAGAAAACCGCCTCCTTTGTGCTGGTACAGGCCGCCGACCTGCGTGACGCCGTGAGGAAGCTGGACGAGGGAATGAAAGACACGATGGCCGATTATCAGATAGGAGCGGTTACGGAAACGGCTATTGTGGATGTATACCCATACGGTTCAACAGCATAAAACGCCTCGAGTCGTGGGTACATACGGTTAACGGGTGACGATACCGCCAGATCCATAAGCGGAGATATGTTTTTCAGAAAATAAACTTGTTAAATTTTAAAATTACGATTATGATAAAAAAAATTATCCGGTATTTGAGAAAGCGCAAAGATATGAAATTGCGCAAATGGTGCATAACGCTGGCAGCAAACGAACTATCTTACGGAGAGGCTATCGATGCCGCCAACGAGATTTACAAGTGGGTTAAAGAGCAGCCTTAATCAAAGCCTTAACTTCTTCGTAATAGTTTAAAGATGAATATTATGAAATATGAACAAACACCATTTCGGATTCATATCAATCAAATTAATGATATACAGAAAGCGCCATTCTTTGGATGCCGCAAAATAGTACGTATGAAATTCAATCCTAAACCGGTTAAACCGCTTGTCAAACCTCTTCACTCGTTTATGATCAAGGGTGTGAAAATACAAGCATATAGCCGAAGGGATGCTCTAAAACGATATAATCATTTGAAGTAAGTCCAAATTCTTAATTGGAGTATATTCAGAAAGAAATGAACACAAGTTTTGAAAGATCGGCTGCTGCTACCGATGAATGGTACGCACCGAAAGAAATAATAGACAGTTTAGGCAAATTTGACCTCGACCCGTGCGCTCCCATAAATCCACTTTGGCAGACAGCTAAGATAATGTACAATAAGAGCGATGATGGGTTAACGAAGGAGTGAACGGGTCGTGTTTGGCTTAATCCTCCTTATTCCCGTCCTCTTATCGGGCAATTTGTTCGCAAGTTAGCGGAGCATGGTAACGGTATAGCATTGCTTTTTAATCGTTGTGATAGTAAGATGTTCCAAGATATCATCTTTGAGAAAGCTACGGCGATGAAGTTCCTCCGAAATCGTATTAGGTTCTATCGCCCAGACGGTACTCGTGGAGATTCGCCCGGTTGTGGTAGCATTTTAATCGCTTTCGGCGAAGAGAATGCAGAAGTATTAAGGACATGCGACCTCACAGGTAAATATGTACGAATCAATTAGAGTAAAACAGAATAGTAATGAGTGAAACAAAAATCATATTAGATGCCTGTTGTGGCAGCCGAATGTTTTGGTTCGATAAAGAAAACCCTTTGGTCCTGTTTGCTGATATTAGAGATGAAGAACATACTCTCTGTGATGGGCGGAGCCTGAAAGTTCATCCAGACATTGTATCTGACTTTACCGATATGCCATTCTTGGATGAATCATTTAAATTGGTTGTATTTGATCCACCGCACCTTTTAAAGGCTGGCAAGAATAGTTGGTTGGCCCAAAAGTACGGCAAACTTCCGGAAGATTGGCAAAGGCTAATCAAGAAAGGATTCGATGAATGTTTTCGTGTTTTGGAAGACTACGGAGTTCTCGTTTTCAAATGGAACGAGGATCAGATAACAGTTAGAGAAGTATTGAAGGTTATTGGACGACAACCGTTATTCGGTCATACGACTGGGAGACATGGCAAAACCATGTGGATGTGCTTTATGAAATTACCAATTAACGTATAACTAATATAAAAGGAGTAAATATGGCTTTTCATGCAAAAAGACAAGGTGGAGATGCTTTCTCAAAGAAAGTAACCCGAAAAGATACAAAGTGTTTTATATGCAACGAACTGATACCGAAAGGGAGCGAACGTTATGTTTCGGGATACGGCAACTCATTATGTGATGAATGCTATAAAACATGGATGAAAGAAGGTGGAAAACTGGGGAAAATTTCCCGTGCAAAAATAAACGTATAACAGAGTAGAAATGAATAAAAGAGTATTAGTGGCCTGTGAATATAGTGGTACAGTTCGTGATGCTTTCTCCACCCTCGGTTGGGATGCTTGGAGCTGTGACCTATTACCTACGGAGTCCGAAAAAACTAAAAGTGAAGGAAAACACATAATGGCCGATGTGAGATTATTAATTCCAGGCAATTGGGATTTAATGATATGCCATCCTCCATGTACGTATTTAACGGTAGCCGGTAATAGACATATCCCAGGGAATCCTGAGAGGTGGAAAAAGCAATACGAGGCAATGATGTTTGCGTGGGATTTGTTTAATGCTGATATACCACATATAGCGATGGAAAATCCAGTAGGGGTTTTGTCCACGTATATCAGAAAACCAGATCAGATCATACAGCCTTATGAATACGGACATCCAGAAAGTAAAAAAACGTGTTTATGGCTAAAAGAACTCCCAGAATTACAACCTACCCATATATTATCTCTACCTAAATGTGGTCATTGGAATAATCAAACTGCTGATGGGCAAAATAAGGTAATGTATAACGGAAAATGGCTTGCATTTAACGATCCGATGACTGCACATTTAAGAAGTAAAACTTATGAGGGTATTGCTTTGGCGATGGCAGAGCAATGGACGAAATATATTAATCAATTAGCGTAGAACAAGATCAGAAATGAGCGAACTTTATATACCTGTTGAACGCCCTACGAGGAATCCCATAAACGGCAGATTTTTGAAAGGCATTGCTCCTCACAATAAAGGGAAAACAATGAAGTATCATTCCTCCAAGACTAAACGTAGAAGTCTGAAAAATTTAGCCAAAGGACGTGGTTCCTGGCATAAAACAGGTGCAGGTCTAAATCGTAAAAGTGTAGTTGCGATTAAAGACGGAAAGTTATGCGGCGTATTCCCTTCCATTCAGGATGCAGGGAAAGAGGCAGGTGTTAATCCGGCTCTGATCAGCTGTATCTGCAATAAAAAGCCGGGCAGGCATAAAGCGGGCGGTTTTGAATGGTTCTTTGAAAATGATGCTACCTGGTGTGATTTAATACTTAAAAACGATGGATAATAACAGACAGCATATACTGACTAATTATATTTCTTACCTGTATACCACAGGTAGAAGTTATGATACAATTGGCAAGCATATCAAGTATGTAGCGGATTTTCTTGAGAGTACCGAAGAGGTCAACCGTCGCGGCTATTTGAGTTATAAGCGTAAAAACGCTGATGTCATGGCTCGTTATCCATTAATGTGTTCGGCCATTTGCGATTTGTTGTCTTATCTTAAAATCGGATATGGCCGCAGGGAAAAGACGGTAAAGCCATTGGAGAAACTTGACTCCATTTCAGAGAAGAACAAGAAGATGTTGAATGATTTTATAGTATGGCTGACTGATAATAATGATTATTCCCCGCATACGGTTGATTTATATCATACCTCTATGAAGAAATACTTCGAATATGCGAATGAGGTCAATATGGATAATTGCAGGAGATTCATAAAGATGCTTGAGGAGGGAAAATTCGCTCCCGCTACTATCCGGTTGCGGATTACGGCCATCGAAAGATTTTCCAAGTGGATGAAGAAACCTGTCGAGCTCAAGCGTCCTAAGATGAAGCGTAAGCTGGACACAAATAATGTTCCTACAGAGGACGAATATAACCGTTTACTGGAATACTTGAAGACTAAATCCAACAAAGACTATTACTTTTTTATCAGGGTTTTAGGTACAACTGGTGCCCGTCTGTCGGAGTTTCTGCAATTCACGTGGGAAGACATTATATCCGGGGAAGTGACATTAAAAGGAAAGGGTAACAAGTACCGTCGCTTTTTCTTTCAAAGACAGCTACAGCAGGAAGTGAAGGCTTATGCGAAAGAATACGGTAAGACCGGACTTCTTGCGGTTGGCAGATTTGGTCCCATGACACAACGTGGACTGTCTCAGGGCATGAAGGATTGGGGCAATTGCTGCGGCATTGACAAGAAGAAGATGCACCCCCATGCTTTCCGTCACTTCTTCGCGAAGATGTTTCTTAAGAAAAACAAGGATGTGATTCAGTTGGCTGATCTTTTAGGTCATGGCAGCGTAGACACAACAAGAATTTATTTACAAAAAAGTTATGACGAACAAAAAAGAGACTTTAATAAAAACGTTACGTGGTAGTGTTGAGCAGTTGAACAGACTGGAGGACATGATGGACGGATTGACTGTTATGGACGAAACGGACCACGTAGATAACGATTTTCTTATGGAAATGCTTACCTGCGTCAACGCATTTATGGACGCTAGCAATAAGGTCATATCAAAGGTATCATCATTGCTCGCCCCTGATGCTCCCATGGACAAAAAAGGAAAACAATCCGATGAAGGTAAGAAATGGAGTGTGGAAGAGATATTGAAGCATTGCACGCTTGAGAATAACATCCTCAAGCTTCCACAAGTGCAATTCAATAAGAAATCTTATGCCGACGCCAAAAAATGGATAGAGGAAGCGGGCGGTTCCTGGCAAGGTGGGAAAGTACAGGGCTTTACATTCCCGTTTAATGCCGAGCGCGTCTTCTCTATCCTCAAAGAAGGTAAGCGATGTAATTTGCAACAGGAATACCAATTCTTTGAAACTCCAGACAGCGTTGCAGACTGGCTGATTATGCTTGCCGGAGGGATACATGAAGATGATACGGTATTGGAACCGAGCGCCGGTCGTGGTGCGCTTATCAAGGCTATTCATCGGGCATGCCCTTCAGTTATGATTGAATGTTATGAACTGATGCCTGAAAACAGGGAGTTTCTGCATTCGCTGGGCAATGTAATACTACTTGGAGAAGATTTTGCGAAAGATAGCGTGGGCAGCTATAGCAAGATAATCGCCAATCCTCCATTCGCAAACAATCAGGACATAGATCATGTAAGGCTTATGTATGAACGGCTCGTAGAAGGTGGCACGCTTGCAGCCATTACCAGTCCACATTGGAAATTTGCTTCTGAAAAGAAGTGTGCCGCTTTCCGCCAATGGATTGATGAAGTACACGGGCAAGTATTTGAAATTGGCGCAGGTGAGTTTAAAGAGAGCGGAACAAGTATAAGTACAATGGCAATAGTTATAAAGAAATAATTCAAATTAATAAAGAAATGAAGAAAATAATTAGTAAAATCCATATTTATAAAGTGTTACCACCTTATAAAAATTGGTATAGCATTATGACTGATGATGGGTTAAATCGTAATAATATAATAATTGTTGGCAAAAAGCAATTACTAAAAGTTGCTTTAGCTCTGATTGTAATGGTACTATTTAATAGAAGAACGACTGTAAGTAAATTCAAATCAGTACAAATATGAAATCACAAGAGGCAAGAAATTTTGTAAAGACAATGGAGGTTGAGTATAATGCCTACAATAAGATGATTAATTCTACCGTGGCTCATCAAGCCGTTCAAATGGCTGAGATAGAGTTGGAGAAAAAGGCTGTTGAAGCATACAAGAAAGCTTGTACGTGCATAGGATGCAGTCATTGTGACGACTGTGATTCAGTGAGAGAATTCATTCAATTTTTAAATTCATAATTAATAACATTATGACACGAAAGGAATGCCTGGATAAGATTCAAGAAGCAGTTGACAATTTGGATACACTTCTTGCTGTAATAAAGTCACCATCTAAAACTACAATTAGGTGGGATTGTGAAGTATACGCAGATGAAGCGGAGAAGATCATGAATGCGCTCAATGCTCTACATACCAATTATGGGAACGAGACAAGAGAGGAATTTTGCATAGGATTAGATAACGAATAGCCGGAAAGAATATGAGTAAAAGTAACTTTCAAATTGAAACTAAAAAACTTTGTAAAATAGAATCTGAGCTGCTTGAATTAATATCATGTTCAGGAAACGAGAGTTTGCAAGCCAAATTTCTTGAATGGCAGGAACAGAGAGATATTTGCAATGAAGTATTGATCACGGAATTGGAACGGCATCTTGCCCCAATATGCCAATGCACAGGATAGATTGTAATGAAAATGAATCATCTTCTTCAAATACACTTCACTCCTTTACAGAGGGTGGATACGTCGGAATTGACTAAATAACACTCTTTGGGTCAGGAAAGAACTGTATCTAAAAGATAATTATACTTCAAATGAATAAAAAAAATAACCACATGGATGGATATAGCTTAACAGAAAAGATGCGTAAAGCACGCAGACGTAATCGGCTAACCGCTACCGAGCAGGCACTGTTCTACGAATTAGTTGCCGTTTGTAATAGCGAGGGCTGGGAGGACGTTTTCAGTTGCTCTAACATCGAACTATGCTTCAGCCTGAATATCGACGAGAAGACCCTTATCCGGGCGCGTTTATCCCTGATTAATGCGGGACTGCTTTATTATAAATCAGGAAAAAGCAAACGTTCGGTCGGTTCATACTCTTTTTCCAGGAAATTTAAAGACGAGCCGCCTGGAAAGGGTAAGACTACCGGAGATATTCCAGTAGTTCCGCCAGCCCAAAAGTCGGGAGATGCGCCAGCCGACCAACCAGGGGATACACCAGCCGATGCGCCAGACTATAATAAAACAAAAACTAAAACTAAAACAGTTTTCCCTCCCTCTCCCGCGCATGAGGGGAAAATATCCGGAATCGATCTTTTTCTGGACAAGTCTTTAACGGAATGTTATCAAGAACTGCGAACAAATATCCCGTGGATGGAGCAGTTTTGCATGAACATCCGTCTGGATTACCCGGATTTCAGCCCGGAGCTGTTTTATGAATTTCTGGACAGGTTCTTCCGTAAGCTCCAAAACGGAGGAGAGGCAACTAAGTCCCCCAGGGACGCCATGTCGCACTTCGCAAACTGGTTGAATATTGAACTTGAAAAATTAAAAAAAGATGGAAGTAGAACTAGTAAAAACCACCCTGCATGCGGTTCTGAGCCCGTCTCAGTTACAGAAACCCTGTGTCCGAAAGAAGGAGCTGACGCCTCTCCAGATCTCGTTAAAAACTGGATCGACGGCCTCTCAATTGGTGGATGAATGGGGCGGGACAATTGCCCAACTGAACATGGGCGCCCCACTTTACGATGTCGCCGCAAACGGAGAAATCCCTACATTGGCTGATGTGGGTGTGGTCTTCGGTAATTCGACATCCGTTCAGATTATCACAAGCCATCTGGAATCCGTTCTGAAGTACGCCGGCGTTGAATTGAGCCGCGAGCAGATGGCGGAAACCGCGCTGGCGATACTTTCAGGATACTGGTTCCTGAACCTGGCCGAGCTCTGCATTTTCTTTACCCGCCTTAAGAACGGAAGTTGCGGGCAGCTTGTCTGGGGAAAGAGCCTAAACAATCAGGCGGTCATGGTCGCCCTATCGGATTTCTGCAAGGAACGCCGTGAAGTGATCATTCGCAAAGAGACAGAGCGGATGGCCCGGTCTGTGGAAAAAGGCTTTTCCAGAACGGAGGATTTTGCCGCCGGTATTGTGTTGGGCGTACAGGGTATAGCCGGGAAACGTGAACGGGCCAAGGCCGACTTTAATGCTTTTTTGGAGTTTTTCCCCTGTCTGCCATCAGGATATGACCCGATAGCCTTATGGAAGGCCTGGGGCGGTGATCCGAATGCCATCAACTTACTCTTCGGAAACAATCCGCCCGGAGTGGAAGCGGCGGCGGAATCTGTCGGCAGATACCTGTGTGATTACAATGTCTATCAGGCCCGTGTAAAGGCCAAAGCCTCCTTGTAAACCATGCAAGTCGTCATCTATTGGCAGAAGAAATCCACCGCCCACCATCGCCGACGGATCCGTGACAGATTCAGGCTTCCCGAGGGTATGACCATTAACGGTGAAACTCTCGCCGATGTGAGACCGGAGGATATGAAGGAACTGCAGACCCTGGAAGAAATGGGTTATATCAAATTAAGAAACAAGTAAAAACAAAACCATCAACTTATGATAACCACGAAAATAACAGTAGAGCCGCACCTGGCTCAGTATTGCTACGCCAAATATTCTTCCGATCCGGAAGGCAGCATGCCCGTCCGCTTTGCGGACCATCTGGATGTTTACCATCTGGTTTATAACCTGCTGGAAAAACGCCCGGTTAACTGTCCCCGGGATAATG
>OKTT01001352.1_pt1 | contig 10675 bp, 8 predicted proteins | sample 1606121 | NCBI WGS metagenome assembly OKTT01 (sample SAMEA3879516, study PRJEB24766) | human gut metagenome | biome: human-associated habitat; feature: feces | place: USA | collected 1985/1987
TCGTGAAGCATATTGCGGGTGCCGTGCATCACCTTAGCCGACTCAATACGACAAGCCTCTGGGAAGTCGTAGTCGACACCTACATCTATGACACGCAGACGAAAGCCATTTTGCCGCGCCAAGACACTACACGCCCCGCCCCCCGAAACGAAGTTGATGCATTGCTGCCAGGTGATCTCCTTAGGACATGGACTCACACCCTCCTCGACGATCCCATGATCTGCAGCCATCACTAGCAGCACAGGGTCGATTAACTGAGGCGTCACGCTATGCTGTATCATGCCCACCTTATAGGCGATGCGCTCCAGCTGCCCTAGAGAACCCTTAGGCTTCGTGCGGCTGTCGATCCGCTCTTGTAGTTCCTCCTCAAAAGTCATATCTCTCTATATGTAAGTCTGAAATTAGTTCCGTCCGTAAAGCTCTGCCAGAGACCATTAAGTAAGCTTCGTCGGCTGTGGCAGAGATATATTGGTTGACCCACCCTTGTAGATCTACAAAAGCTCGTGAACTCGCATCGGAAGCGTGCAGGCTCATGCCGATCTCGTTACTCACCACGATCAGCGTATCCGCCTCGCAGTGATGTAGTAGCTGCTGCCACTCACGACGCGCCTCGCTGAGCGAAGCCTCAGCGTCAAACTCTAGATCGCTGTAGATATTCGTAAGCCATAGCGTCACACAGTCTATCAGTACGACACGCCCAGCTATCTGTGTCTGGCTCAGGTAGCGAGGCTCCTCGATAGTAGTCCACTCAGGCCCTCGATCCGCTTGGTGACGCGCTATGCGACGCTCGAAGTCCTCGTCCCAGTGACGCGCCGTAGCGAGGTATATCGGCTGATCAGAGAGCGAGCGCGCCAGTCGCTGTGCGTAGCCACTCTTGCCACTGCGCTGCCCCCCAGATATGTAGACCACCTTCGGACGCTTGCAGAGCTTGCCCCCCTCGTATAGGCGGTAGTCCCCATTGGGTAGGAAGGTGATCTCCTCGACCTTAGCGAGCGGTCCTCCCTGTAGCAAGGCCTCTAGCACCCTCATAGTGAAGCCATGCCCCATGAGTAGCACCAGATCCTCCTCATTACTATGTCTCTGCCTTAAATCCTGTAAGAAGCTCTGCAGACGCTCCGCAATAGCCTCGACCGTCTCGATCTCGTGCGACTCCTCGTCTAGCGATGGAATCTCGACAAAGGGACGTCCTTCCCACCGACCGAAGGAGCGCTCGCGCAGTCGCTCGTCCAGCACCAGAGGAGCCTTGCAGCCACTCGATGACATCATCAGCTCAGCCGAGCGACGTGCCCGCAGCTGATCACTACTATATATATGTGTGATGGGACACCCCTTCAGCTTGTCCCCCAATTGTAGACATTGCGCCACCCCTCGTCGAGTTAGCGTGCCAGCTGTCTGCCCCTGACAGATAGAGTGCAAGTTCTCCTCCGTCTCTCCGTGACGTGCTATAAGCAATCGCATAGATCAGTCTCTAGATTAAAAAGCTCCTTACAGAAGCCTCATGCAAAGGTAGCGAATTTAGCTATTAGCGGTTAGCTGTTGGTTCTTGGCTCTTGGCTAGACTCTCTAGTTGCACTAGTGCTACTAGTGTCACTAGAGGCACTAGCCTGCGATCCCCTCCGATAGTCGACAGCCAAAAGCCCTCCCATTTGCAAGATATTTATTACCTTTGGCGGTGTTAAACGACTTCAAAACTTAACCAGACATTCCAATGAAAGCAACTTATCTATCACTCACACTAGCTCTGATCTCGCTAGTTCTCTTTACATCTTGTGGTCCTGATGCCAACAAGCCCACCCCTAAGGTGACCAGCATCACCCTCCAGACGACCGCTGCCACCCTGCAGCCCGGAGAGAAGCTAGAGCTCATCGCCACCGTCTCACCAGCTGATGCTAAGGTGACCTTCTCAACAGACAACCCTGCCGTCGCTACCGTTTGTGAGAAGGGTGTCGTCAAGGCTATCGCACCAGGCACAGCAATCATCACGGCTCAGGCTGGAGACAAGAAGGCTACCTGCACCATCACAGTCGTTGAGGGCAAGAATATTTCTATCTTTAGCAAGCTAGATAACAAGAAGTATCCCTCAGGTAGCACCATCGACTACGTAGCTTCTGTATCTAAGGAGGATGCTGAGTTCTGTGACCTAGAGCTCCTCTTTAGTGTCATCAAGACGATGAAATACACTGCCGAGCTAACCTTCGACAATGAGTTCGATGGATCTATCTGCATAGGTCAGTGCGAGACGGTCGATAAAATAAAATCCTATAAGGTTGACAAGCCTACCCAGTTCACGGCTGATAGCGAGAAGGGCCTTGGCAAGGATGAGGGTATGATGACAGGTGGATGGCTCCACTTCACACTCTCCACACCTGCTGGTGAAACCTACAAGAACCGTATCGTCGTCAAGCTCACCCCTGAAGATGGTAGCGAGACGCTCTCTTGGACGATCAACGTTGCAATCGCCGTCAAGTAACATACACACCTAAATCAACAGACACAAATATGAAACACGTTCTAACTATCCTACTATCTCTCATAGTAGTCACCGTAGCGCAGGCGCAGCTACCCCAAGTCGAGCTCAAAGATCTACAAAACAACGTAGTCAACACGAGCGAGCTAAACAACGATGGTAAGCCCTTTATCATCTCGTTCTTTGCAACTTGGTGCAAACCTTGTCTACGTGAGCTCAAGTCGATACACGAGGAGTATGTAGACTGGCAGGAGGAGACGGGCGTCAAGCTCATCGCAGTATCTATCGATGAGGGGCAAAACGCTGATCGTGTCAAGCCTCTAGTCGATGCTCTCGGCTTTGAGTACGAAGTCTTACTAGATCCCAATGGAGACTTCAAGCGAGCTATGAATGTCAATATGATCCCCCACGTCTTCGTCATCGACGGCAAGGGGCGCATCGCATTCTCTCATAGCGGATACACCGATGGTGGTGAGCAAGAGCTCATCGCAAAGGTGCGCGAGCTACTACAAGCCACAGAAGAGTAACTAAATTATAGCACAAAGTAAGAGGAGAGACCTAGCACCTACATAGTGTGCTAGCATCTCTCCTCTACAATGATTTGAAGAGCTAACGGATCGAACACGCTCGGTCCTTCTATTTTTTTTAACACCCTTTTTAGACACTGACTATATGCGACATACGCTACGCATCGTACGGCACCTTTGCATACTATCCTGTATGGGTCTCGCTACACTCACGGCTCTCACAGCTCAAAGTGATAGCGAGTGGAAGCCTTGGGACAAGTTCTCCCCCTCCTTTAGCGTGCAGAGCGATATGCTCTTCTCTCTAGATAACAAAGCTAACGGATACAAATCCTGGATGGGCAACAGCTACGTAACAGGTACCCTACGCAACAACTACCTCGAGCTGGGACTTCGCTACGAAGAGCTAATGCGACCCATGCCTGGTCACGAGCCTGAGCAGGGACGTGGCATACCACACCTACACCTCAAGGGCTTCGTTGGCAAGTATGCTGAGGTCACGCTGGGGGACTTCTATGATCAGTTTGGATCAGGCATCCTCTTCCGCAGCTATGAGGAGCGTACTCTGGGCATCGACAATGCCGTACGAGGGATACACGTATCCCTCACCCCTTATGACGGCGTACGACTCAAGGGATTCACGGGTCAGCAGCGCAACTACTTCGACCGCACCTTCCGCCTCTTCAACAAAGATCGTGGATTCATATCAGGTGCTGATGGAGAGCTCGCTATCCACCAGTGGGTACCAGCTCTACGAGACAATCAGATGACCCTCACACTGGGGGGGGCTTATGTCAACAAGGTAGAGGGCGATGAGATCATACCCGTAGAGACTCCTGCAGGGATGACAGGCCCTATGCGTCTCAACCTGCCCCGTCAGGTACATGCCTTCGGAGGACGCGCTAAGTTTACACTCGGTGGCTGGGTACTCAATGGCGAGTACGCCTACAAGAGTAGCGACCCCACAGCATCCAACCACTACATCTACTCTCCCGGCTCTGTGGCTATGCTCTCGACCTCCTACTCACAGCGTGGGCTGAGCCTCCTGCTACAAGCTAAGCGTAGCGAAAACTTCAACTACCTCTCGGCTCGCTCCTCTGTCGGCACGCCTCTGCATATCAACCACCTGCCAGCCTTTACAGCTAATCACACCTACACCCTCGCAGCACTCTATCCCTATGCTACACAGCCTGATGGCGAGTGGGCACTCCAGGGTGATATACGCTATACCATCCCCAGAGGTACCCTCCTAGGCGGTAAGTATGGCACTGGACTACGAGTCAACTATGCACATGTCAGAGGGCTCAAGAGCGTCGCTACAGACCGGCTTCCTCTAGATGCGGAGAAAAGCAAGCTCTATGGCACAGACGGATATCAGCACCCCTTCTTTGGCATGGGTGAGCTATACTACTCGGACTTCAACTTCGAGCTTAGCAAGAAGTTCTCTCGCACCGTCTCCATGACCTTCGAGTACTACCACCAGATTTACAACCAGCAGGTTGTCGAGGGGCATGCGATCAATAACCCGCTTGTCTATAGCAACATCTTCGTCCTCGACGGCAAGTTTAGACTAGCACCTCGCTACACGCTACGCACCGAGCTACAGTACCTATACAGTCGTCAGGCTGAGGGAAGCTGGCTCTTTGGTCTGGCCGAGCTATCAGTAGCACCACACTGGATGATCTCCCTATCGGATCAGTACAATATAGATGCCACCAAGGAGCACTACTACATGGGCTCACTTACCTACGCCAAGGGCAATCACCGCCTACAGCTAGGCTACGGACGTACACGCGCTGGTATCAACTGCTCTGGTGGCGTATGCCGCTATATGCCCGAGACGAAGGGTATATACCTAAGCTACAACGGATCATTCTAACGAGTCGCCACTTCATTATCACATTTGACCATTATATCAAGATGAAACTATATACACGCTATACAATCCTCTCAGCTCTAGCTTTGATCCTTATGGTAGCATGCAAGCCTATGCCTGAGAGTGAGCGACTTATCCCCAATGAGATCGAGACCACAAAGGGACGATCCGTACTCATCGAGGACTACAGTGGAGTGGGCTGTGTCAACTGCCCAGGCGCGGCCAAGATGATCTCCCAAGCCGCCGAGGCTCATGGAGACAAGGTCATCATCGTAGCACTCCACGGGCTCAATAAAGGCATTGGCACTCGCCCCAAGGAAGACCCCAAGGGACTATACTGCACCGAGGCAGCAACCTACCTCGAGCGACTTCAGTTAAACTCGCTACCTGCTGCAACCTTTAATCGTCGTTCACTCGCTAGCAACGGAGGCAAGGCTTATAGCTCCAGCGCTCCGCAGTGGCCCGCCGAAATGCAAGCGGTACGCGAGCTTCCACAGCTCTACAAGATAGACCTGCAGGTCTCCGAGAGCAACCGCAAGGTTACGGCTCAATGCACCGCTACCGCTCTAGAGGGAGCCGAAGTGGCAACAGATCCAGAGCTATACCTACAGCTCTGGCTCATCGAGGACAATATCATAGCTCCACAGCACTTCGCATCAGGACTCAAAGAAGACCACCAGCACAATCACATCTTCCGTCAGACGCTCAACGGCATCGATGGAGAGGCTTACCAGCTGGGCAAGAGCTACGACAAGACCAGTGCCATCGAGCGAGAGGTCATCAACCCCGACCACTGCTCCGTCGTCGCTATCCTCTACGACCACAAGACAGGCGAGGTCTACGAGGTCGCTAAGGCACCGCTACGGTAACCCTCCCCAGCGACCAACTAGCCAGCTAATACAACTTAAACGAAACGCAGACCATCAAGACACTCATCCGTCTTGGTGGTCTGCGATTTTGTTAGCTATTGGCTCTTGGCTGTTAGCTAGAGACACTAGAGGCACTAGTTCTCCGATAGCTCCGACACCTCCGATCGCCAACAGCCAACAGCTAACAGCCAATTTTCCTACCTTTGCCTATAGAGAAATACCACTCACTATGAAACAAACTACCGAATATATCCCCATCGTCGGCATGCACTGCGCCGGATGCGCAGCTGCCGTAACAAATAAACTACAAGGTGTCACAGGCGTCCTCGAGGCTACCGCGCAGATAGACACCCACTCCCTATACATCGTGTACGATGCCGAGCAGATCACCCGCGAGCAGATCGCTGACCTGGTCGCCTCACTAGGCTTCTCACTCATACTCACAACAGACGAGACCGAGGCCGTCAGCCAAGCGTTGGAGCAAGAGCGTCGCTCAGCGCGTCAGCTAGCATGGCGCACAGCCATCGGCGCGGCGCTGACCATCGGCGTCATGATCTGGATGTATCTACTCGGAGGCGTCGGCGAGCATTGGGTCGCCCCGCTCGTCGCACTCGTGGCATACATCTATGTCGCAGGACCTTTTCACTGGAGAGCCGTGAAGCAACTAAGACGGGGCGTCATGGGCATGGACACATTGGTCTCCCTCAGCACCACCTGCTCCGTCATCGGATTGATCCTCGCCTACGGCTCCGAGGGGCATCAACTACACCTCTACCTCGATGCGCTGGTCATGATCCCCGCCTTCGTACTCATCGGCAAGTGGCTCGAGCAGCGCGCCACAGCCTCCACAGCTAGTGCCTTGCGGGCACTCCTCGACTTGACACCTCGTGAGGCATCGCTCGTCGTCGGTGAGGAGACAAGACGCGTGCCTCTGCAGTTGGTACAGCCCGGCATGACCGTGCGGGTACGCCCTGGCGAAGCGATCCCTGTCGATGGCGTAATCACTTCGCAAAGTGCAACCCACATCAACGAACAAACCATCACCGGTGAAGCAGAGGCTGTGGAGCGTGGCGAGGGTGACAAAGTCTTCGCTGGCACCATCTGCCTCTCCACCGCCATAGAGGTGCGTGCCGAAAGCGTCGGCGCCGACACCGCGCTGGGACATATCGTTGCAACTGTGCGCAAGACCTTGGCGGACAAACCTCCGCTACGTCTCTTGGCCGATCGCATCGCACAATACTTCGTACCCGCCATACTCCTCCTCGGGCTACTCACCTTTGCCCTATGGTACTGGGTCGTAGAGCCAGGCGCACTCGATCTAGCTGCACGCTACGCTATCTCCGTCCTCGTCATCGCCTGCCCCTGCGCTTTGGGCTTAGCCACACCCACCGCACTGACCGTAGCTGTCGGCGAGTCGGCTCGGAGGAACATACTCTTTGCAGAGGCCACGGCACTGGAGACGTTGCCCCGTGTCGAGGCTTTCCTCCTAGACAAGACTGGTACCCTCACCCTGGGCAGCCCTTCAGTCACGGAGATGCAATGGTTCATACCCGAGGAGGAGCGCGCCGCCATGCTCTCGCTCATCGTCTCTGCCGAGCAACACAGTCTGCACCCACTGGCGCAAGCGATCGTCGCTTATGGCGTGGCGCAGGGAGCGACGACCAGCGAACTGACCGTCACCGAGCAACCAGGGCAAGGCTTGCTCGTCACGACGCCTGAGGGTGAGCTGCGCATCGGACGCGCCTCGTGGATTGCCGAGGGCGGCGTTGCGTCGGTACCGCCTTGCGACCTCACAGGCTCGCTCGTCTATGTGGCGCAGGGGGCCCAGCTCGTCGCTATCATAGCTCTCTCGGACACGCTCACACCGCACGCTGCCGAGACGATCGCACAGCTTAAGGCGCAAGGCAAAAAGCTCCTCATGCTCACGGGAGACCGCAAACCCGAAGCGGAGCGTATCGCTCAGCAAATAGGGATCGATACACTACATGCCGAGCTCATGCCTCAAGACAAAGAGACGATACTAGCCTCCCTACAAGAGCAAGGCCTCGTCGTAGCCATGGTAGGCGATGGCGTCAACGACGGACAGGCACTAGCTCGTGCCGACGTGAGCATAGCACTCGCTGGGGGTAGCGACCTAGCGACCTCGATGGCGCAGTTGGTCATCTCCAAGCCCGACCTATCGCTCCTCGTCGAGGCTACCGAGATAGCACGACAAACGGTACGCACGATACGCTTCAACTTCCTCTGGGCACTCCTCTACAATGTCATCGCCATACCGATCGCTGCGGGGCTCTTCACACGGTGGGGCTTGACCATCACGCCCGCCATCGCGGCGGCGGCCATGGCGCTCAGCTCCATCTGCGTCGTCGTCAACAGCCTCCTCCTGCAGCGCCGCATAGCCACGCGCTAGCCTTTGGCCGTTGGCTGTTGGCTACTACTGCGCCCTGTAGGGACGCACGAGAGTATCTAGCCGGAGGGCGTCCGTTATCGAACCAACTTGACGACACTAGCCGTGACTGAATCCTGTAGGGACGACATGGGGGATGACGGGGACGAAAACAGGACGACGTGGGGGGACGGACGCACTATGAGACTGTTGCACGTATTATCTGAGCGATCTATTGTATATCTCGCTGATTATTAGTATCTTTGTGTCGTGTTTGAAGGCATTCTAGTTATCTCTATGAGCAAGATTAAACAGACCAAAGCGCCCTCCTTTGCAGACATCGCTGTTATTGATAGACGCAACAAGATGAGAAATCCCTTTTTGAGTCAGATCAATCAGCTGGTTGATTGGCGTCCCATCTCCAACTTGCTCAACAAACACTGCCTCAAGCAGGCGACCACACCAATTGGCGCTCCCAGTTATCCACCTCTCTTACTTTTCAAAATTCTACTCCTAGAGACATGGTATGGGCTTTCCGACAGAGAGGTCGAAGAGCGCATCAACGACTCCATTTCGTGGAGCGACTTCCTAGAGTTAGACCTCACAAAAGCTTCTCCAGACCATAGTACGATATGTCGTTTTCGTCTAGAGCTTGTTGACAAAGGGGTTATGGAAAAGCTCTTTAAGCTCTTCAATAAGCAACTTCAGAAACACGGAATTATGACGATTAAAGAGGGGGCTATAGTGGATGCTAGCATCGTTGACAGTCTGAATAAACCCACCGGAGGGCGTCAAATAGTCATCGCCGAGGACCGAGAAGATAATCGCACCGATGAAGAGAAAAAAGCTGAGGAGGTATATCAACAAACGGTCGTTTCAACCAAACGAGGTGTAGACGAAGAAGCCCGTTGGGTCAAGAAGGGCAAAGCATTTCGCTATGGCTACAAGAAGCACACCTTGACGGACTCTCAAGGACTCGTACTAGAGGTCATCACCACTTCGGCAAACACCTCCGACACGACTCAAATCATTCCTCTAGTTGAAAAGGCAGGACTTCCAGAAGAAACGATGATATTAGCCGACAAGGGCTATACCTCCCAAAAGAATCGCGAAGCTTTGAAGGAGCTCAAACTAGAAGATGGTATCATGCACAAGGCTACACGAGGTAAGCCTCTTACAGAGGGTCAAAAGTCCTTGAACAGCTTAATCAGTGGCACTAGATGGGTTATTGAGCGCACCTTTGGCAGTATCATTCGCTGGTTTCATGGCGGACGATGTCGTTACCGAGGTCTTCGCAAGACCCATTATCAAAATCTTATCGAATCGTTGGCGTACAATCTCAAACGTGCGCCCCAGCTAATTATGCAACAAAGCTAAAAGAAGCCCCTCTAGGAGGTCAAATAGACCTCCTAGAGGGGTAAAATGAAGCCAAGGGGTAGTCTAACTATACCAACAAGCGGACGATTTTTATGGTAAAAAACTCAATCTGGTCGTCCTAAGTCAGCTCGTGGGCTTTTTCAACAATCTCATGATGCCATTGTAGTCGATATGCCCTTTGTAACGAAGCTGGATCCCGCTGACCGCAGCAAACCTCGAGCTAGGAGCTACTCCTACGAGTCAAAAAGTGGCTCAACCATAGAGAAGATCACTTACGTCTTCTCTCAAGACTGGGAAAAAGCTAAGATTGCAGGCGATGATCCCCTCATCAAGGACTTTATGACAAAGCACGGCTTCACCTACAAGGGTAAGGAAAAGATCGACCAGCCCCCTATGAATGCCGATTTCTATCAATACTACAACGCTCAGCTGGGTATCTACTTTGAGTACAGCCTAGTATCTAGCCCGTTCCCAGGTTCAATGGGCGTCTACACCAAGACCCCAACGATAACGCTCTAGTCCTGTAGAGACAGAGCCTTTACACACAGAGCCAGCTCCCCGACCCATGCGCGTCGGAGAGCTGGCTCGCTGTTTGGCCCAGCCAAGAAAAGGAGCTACTCTTTGCGCAAGATCGGACCAGCGTGGCCCGATCTTGCGCTTTTCTTTTCGTCGTTTTGGCCCGATTCGATGCTGTTGCCGACCTTTATCGTAGCATGTGCTTTTGGTGATGTCGAGACTTTTGTCTATCTTAGAGGTCGATTTTAACGAGTATAACAAATGAAACCAACACAATTCATACAGAAGTCTCTCCTGCTCATGGCTGCGCTACTCACGCTCAGTGTAGCCTGCACTGCTCAGAGCAAGAAGCAGCAAGAGAACGCCAAAGCAGAGATACTGCACATCAATGCTAACTATATGCGCGAGCATATCTACGACTTTGAGGCGCATCCCGACACTTTCGTATACAAGGGCGACAAGCCCGCTATCATCGACTTTTACGCCGACTGGTGCCGTCCTTGTCGTCAGCTTGCTCCCAAGCTACAGAAAGTGGCCGACCGATACGCTGACCAACTCGTCGTCTACAAGGTCAATGTGGACGAGAACCCGCAGCTGGCCGCACGCTTTGGCGTCCAGAGCATCCCGATGGTACTCTTCGTACCACTCAACGATCTACCC
>OKTT01001358.1_pt1 | contig 10648 bp, 9 predicted proteins | sample 1606121 | NCBI WGS metagenome assembly OKTT01 (sample SAMEA3879516, study PRJEB24766) | human gut metagenome | biome: human-associated habitat; feature: feces | place: USA | collected 1985/1987
AGTAAGTGATAAGCCGGAGACAAGAATGGCGTTTCTTTTGTTGTACTGGACCGGAATGCGTATCGGTGAATTGCTTGCACTTACTTATAATGACATCAATCTTGAAGAGAAAACCATATCAATCAATAAATCTTATCAGAGACTGAAAGGAAAGGATATGATCACGCAGCCGAAAACTCCAAAGAGTATCCGTGTGATTACGATGCCGGATTTTCTTGCAGAGGAATTTCGGGAGTATTGCAGTCATTTGTATGGAATTATGAAAAAGGAAAGACTTTTTCGGTTTACCAAATCGCATATGGAACATTGTATGGCTACCGGAATCGAGCGGTCTGGTGTAAAGCGGATACGACTTCATGATCTCCGCCACCCGTATGTCAAGCCCACGACAAAAAAATTTATAACTTTTTTTGAAGTTTTTCGGGCAGCTTCATAGCTGCCCATAGCTGTTTCAAATGGGTGTTCACGGTTATACCTCCTTTTCAGATTCCTTAGTTTCTAAGAAATCCTGTGTTGCATATTCAATCTCAATCCGATCTCCTGGAAAGACGTAAACTTTGTTGATAAGCCGGTCAATCAGAGCTTTTGTCAGCATGTTGGCGTTTCCGACTTCCTGCACAATTTCCTGTTGTTTCAGCTTAATCTCATAATCACTTTTTATCTGCTTTGTCTGTGCAGTAATGACAGCATGAACATTTTTGGCTTGTACCAGTTCCGTATCATAAACCGCTTTTCGTGTCCGATAGGTTTCCAAATCAATCTCTCCGAGTGCATACTGCTCATAAAGATGCCGCTTGCTGTCTTGAATAGAACGGAGTTTTTCTTCATGTTCGGCCTGCTGGACTGTCTGCAAATCCAATTTATCCTTATTGCTATCAATTCCCAATGCCGGACACATTTGAGCCCGAATTGTTTCAAATACAACCTGCTCCAGATCTGCCATCTTTATGCGCACACCATGACAAGGAAGCGTTTCAGCCACCTCGGAATGACGGCAATAAAACCACGCACCATTTCGTAGAGACATTGCATGATCGCAGCATCCACAGAACACCTTACCACGGAGCAGATAATCACGCGGCTTTTTATTTGACAGAGAGAAACGCTTAATTGAAGCATTGGCTTTCTCAAATAGATCCACACTTACAATAGCCGGATGATGGTTCGGTATTTTGAACCACTCACTTTCATCCTTTAACTGTGTATGTCGGCTGCCAATCTCTTTTACCTTTCTCTTGCCAATTACATAGGTACCGATATATCTTTGATCTTCTAAAATACGCAGGACCGTTGATGTACTCCAAACGCCGTTTGTTCGGGAAACATTGTAATAGTCCTTGCCTTTAAGTTTGCGATATTCCCCAGGGGTGGGGATATTCATGGCATACAGTTTTCTTGTGATCTCGGCTGCGGTGTTGCCTTCAGACGCCCATTGAAATATCATCTGCACATTCGGGGCAACATCCTCGTCCGGTTCCATACGTCCGTCTGCACTCTTGCGATAGCCGTAAGGACAGATGACACTCTGATATTCCCCACGACGCATCTTTGCGTATTTTGCACTTTTGGTTTTCATGGACATATCCCGGCTATAACACTCGCTAATAAGATACTTGAAAGCAATATCAATCCCTCCGGTATCACCTTTGAAATTAGCCGTGTCAAAATCATCACTGACGGAAATAAAACGGGTGTGGTAAAGAGGAAATACCCGCTCAATAAAATAGCCGGTTTCAATGCTGTTACGTCCAAATCGGGAAAGGTCTTTTACAATAATACAGTTGATCTTTCCGGCCTGAACCATTGTTAAAAGTTCCTGCACCGCCGGACGCTCAAAGTTTGTCCCCGTATGACCGTTGTCAATAAATTCCAAAATCTCGCTGTCATCCCATTCCGGCAGAGACATAGCTTTTTCACGAAGAATCAGTTTTTGATTTGGTATGCTCAAACTTTCAGTTTTGAAATCTTCCACAGAAAGACGGATATAAAGGGCAATCACATAGTTGCGCACGGTTCCACCGCCTTTCCCTGAAATTCATTTTTGAAACGGAAGGTCACATGAATATTCCGCTCGTGGTCTATCTCAATTCGTTCAATGAGCCGTTCGATCAGTTCTACAGTCAGTACGTGATCCTGTGCCAGTGTTTTTGCATCCTTTTCCATTGCACGGTATCGGGCAAGCTGGTTGTCCAGGGAGTCCATAGATTTTTCAAATACTTCAATCTCACCAGACAGAGCATTGATAGCATGTTCATAATCCGCTTTCAATTCAAAGTATTCGTCATTTGTCAAAATACCCTGCACAAAATTTTCATATAGGCCACGGATCAGCCGGCGTGTTTTTTCAATTTCCTGCCGTTTGGCCGACATCTGAATTTTCAGCTTATCTTTTTCCTGTTTTTGTCTTGCCTCCAACTGAAAGAGTGGCAGCGACATTCCCAGCGCAACTGTCAGCTCTTTTTCAAGAATAGCCGTAACAGTAGAAATCAGTTCCTTTTCCTGCATCGTTGCGCCTTTGCAGCTATCTTTTTCTACCCGGCTGTTTGTAAGGCAGTGGAACCAATAAGTATCGGGACCTTTCCGGCGCTCGGCACGTTGCCGGTGAAGGCTTCTGCCACAATCAGCACAGAACACTTTGCCTTTGAAAATGTTTGGCGTGTAGGGGCGTTTTGGAGTTGCTTTGCTTTCTTCACAGATCTGTTTTCTGTATTCCTGAACTGCATGAAACAATTCATAGCTAATGATCGGTTCATGGGTGCATTTGGCAATAATCAGATTATCTTCTCCAGCCTTGACCTGCTGATGATCTACAATCTTTGTTTTTCCTTGCACCAGATCGCCTGTATAGACTTCGCTTTCTAAAATTTTCATCACTGTACGGGTCTGCCATTTGCCGCTTCCAATCAGGCCCGGACTGGTAATCTCGCCAGTGGTCTTTTTATAATGGCTCGGTGCCGGAATCCCCATCTCATTTAGATTGCGGACAATCCGGTTCAGTGCCACATGCTCATGTGCCCATTCAAAAATCTGTTTTACCACAGGGGCAGTATTTTCATCAATCAGAAGTTTATGGCAATTATCAGGGTCTTTCCTGTAACCGTAAGGTGCCCGTGCACCAATATAGTCGCCATCTTTCATAGCCTGCCGCGCTTGTGCTTTGATTTTTCGTCCAATGTCCAGAGCATAGGCTTCATTGATCATATTTTTCAAAGGCAGCATGATACCGCCATGAAGATTTCCGGAATCCGCTGTGTCAAACTGATCCGTAACAGCAATGAAGCGAACATTATGAGCATGGAAATACTGTTCGATATAATAACCTGTGTCAATAGAATTTCGCCCTAATCGGGAAAGATCCTTAACAATCACACAGTTAATGTGGCCTGCTTCAATATCAGATAGCATTTGCTGAAATCCAGGGCGGTGAAAATTTGTCCCTGTCGCTCCGTTGTCGATATAAGTATCATACACAACGAAGTCCGGTTTATCCGAAAGAAAGTCATTCAGTACCAGTTTTTGGTTTTCTACTGAGCAACCCCGCTTTTTGTTATCCTCCACAGAAAGACGGATATACAGAGCCACATGTACATACAAAGATGGTGCCGGCATAGGAGCTGCCGTCTGTTTTCTGCTTTTTCTTGCCATTTAGCTCACCATCCTTTCTTCATTTTTTGTAGCAATCTGTTCAGCCAAAGAGATTGCTTTCTGATATTCATCCTGGTAATTAAATTCAATATGCAGTTCATCTTTACCCATTACCCGTATGCTTCGGATAAGCTGCATGACTGCCCGGCGGTCAATATCCTCCATAGTAGAAAATTTCATAAAATGGTTGATCCAACGGTTTCGTTCGCTTCGGTTTTCCAATACATCTGTAAGTTTATCGTTCCATTCAGCGATTGCCTTTTGGAACAGTTCAATATCTGCATTGTATTTTCGCTTATAAGAGAGAAATTCTTCCTTTGTCAGAATTCCACTCACCAGATTTTCATAGAGTTTTGCCTTAAAGCCCTCGGTCTGTGCCACACGCCTTTCATTTACTCTGATCTGTGCGGCATATTCCTGCGCCAATTCCCGGTTGATCCGTTCCTGACTGATACTGGACAGCAGGGCATCCAGAGAAGCAACATTTTCAATATGTCCTTTCAAACTGTCCTGTACACATTCAATCAGATCCGACTCTTTCAGCATGACCGACGATGTGCAGCCATTCTTTTTGCCGGTCGGGCAGTAATAATAGTGATACTCTTTGTCTTTATAGCGGTTCGTCTTGCGGGTCATACGGCAGCCACAGCAGCCGCAGATCAAAATACCGGAAAACAGGTAAACCTTATCCGATTTGGGAGAAGTCCTTGTGTCAATCCTGCGGAGCCGTTGCACCAGATCAAAATCGTGCTTTTGTATGATCGCTTCATGGGTTCCCTCCACACGAATCCATTCCGAAGAAGGTTTGTCCTCACGCTCTTTTAATTTGAAATGGGGCGTTGTCTGTTTGCCCTGGACCAGTGTTCCGGTGTAAGTTTCATCCTGCAAAATGCGGATGATTGTAGTTGCAGACCATTTGCAATCCTTTCGGTCTGTATAGCCACCTTTTGCATGAGGCATTCCGTGATTGCGCTTATACGCTAAAGGCGAAAGAATTCCTAATCGGTTCAGTTCATCCGCTATATGGGAAGCGCTGAATCCCTCCAGCCGTTTTCTGAAAATATCCCTCACAACATTAGCAGCATATTCGTCTACTTCCAGGCTCTTGTGTTTATCGCCGACTTTCACATAACCATAGATGGTAAAAGCACCTACAAAATCCCCGCTGCGCCGTTTTACTTCCAGGGCGCTCCGTGTCTTAACGGAAATATCCCGACAGTAAGCCTCATTCATAATGTTTTTGACAGAAACCGTGAGATCATCGGCAGCGTCATTTTCCGTGTCCACATTATCGTTAATTGCGATAAAACGCACTCCATAGGCTGGAAATACTCTGCGCATATAACGGCCTGTTTCTATGTACTCACGACCTAAGCGGGAGAGGTCTTTGACAATCACGCAGTTAGCTTCGCCTTGTTCGATCATCCGCATCATTTCCTGAAATGCTGGGCGATCAAACAAAACACCACTATAACCATCGTCAATTTTTTCTGCCACAACCTCAATTTCCGGGTGTCGGGCTATGTAGTCATCGATCAGGCGCCGTTGGTTAGCAACGCTGTCACTTTCTACTGTTTTATCATCCGTATAAGAAAGACGGATGTACTTAATCGCTTTGTAAACCTGCATAAAAAAACACTCCTTTCGTTGCACAGAAAAATCCCCGCAATTCAAGAAGTGTGGTTATTCCATATTCAATTCCTTTTCCGATTCTTATTCTACCATGCTTTTACGGAAAAGTCAGCCCCTTTCTTAAAATTGCAGCTATCGCAAAATACCCTTGATACATTCTTCCAGGGTAGCACCTTCAGCAGAAAAACTGGCTTGTACAGTAAAACGTCCACACTTAAAATGGTATGGATTTTTGATTTGCTGAACAAATTCTGCAATCCGTTCATCACGAGAAAGTTCTTTGTTGACAGAGACATCCCGAATGTCTACCAGCGTACCCACTTCACTGACAATGGTGTTCAATTCCATAGTATCAACTCCCTTCCGAAAACTGTGTTATCAAAACCACATGAATAGGTCGGATCTATGGTTATTACACACATAAATCCGGCCCATTATATCTGATTTCGATTTTGCTGCCGTATTTGCCACGCACCCCGGCAAGTCCTTCTGTTATAAGGACGGGGCTGTTACAGGCTGCGGATAGCGTCACCGCATCATAGTCCCGCATACGCCGCCGCTTTGCCAGAGCAAGCAAACGCCGCAGGAGCTCTCCCCAAGTCTTTAGGAAGCCGTGAAGAAGTACCATTATGATCTGTGTCGTTATCGCGTCTGGCTTGCCATAGCCGGTTTCGTAGGTTGCGTTTATCGCTCGGACAGCCTGGATTCATCACCTCCTTAGGCCGCCTGTCACCGCGCCGCCCCATCTGCCGCTCGGAACACAGAATGAAGTACCTGTAACAGCGTATATTCGGTTGTCAAGGAACAAGCAAGGGGCATGGCAGACAAATTGATATTGCAGTTGGGGTGGGAGGATGTATATGCTTCCTTACCACACCCGTCCAGCTTGTCCCGCCGAATATGTCCCTCTACTATTCAGTACATTTTTAGGGGCAAAGTTGCCGTCTGTTATAAAATTTCTTTGAAATATTTTTCCAGACTACGCAATCCGGCTTCGATAGAACGGGTGATCCGGCTTTTGTGTGTTCCTTCCGCTTTGGCAATATCTGCTTTGCTCATGCCAAGGAAAAAGTGTGCATAGATCCGTTGGCGCTGCTTTACCGGAAGTTTGGAAAGACCTTTATAAATCAACTCCGTCATTTGACGCTGTTCCCAAATTTCTGCCGGGTTAAGAGGTTTTTGCAATATCTCACGCTCAATACCTTCGTCTCGATCCAGAGAGTAAAATGCTTTATAACGGTATGTACGAATCCGGTACGCTTCTTCCAGCAAAGTATACTCCCGAAGCAGCAAAGCGACTTCATCCGGCACTTCAACGTAATAGTCTGATTTATATGCATCCGGGTAAAGCACCCGCAGATTGATCGTTTTCATATTTTTCCTCCATTCGATTTGTTTTGTGAGCAAATCGAACAGGAGGCGGCGATCGACACCGGGGAATTTTCGGGCGAAAGAAAAAGGAGACGCACCGCAATGCGACTCCTTGAGTATGGTTATCCGCTACATTTCTATGAAATTCCAGCCGTCCGTTCTATACGGCTCTATCTTTAGCATAACCGTCATTTTCTTTACCCGCATTGCAGACCTAATAAATATGGATTCACAGTGCATTAAAAACAGAACAATCGTCAGTTAGAATACACTTTGAGGTGAGCTATACATGGACGATTATTCCATCGCATTGAGAAATGCGGTCAAAGAAGCACGCACAGAATCCAAGCTCACGCAAGAACAGATTGCAGACATGTTGGATATCGATTCACGCACAATCAGCCAAATCGAACGCGGATTGGGTAATCCAAAGTTGGAAACGCTTTACCCGCTTATTCGCATACTCAATGTTGACGCTAATACCGTCTTCTACTCCGCTCCTAAGACTGAAACACCCAATCTGGATCGCCTGATGCGCCTTGTCAGCACATGCACGGAATATGAGGCTCATGAGCTTATTCGTATCGTCAACGATATATTGAACATTATGCGCCATTCTGAAAACGAAAACGAAGAAAATGCAATCTGATTCCTTAGATAGCCTGTCTCTGTACAGCGTCTTTGCGTCTGACAGGTAGCATTCTATCTTCTATTATTTTCATGGAGTTTGAATCCGTTTAATCGGAAACAAACTCTTTTTATATTCTCACCGTATATTTTGATATAGTTTCATATTTAGAAGACTAACTTTTGTCTCTCGTTTGCATTTCGGGCAATACAAAGGAAAATTGAGCAACACTGTATCTGAAAATGCTTTGGTTCTGGTTTTTTGCTTACAATACGGGCACTTAACCCATTCTGCTTCTGTCAGCACGAGCGTTTTTCCCTGAGAAATCCATTTCATAGTGCCGTTATCCATTCACCGCACATCCTTCCATGAAGTCACCTTGGGAGCATCCAGCAGCCTGTCCTTCAGTTTGACAGGATTCATAAATTCGCCGGTCTGCGCATTGACAATCATCGTGCTGTAGTGCATCCGTTCCATAACCGGATAACTTTCATCCGGTGAAAGCTGTTTTGCCGGGTCAAACGCATAATCACATTCAATCTGCCACACCGGATAAAGTACATTTCCTCCCTCCACATCTCGATAACAGCAGTATCCAAACCGCAGAGCATACACACGCCGGATGTACCCGTTCTGAATCAACTTCTCTACGGTGCTCTGAACTTTGTCAAAGCTGCAAAGCGGGACATCCTCCTCAAGCCGTTCGGTTTTCTGAATCGGTTCAATCCCCATTCGGCATGTTCCATCCAAATAGAATATCATCTTTTCGTCTGCTTCAAGCCGATTGCACAACTGTATTTTCGCGGCATCTGAACGATCCGGCTTTGAAAAGCCAATCTCCTCTTCGCTGGCATATGCAACAGGATCTCCTGCTCCCATCAGAACAGGGATTCCTGCTATCTTTTGCCGCAACGCCAAGACCTCGCAAGGAACATCCTCCGTTATTTCTTCCAGCCATATAAAGCTGTATTCTGGCGCTTTATCTGGAAATATTTTTTTCATTACATGGCTGATGGTTTCTACACATCCTTTTAGGATGCTTCTTTCTTTATAAGATATATCCGGGTTGGATTCATCCAAGCAGAAAGACCTTCCGCGCAGGCTTCCAAACTGACCTGTCCCTTCCTTTGTCGATATATCCTGATTGGCATACTCAATACAAATCATCCCCTTACACACCTCATACAAGCGCATCCATTCGCCCGTTTCTGAATCATAGTAATACCGGGAACCTTCCTCATTATCCGTCGTAGTCAACGGCATATCCGGATGAATTTGATCCGGCACGACATCCAGCGGCTCTACCCGTAGGATAGGGACGACTTCAACATCCGGTATCATCGGCAGGACATCGACTTCAATCTGTCGTCCGTAGGTATCTGTATAGTTTTGGATCCACCGCCCCATTTCATCAACCTGTTGACGCAATTCTACAATCGACACCCACTCTGCTTTTGCCGAAATTTCCAGCAGCAAAAGAAGCACAATAATCAGTACACAGCATGCTTTCTTCATTCATCATCCCTCCTTGAAGCGTCTAAAACTATTTCTAACCTAATGACGTTATTTTTCTCAATTATTCACACCTTTTTGTAATTTGTTTTCTATCTTTTGTGTGTCGAATGTTGTATTGTTTTCAAATGTATTCAATGCAAAAATAAATAAAGAAAAGGCGCTTCAAATCCATCTACGCTTGGATTTGAAGCGCTATTACGCTCATTCTCTTGATAGGATATCCAGTAGCTCCCGTTGTCCTTTATCCATTTGAAGCAGCTGCTGCACGAAGTTCCCCGTATCCGTTCTTTAATTCACATCCGCATAGTATCTTTCCGATCCAACTTCTTTCGGATCATGTAGTTTTCCAGTCTGTGCATCTATAAAGATTTTTTGATAGTTCAAATCCTGTTGTTCGCTGCCATCATAAGAATTCATATCTGTTTGATCGTCATTTGAACCATTTTCTGAATATGAACACCCGATAATCCATGTTGGTATTAACAAATAATCTGCATAATCCATTTGTTCACCGTTCTTTTCTTTTTTGTCCGAATACTCTTCTTTTTTGTCCAAATAGATAATGTATCCCAAGCTGATATTATATACCCTTTTTATTTTCCCTTCATCCACATATTTTTCCACAATTTCATATACCTTATCGAATCCGCATAATGGAACATTTTCAAAAACAACTTCTTTTTTCTTAAATACATTTGACAATGAAATATTCATGTAATCATCGCTGTAATAAAAAACATATGCAGAAGGGTGAGCAAAATACAGAACATCATAGATTTTCTCAGCTCCTCTTTCAAGATATCCAGAACCTGCAGAAGCTATAATCGGAACTCCATCCATATCCCCCAATTCCAGTCAAATCTCCAAATTCGTAATCCCCCAAACTTGTCATCTTGTCAGATACCATTTTCCCTTTTTGAAAACTGCTTACCACTTCAATCCTTTTTAATTCTATGCTAATAGATTCATCATACAATTCTCGAATCATATTCTTTACTTTATTCACTACTTCTCCAGCCGAAATCGGCTGATTTTTTGCATGAATATCAGCCAATTCTTCGTCATCCAATCTCCATGCCGAGTCTATATGATATTCTAAAAACTGTGTTCTCTTGTCAACTCCATATTTTTTGTCATATTCATCGCCCATATACAATAATGTAGCCATCTTCATTTTCTCTATGGCTATCATCCCTGCATTTTCGTATTTTTGAACAATTTCTGGATTCGCTTCATATTTTTCTGCACGAATCACATTTATTTCAGAAACGTCTGGTATATAGATTGGTGCATGGTTGATTTTCTCCATATCATACGATCCACTTTGCACATCGTTCCTTATAGATTCAATTTCATCGCACAGCGCCAACGTCGGCACAAACAGCAGCGCACATAATATAGTAAAAATCTTCTTCATTTTGTATCCTCTTTCATAATTTCTTTCGGTTCATTGTTTAATTATCGGCATATAGCATTCGCTTTCAGTCGGTTTTCTCAGATTTCTCACTTCTCCTGTTTGCGCATCAATTAAAATCGCTTGAAAGCCGGGCAATTTCATGTAATCAAACGTTTCATCCGTCATCTGTATTCCGTAGTCAACCTTATCCTTTCGCGCATAGCATCCTCTGACAAGCCATGTCGGAACAAGAACAAACTTCGTATTTTCCTGTTCCTGATAAGCTTGTCCTTCTTCGCCATACACAACATACCCCAATTCCATGCTGTATACATTCTCCATCTTGCCCTTCCGAATCATATCTACAATGCTCTGTTTAATCTTATCGAAATGACACACATTCATATTGGGAAGTATCGTTTCTTGCTCACTGTAAAACGCCGCCAATGAAATTTCTATAT
>OKTT01001393.1_pt1 | contig 10408 bp, 10 predicted proteins | sample 1606121 | NCBI WGS metagenome assembly OKTT01 (sample SAMEA3879516, study PRJEB24766) | human gut metagenome | biome: human-associated habitat; feature: feces | place: USA | collected 1985/1987
TCAAATTGGAAGGTAAAGTCGTTGCAGGGCGCCAATATTATATTTCCGATACGATCTATTCTCCGGATTCTGTTTTGGTATATGCCCCTGTGGCTATATTGGATACAATAACGGCAGCTTATACGCAAAAAGTTAATTTTGAAAATGTAATGGATACATTGAAGCAGCGAATAGCGCTTGCCGGAGTAAAGGGGGCCAAATTTGTTCCCGGGGCTATTGATTTGACTTTACCCGTGGATATATATACGGAGAAAACAGTTGAAGTCTTATTACGTGGTATCAATTTTCCTGCAGATAAGGTATTGAGGGCATTTCCATCTAAAGTTCAGGTTACGTTTCAAGTTGGATTAAGTCGTTTTCGCGAAGTTAACGCAAGTGACTTTGTTGTGAATGTTTCTTATGAAGAACTTTTGAAATTGGGTACTGATAAATATACTGTAAAATTGAAATCTCTTCCACGTGGAGTAAGTCATGTGCGAATCCATCCGGAACAGGTTGATTTTTTGATAGAACAACTCTCTTCTGATGGCAATTAAAATTGGAATAACCGGCGGAATCGGTAGTGGTAAAAGTGTCGTTTCACATTTACTTGAAGTGATGGGAGTTCCTGTCTATATCTCGGATGAAGAGTCAAAGAAAGTACTGGCCGCTGATCCTGTTATTCGTAAAGAGTTGTGTGATTTAGTAGGAGAGGAGGTTTTTTCTGGCGGCAAATTAAATAAGACTTTACTGGCCACATATCTTTTCGCTTCTTCGACGCATGCTTCTCAGGTTAATGGAATCATACATCCGAGGGTTAAGGAGCATTTCAGGCAATGGAGTTCACACAAAGAGTGTCTGGATATAATAGGTATGGAATCGGCAATTCTGATAGAATCGGGCTTTGCGGATGAAGTTGATTGTATAGTGATGGTCTACGCCCCTTTGGAACTCAGGGTAGAACGTGCGGTGCGGCGTGACAATGCTTCATGCGAGCAGATTATGCAGCGTATCCGGAGCCAAATGAGTGATGAAGAAAAATGTGAGAGGGCTTCTTTCGTCATAATAAACGATGGTGAAAAGCCGTTGATACCACAGATTTTAGAGCTAATTGCTTTTCTATATCAAAAGATTCATTACCTTTGCTCCGCAAAAAATAACTAATATAAAAGTAATATACTATGTTAAAGACTATTTTGTCTATCTCCGGCAAACCGGGGTTGTATAAGCTTATTTCGCAGGGTAAAAATATGTTGATTGTGGAAACAATTGATGCAACTAAGAAACGTTTCCCTGCTTATGGTAACGAAAAAATTATCTCTCTGGCAGATATAGCAATGTACACAAACGATTCAGAAGTGCCTTTACGTGACGTGTTGCGTTCAATAAAAGAAAAAGAAAATGCAGCTATCGCTTCTATAGATGTGAAGAAAGCTACTTCTGAGCAATTACGTGAATATTTGGCTGAGGTTTTGCCTGACTTTGATCGTGACAGAGTATATACCAATGATATCAAGAAATTGATTTTGTGGTATAATATCTTAGTCTCTAACGGAATTACAGACTTTGGTGAAGAGACTGCCGTTGAAGCAGAATAAATCTACCACACTTTTAGTTAAAAGCACAATGTCCTTTATTAAAGGGTATTGTGCTTTTATTTTTTTATTATATCTCTATAAACAAAAGTTTTTTTAAGCTGTTCTTGCAGGACTATATGAAATTTGCATAGAATATTTTAGAGAACTTATTTGTCGTATTCAGGGCTTTTTAATTATCTTTGTTGCAATCCGTCGGAACCTGAAGAGTCAGTGTTACGAGGAATATTACACAAAAAGAACAAAAGCGTTTTTAAGATATTATTCTGTACTTGAAATCTGGACAATTTCACTATTCAGGAATAATGTAACGAACGCTCATGCTCTGCTGTATATGCAAATATATAGTATCGAGCGTGGGTTGTTGTACATTATTTGAATAGTGGCAGTCCAGAGCCTCAGGTACGATAATTACAACGTTCCCACGCTTTTTTATATACGAAAGATTCTTTCGAGGGAACCGGGAGGGATAGAAGGAAGGAAAAGAGCATGAAAGCAGCAAGAAATAGCGGAATTTGTATGAAACTGGATGATTTTACCGGAGTTTTATCGTTAGAGCATCTGGATGTTAATACAATGGTATATTTGTATAGTGAGCAGGGTGAGTTAATAGGGAAAATTCACTCAACAAAATCTTCTGCTACTTTTACATTACCTCAAAAAGGTATGTATGTGCTTGTAATTCACTGTTTATCCTATCCGGTGGAAGTTAGGAGAGTCATTTATTGAACTTTAAAAAAAAGAAAAGCCGGTATACCATAAGGCATACCGGCAAATCGCTGTTGTTTATTACCTTTTAATTCTTTAGTTACGGAAAACTAATCCGTCTCCTTGTGCATCTACAATGATTGCTTTACTACGGTCTACTTCCTGTGCCAATAATTTTTTCGATAGATCGTTGAGTAAATATCTCTGAATAGCCCTTTTTACAGGACGTGCACCGAATTCCGGATCATAGCCGACCTGTGAGAGGAAATCCAAAGCCGCATCTGTCAGTTCTAGTTCTATTCCATTACCGGCAAGCATCTTTTGTACGCTCTTAATCTGTAACAAGACAATCTGTTTTATGTCTTTTTCTGTTAATGGCAGGAACATGATAGTCTCATCGATACGGTTTAGGAATTCCGGACGGATGGTTTTCTTTAACATGTTCATTACCTCTTTCTTGGTTTCTTCCACTACTTCCTCGTTGTTGGCGCCGTTCAGTTTTTCCATCTGGCTCTGTATGTAGCTGCTACCCATATTAGAGGTCATAATGATGATTGTATTTTTAAAGTTTACCACACGGCCTTTGTTATCTGTCAACCGTCCGTCATCGAGTACCTGCAACAAGATATTAAATACATCCGGATGTGCTTTCTCGATTTCATCAAACAATACTACAGAATAGGGTTTGCGACGGATCGCCTCTGTCAATTGTCCGCCTTCGTCATATCCTACATATCCCGGAGGCGCTCCAACTAAACGCGAAACGCTGTGCTTCTCCTGGTATTCGCTCATGTCGATACGGGTCATCATCGTTTCATCGTCAAACAGAAATTCGGCAAGCGCTTTGGCAAGTTCGGTTTTACCAACTCCTGTAGTGCCCAGGAAGATGAAGGAACCAATAGGGCGTTTGGGATCCTGTAAGCCTGCACGGCTGCGGCGTACAGCATCAGACACAGCTGCAATAGCCTCGTCTTGTCCGATAACACGCTGATGTAATTCTTCTTCAAGGTGGAGCAATTTGTCCTTTTCACTCTGCATCATTTTGCTTACAGGAATTCCGGTCCAGCGGGATACTACGTCAGCGATGTCTTCAGCATCCACCTCTTCTTTTATCATGGCTGTATCCCCTTGCATTTCGTGCAATTTTTTCTGGGTATCTTCAATTTCCTTATGCAGTTCCTGCAATTTGCCATAGCGAATCTCTGCAACTTTGCCATAGTTTCCCTCACGTTCTGCCTTGTCAGCTTCGAATTTAAGATTTTCTATTTCAACTTTGTTCTGCTGGATTATATCCATCAGGCTTTTCTCGCTTTGCCATTTTGCTTTATATGATTTTTCCTGTTCTTTCAATTCAGCCAATTCTTTGCCGATTGTCTGTAATTTCGGTTCATCATTTTCCCGTTTTATAGCTTCTCGCTCAATCTCCAGCTGTTTAATCTTTCGTGAGATTTCATCTAATCCTTCAGGGACAGAATCCACCTCCATGCGAAGTTTTGCGGCAGCTTCGTCCATCAGGTCAATTGCTTTATCGGGTAAAAAACGGTCAGTGATGTACCGGCTGCTTAATTCTACGGCAGCAATGATTGCATCATCTTTGATACGTACGTGATGGTGATTTTCATACCGTTCTTTTAATCCACGTAAGATAGATATTGTGCTCAGATTGTCCGGTTCATCTACCTGTACTATTTGGAAACGACGTTCCAAAGCTTTATCTTTTTCAAAATATTTCTGATATTCGTCGAGAGTGGTAGCACCGATAGAGCGTAGTTCTCCACGGGCAAGTGCAGGTTTCAGAATATTAGCTGCGTCCATAGCACCTTCTCCTTTTCCTGCCCCTACCAAAGTATGGATTTCATCAATGAATAATATGATATTACCTTCTGATTTCTTCACCTCATTCACTACCGATTTCAGTCGTTCCTCAAATTCTCCTTTATATTTAGCTCCTGCAACGAGTGCGCCCATATCAAGTGAGTATACCTGTTTATTTTTCAGGTTTTCAGGAACATCACCCCGAAGAATACGGTGTGCCAATCCTTCAACAATAGCTGTTTTACCGGTACCCGGTTCACCTATTAGTATAGGATTATTTTTTGTACGTCGACTTAAAATCTGAAGTACCCGTCGGATTTCTTCATCACGTCCGATCACTGGGTCGAGTTTACCGCTACGGGCTGCTTCATTTAAATTAATGGCATATTTTTCCAGTGACTGGTAATTATCTTCACTGGACTGAGAGGTCACCTTTTCTCCTTTTCTCAATTCACTGATGGCACCACGCAATTCTTTTTCGGTCATTCCTGCATCTTTCAGGATGGTAGACACCGTGCTCTTTACTGTCAGTAAAGCCAGCAAAAGATGTTCCAATGAAACAAACTCATCGCCCATTTCCTTGGAGTACTGTGTTGCTTTTTGAAAGACTTCGTTCGCTTCCCTACTCAAGTAAGGTTCTCCGCCGGAAACTTTTGGGAAAGAGTCGATCTGCTTATCGAGTACGAGGGAGATTTGTTGTCCGTTCAGTCCTAACTTCTGAAAGATAAAGTTAGTCACATTTTCGCCTACCTTCATCACTCCGTACAGGATATGAGCCGTTTCGATGGCTTGTTGTCCCCGACTTTGTGCCAGATTAATAGCCTCTTGTACAGCTTCCTGAGATTTAATGGTAAAATTGTTAAAGTTCATATCGTTTGTTCTCCTTTCTTATTCTTGTTTTCAATAACACTATTAGAGGCGCAAAAGATTTGCCATGGGGTAAAAACTGACTTTTTTTCAGCTTTTTAAGAAAAATAAAAGCCAAAATGTCATATATTTTCTTTTGTAGAGGAAATTGTGTCCGAATGTAAGAGCATTTTAGAAGTATGTTGTATCTTTATGCCCTCAATATAATTATTAAGGAATTACGATATGGACGAAAAAATAAAGTTTCCTTCGAATGTGGTACTGATTGATGCAGCGTTTCTGAATCTAGTTGTGACGGATCTGAAGAAGTACTTTGAGAAAACCTTGATGCGTGAACTGCAAGAGATTGATCTCTCGGAACTGGTAACTTATATAGTACTTGATGCAGGTATGGCAGTAGGCGATAATCAAATTCAAATATTAATGGTATATGATAAAGATTCGGCTCAGTTGTCTAATTGCCGACCTTCCGATTTATCGGCAGAATTGAATGGGGTGGCATTTAAGAGTCAGTTCGGAGAATTTTCTTTTGCCAGTGTACCTTGTGAGGAAATGGTATCTCGTGAAGAATTATATTTGGATCTGCTGAGTATCGTTTTAGATTCTGCCGATGTGGAACGGCTGATTTTGGTTTCTTTCAATGAAGAATATGGTGATAAGGTAATGGAACGGTTAAAAGGTGTCAAGAATAAGGAAACCATTCAATTCCGTATGAATGAACCGGAGGAGAGTATTGAAGGATATCAATGGGAAATGTTGGCATATCCCGTGATGCAAGCATTGGGAATCAGGGGAGAAGAGTTGTAATATTGACAATAAGCCTTTATATTTATGTCTGATTTTCGTCTGAAAGTATTTTTAAGCGTTGCTAAGAACCTCAGTTTCACTAAGGCTTCACAAGAGCTGTTTGTCAGTCAGCCTGCCATAACTAAACATATTCAGGAATTAGAGACTTGTTATCAGGTTCGGTTATTCGATCGGCAGGGAAATAAGATTTCTTTGACAGAAGCGGCTAAGCTTTTGCAGGAGCATAGTGAAAAGATATTGGAGGACTATAAGCGGTTGGAATACGAAATGCATTTGCTGCATAACGAATATATAGGCGATTTGAAATTGGGTGCCAGTACTACCATTTCTCAATATGTGCTTCCTCCTTTGCTTGCTAATTTTATAGCCAAGTTCCCTCAAGTAAATCTTTCATTATTGAATGGGAATTCCAGAGAGATAGAGGCTGCTTTGCAGGAGCATCGCATTGATTTAGGGCTGGTAGAGGGCATTTGTCGCTTGCCTAATCTTAGATATACTACATTTTTACAGGACGAATTAGTGGCAGTTGTTCATACAGGTAGCAAGCTTTCATTGCCTGATGAGATAACTCCGGAGGATCTATCCAGAATTCCGCTTGTACTCAGGGAGAGAGGTTCGGGCACACTGGATGTTTTTGAGAGAGCTTTGTCCGAACATAATATGAAATTATCATCCTTGAATGTACTTTTATATTTAGGCAGTACAGAGAGTATCAAGTTGTTTTTAGAACATACAGATTGTATCGGAATTGTTTCTATCCGTTCTATCAGTCGTGAATTACTTTCAGGTACTTTTCGTGTTATTGAGATTAAAGGTATGCCAATGCTACGTGAGTTCTGTTTTGCACAACCGCAAGGACAGGAGAGTGGGTTATCACAAGTTTTGATGCAGTTTGCTATGCATCATAACAAAAAGTTATAGAGTATAATTAGATGCAATTGGCATATACCGACAAGTAGCCGTATCTTTGCACCCGAAAAATAAATAAAGATAATAAGATATGGTATCAGCTATTACGAAAACGTTGAGGACAAACAACAAAACGGTCTATGTTTCTTTGCTTTCTATTTTGACTTTCTTTTTAATGTTGGATTATATTCCCGGTTTGCAAGCATTTTCTACATGGGTTACTCCGCCATTGGCTCTTTTTCTAGGATTAGCTTTTGCGTTGACTTGTGGACAGGCCCATCCGAAATTTAACAAAAAGACATCTAAATATCTATTACAATATTCTGTTGTAGGATTAGGGTTTGGTATGAATTTACATTCAGCTCTTGCTTCCGGTAAAGAAGGAATGGAGTTTACGATTGTTTCAGTAATTGGCACTCTGATTTTAGGATGGTTCATTGGGCGTAAGTTTTTAAAGGTAGATCGTAACACCTCTTATCTCATCAGTTCAGGAACTGCTATCTGTGGTGGTAGCGCTATTGCTGCTGTAGGGCCTGTAGTAAAGGCTAATGATAGTGAAATGTCTGTGGCATTGGCGACTATATTTATATTGAATGCTCTTGCGCTTTTTATATTTCCGGTGATCGGACACGCTTTAAATATGAGTCAGCATGAATTTGGAACATGGGCCGCAATTGCCATTCATGATACAAGCTCTGTGGTGGGGGCCGGTGCAGCATACGGTGAAGAAGCTTTGAAAGTTGCTACTACCATCAAATTGACACGTGCTCTTTGGATTATTCCGATGGCATTTGCTACTTCGTTCATATTTAAGAGCAAAGGGCAGAAGATTAGTATTCCTTGGTTTATCTTCTTCTTTGTATTGGCTATGATTGTGAATACTTATTTGTTGGGTAGTGTACCTGAATTGGGGGCCGCTATCAATGGGTTGGCTCGCAAAACATTGACTATCACTATGTTCTTTATTGGAGCTTCTCTCTCATTGGATGTTGTGAAGTCCGTAGGCATCAAACCTTTGATACAAGGAGTGCTTCTGTGGGTAGTGATTAGTTTGAGCACTCTGGCCTATATTTATTGGTTCTAATTTCAGGATAAATAGTTATTATACAAAATAAGGTACGATGTATTTGGGCATCGTACCTTATTTTGTATAATAACTATTTTATGATTTTCTACTTTATATTTATGTTTTTGAGCTCTTGTTCAATTCTTTTTAATTTGTCGTTTAAGGTACTTAGTTCTTCTTTATAATTCATATCTATCGAATTTAAATTATAGGTTCCACTTAACTCTGCCATGTCTTTTTGATTGTCCGAATTTTCTTTTTTAAAGTAAGTAACCGGTTTATTATTTGCATAAAACAGATCTCCTGATATTATAAAGTTTTGACTGGTGCTTTGGTATAACATTAACTTCTTGATATCATCCGTAGTCATGTCCCCTTCCATATATACAAATTTTAGAGAAGATGCTCCGTTCATTACCATAATCAGTTCTTTCACTTTACTTCCTTTGCGATTTACATAAACTTCCGAACCGGAAACCGTACTTTTTTGTTTCATCAATAATTCGTATTTGGATGATTGCACCAATGAACGGATATCTTTGGCCATTTCTTCACGTACCTTATTATCATGTGTAGAGAGCACTTGGACAGAGTTCAAATGTTCTGCTACTTTACCTATATAAAGGTCCTTCATAAATAGATTCGGATTTAATTCCATCATTGCTTTAGAGATATAAACAGAGGATACCCCTTTCATGTCATTGTACTTGTTGAATAAGTTTTTTTGTGCCTGGCAAAGCAGAGGAGACAATAGCAGTACGCATGCCAAAATAAATTTCATTGTTTTCATAATTGTTTATTTTTTAATTTCATTTCTTACTTCTTGATGTATTTTTCTCATATCTATCTGGCTTTCTTTCACCTCATTGAGTCCATAGTTGAGGTTGGCAGAAATCTCCAGTAAAGTTGCTTGTAACATCCGGTAGGCTTCTTCCGGATCGGAGAATGTATCTTGTGGGGTGGGTGGGCATACATTTTTGCTTAAATTGTCAATCCCGTATCCAATGCCTATAAGCAATAATATGGTAGCTGCAACCCCTCCAATCCAGTGCCAGCTGTTTTTGGAGTTATTGGGGCGGAAAAAGTGTTGTTCTTTCTCGGCCATTTCGTCAATCAGCAGATTTAGTTTGTCTTCCAGATGTGCAGGAACTTCTATATCTTGGTCGGCATCCGGGCAAAGATTGAGAAAAATTTCTTTGTCCTTCAGCAGATGTCCGGGCACTTCCGTTGTTCTGAAATAATTTCTCAGCACCTCTTCTTGGCTCTCGGTAGTGGTTCCCTCATAAAATTCGGCGAGCAGCCTTTCAATTTCTTCGACTTTCATAATTATTCCATTTATTAAATTCTTCACGTATCTTTTTTCTTGCCCGTGACAGTAGCACACGGACGTTTATAGAGTTTAATCCAGTGACTTGTTCTATCTCTTCGTATGAACAACCTTTAATATCGCGCATATTTATGATTCGTTGCTGTTGTTCGGGTAAGTGGGCAATAATATCTTTTATTTGTCGTACCCCTTCACGTGCTTCCAGATTGTCCGGTTGAAAAACATCTTGGGCGGCTGATAGCTCCACGCTTTGTCGGGACAGAACATACTTTCCTGAACGAAGCAAATCAAAACACATATTTTTTACTAAAGTGACACTGAATGCTTCAGGATTGCTGATAACCGACAGTCCTTCCCGTTTATCCCACAGCTTCAGATAGGCTTCTTGCACTAAGTCTTCCGCATCAGCAGCATTCTCCAATAGCCGATAGGCCACGCAGTACAGCTTGCGATGATAGGGTAGAAACTCTCTTTTAAAACTTTCGGTATCCATGTGTTCGTTCTTGTCAATGTTTATATCCTTAAGACGTAACGGGAGGAATTTTGTTACAAAGAAAGCGAAAAAAGAATAAGTAAGATGAAGATCTTTGGCGAAAAAGATGTACTTTTAATGACTGAATTAAAAATAGATACTATGAGTCAAAATGAAACAACAAAATTGGACATTATTGTAGAAGTATTAGGTGAGAGAGAGCCCCGGAGATACGACGTTTGGTTATCTTGGACGACCGGTTAAGGATGTTTGCCGAATCTAACGATGAAAATGGTCCGGGCATACCTATCGAGTTGGTAGCGGAGTGGGCTATGCTGCTGAATAAATATTATCCGTTGGCATTGGAAAAACGGAATATGATGAATTAAGATATATAATAAACGATCGGCGGTTGTTCGATAGAACACTGCCGATCGTTGTTTATTGATTACACTTACTTGTGCTCTCTCAACTTTTCAAAGATCAGTCCTTCCAGTTCTTCGGCAAGTTCTGGATTGTCGGCGATACATTGTTTTGCTGCATCACGACCTTGGCCCAATTTGGTGTCGTTGTAGCTATACCATGAACCGCTTTTCTTGATAATTCCCAAATCCGCTCCCAGGTCAATGATTTCTCCCGAATGTGATATGCCTTCACCAAACATAATATCGAATTCTGCCTTGCGGAAAGGAGGAGCTACCTTATTTTTCACAACTTTGACTTTCGTCTGCTTACCAATCACTTCTTCACCGTCTTTGATCTGCTGTGAACCGCGGATATCCAAACGTACGGAAGCATAGAATTTTAATGCATTACCACCGGTTGTTGTTTCCGGATTACCGAACATTACACCGATTTTCTCA
>OKTT01001398.1_pt1 | contig 10371 bp, 9 predicted proteins | sample 1606121 | NCBI WGS metagenome assembly OKTT01 (sample SAMEA3879516, study PRJEB24766) | human gut metagenome | biome: human-associated habitat; feature: feces | place: USA | collected 1985/1987
CAGAAAAAAAACATTTAACGGCGAAAAAGCGCCATCTGTCTATCGCTTTTGCAGCTAATATAATATGTACGTACCTTCGTTCCAGTAAATCAATAGACATATAAAAATATGATAAATGTAAGAAGATTGACAGTGATAGTATTTCTTGGAGCGGGTCTGCTGCCCGGTATATCCGCCCAGGAATCTTCTGTGCAGACAGCCGCCCAGAGCGAGATGAATCTCCCCGCCCAATGGGATTTACAGTCGTGCATCGACTATGCGTTGCAACAGAACATTACGATTCGCAAAAACCGGGTGAATGCGGAAAGTACACAGATCGATGTGAAGACAGCCAAAGCTACCCTGTTCCCCAGTCTGTCGTTCTCAACGAGCCAGAACATGGTGAACCGTCCGTATCAGGAATCAAGCAGAACGATCAGCGGAAGCGAGGTGATCGAGACAACCAGCAAGACCAGTTACAATGGCAATTATGGTCTGAATGCTTCGTGGACCATTTATAATGGTAGCAAGCGACTGAACACCATCAAACAGAAGAAGCTGAACAATCAGGCAGCCAATCTGGATGTAGAAACGTCCGAGAATAGTATTCAGGAATCTATTGCTCAGATTTACATTCAGATTCTCTATGCAGCGGAGTCCGTCAAGGTTAATGAAAACACGCTGCAAGTTTCCATTGCGCAACGCGACCGCGGACAGGAACTTCTGAATGCCGGAAGCATTGCCAAAAGTGATCTGGCACAACTGGAAGCTCAAGTCAGCACCGACCGTTATCAATTAGTAACAGCGCAAGCCACTCTGCAGGACTACAAATTACAACTGAAACAACTGCTCGAATTGGATGGGGAGAATGAAATGAATGTCTATCTCCCCGCCCTGTCCGACGAAAACGTACTGTTGCCATTGCCCACTAAGAAAGATGTGTATATGAGCGCGCTCACCCTCCGTCCGGAAATCGAGGCGAGCAAACTGAGCGTAGAGGCTTCGGAACTGGGTATCGATATCGCCAAAGCGGGATATCTCCCCACCATCAGTCTGAGTGCAGGTATCGGAACGAACCACACCAGCGGCAGTGACTTCACCTTCGGAGAACAGGTAAAGAACGGATGGAACAACTCCATCGGAGTTTCTGTCAGCGTTCCTATCTTCAATAACCGTCAGACCAAGAGTGCCGTGCAGAAAGCGAAGTTACAGCGCGAAACAAGTCTGCTGTCGCTGCTCGACGAACAGAAAACACTGTATAAGACCATCGAAGGACTTTGGCTGGATGCAAACAGTGCGCAGCAACGTTATGCGGCAGCGAACGAAAAGCTGAAAAGTACACAGATCAGCTACGACCTGATCAGCGAACAGTTCAATCTGGGCATGAAGAATACAGTAGAGTTGCTGACGGAAAAGAACAACTTGCTGCAAGCACAGCAAGAGCAGCTTCAAGCCAAATACATGGCGATACTGAACACTCAGTTGCTGAAGTTCTACCAAGGAGACAAACTGGCATTATAAGCCTTCTTCCTTACTAAAAGCGGAATATAAATAAGTAAAACAGAATATAGAATGAAAACGAAAAAGATTATCCTGATCGCTGTGGCAGTTGCCGTAGTAGTGGGCGGAGGAATCTGGTTCTTTACAGGTTCTCCGGCAAAGCACAAGGTGATGTATGCCAGTGCGACTGTCAGTAAAGGCGATATCTCCAATTCGGTGACTGCCACCGGAACAATCGAACCGGTGATAGAAGTAGAAGTCGGTACGCAGGTTTCCGGTATCATCGACAAGATTTACGTAGATTACAACTCGGTAGTAACCAAAGGACAGCTGATTGCCGAGATGGACCGTATCACTTTACAGAGTGAACTGGCATCCCAGCAGGCAACTTACGATGGTGCCAAAGCCGAATTTGAATATCAGAAGAAGAACTACGAACGTAGCAAGGGATTGCACGATAAGTCATTGATCAGCGATACCGACTACGAGCAGGCTCTCTATAATTATCAGAAGGCCAAGAGCGCTTTCGACAGCAGCAAGGCATCTCTGGCAAAAGCAGAACGTAACCTGTCATATGCTACGATTACTTCTCCGATAGACGGAGTTGTCATCAGCCGCGATGTAGAAGCCGGACAGACCGTAGCTTCCGGATTCGAAACTCCTACCCTCTTCACCATTGCGGCCGACCTGACACAGATGCAGGTAGTAGCAGACGTGGATGAAGCAGATATAGGCGGTATTGAAGAAGGACAGCGCGCCAGCTTTACTGTCGATGCTTATCCGAATGATGTGTTTGACGGAGTCGTGACACAGATTCGTCTGGGAGATGCAAGCAGTAGCAGCAGCGCCAGTTCAAGTACCAGCACGGTAGTCACTTATGAAGTAGTGATCTCTGCTCCGAATCCGGACTTGAAGCTGAAACCGCGTCTGACAGCCAATGTGACTATCTTTATCCTTGATAAGAAAGATGTATTGTCTGTCCCCAACAGAGCTTTGCGTTTCACCCCCGAAGCACCGTTGATCGGTAAGAATGATATCGTGAAAGATTGCGAAGGCGAACATAAGGTATGGACGCGCGAAGGAACCACCTTTACGGCTCATCCGGTAGAAATCGGAATCAGTAACGGTATTTCCACAGAGATCATCAGTGGTGTTGCCGAAGGAACCAAAGTCGTCACGGAAGCCACTATCGGTGCTATGCCGGACGAGAATATGAATAGAGAACCGGGGCAGGGAAACGGAGAAAGAAGCCCGTTCATGCCAGGCCCTCCGGGAAACAACAAAAAGAAAAGCAACAAGTAGCCAAGTATGAAAAAAGTAATTGAACTTCAAAACATCAAACGAGACTTTCAGGTGGGAGAAGAAACCGTCCATGCGTTACGGGGCGTTTCGTTCACCATTAACGAAGGTGAGTTTGTGACCATCATGGGTACTTCCGGTTCGGGAAAGTCCACACTGCTCAACACGTTGGGCTGTCTGGACACTCCTACCAGCGGGGAGTATCTGCTCGATGACATCTCCGTGCGCACCATGAGCAAGCCTCAGCGTGCCGTACTGAGAAACCGGAAAATCGGCTTCGTCTTCCAAAGCTACAACTTGCTGCCCAAGACGACGGCTGTGGAAAACGTAGAGTTACCGCTGATGTACAACTCATCAGTGAGCGCTTCCGAACGTCGCCGGCGTGCCATCGAAGCGTTGCAGGCGGTAGGTCTGGGCGACCGGTTGGAGCATAAGTCCAACCAGATGTCCGGAGGACAGATGCAGCGCGTAGCCATCGCCCGTGCACTGGTAAACAACCCTGCGGTCATCCTTGCCGACGAAGCAACCGGAAACCTCGACACACGTACGTCTTTTGATATACTTGTCCTGTTCCAGAAACTTCATGCGGAAGGACGTACCATTATATTCGTAACGCACAATCCCGAAATCGCGCAATACAGCAGCCGGAACATCCGCCTGCGCGACGGTCATGTCATTGAAGATACAGTCAACTCTCATGTCCTGTCCGCCGCCGAAGCACTGGCCGCATTGCCCAAAAGCGACGAGGATTGAAGATAAGTAATAGGTAATAAGTATTAGGTATTGGGTATTAAGTATCAAATATTAAGTAATAAGTAACAGTAGTTTATGAATGGAACTAACTTATTTAAAATAGCTCTCCGGGCATTGGCGAACAACAAGCTGCGTGCTTTCCTCACCATGCTTGGTATCATCATCGGTGTCGCTTCCGTCATCACGATGCTCGCTATCGGTCAGGGATCGAAGCGAAGCATCCAGCAACAGATATCGGAGATGGGATCGAACATGATCATGATCCATCCGGGAGCCGACAGACGGGGTGGTGTCCGGCAAGACCCATCGGCTATGCAGACGTTGAAGCTGACCGACTATGAGGCCTTGCGCGATGAGACCAATTTCCTGTCCGCCATCAGTCCTAATGTGTCTTCGTCGGGACAGCTTATCGCGGGTAACAACAACTACCCGTCATCCGTCAGCGGTGTTGGGCTGGAGTATCTCGACATCCGTCAGCTGAGTGTAGAAAGTGGAGATATGTTTACGGAAGCCGACATACAAAGTTCGGCTAAGGTCTGCGTGATCGGTAAAACGATTGTAGACAACCTCTTTCCGGACGGAAGCGATCCGATAGGGAAAATCATCCGCTTCAACAAGATACCGTTCCGGGTGGTCGGTGTGCTCAAAGCCAAAGGGTACAACTCTATGGGACAGGATCAGGACAATATCGTACTGGCTCCTTACACCACCGTCATGAAACGATTGCTTGCCGTCACCTATCTTCAGGGTGTCTTTGCTTCTGCCCTATCGGAAGACATGACCGAGTATGCTACCGATGAAATCACGGAAATCCTGCGGCGCAACCATAAATTGAAAGCTTCGGACGAAGACGATTTCACCATCCGTACCCAACAGGAGTTGAGTACGATGCTAAACTCTACCACCGATCTGATGACCACCCTGCTCGCCTGTATTGCCGGAATATCTCTGGTGGTCGGCGGTATCGGTATCATGAATATTATGTACGTGTCCGTCACCGAACGTACCCGTGAAATCGGTCTGCGTATGTCCGTCGGCGCACGTGGCGTTGATATTCTGAGCCAGTTCCTCATCGAGGCTATCATGATCAGTATTACGGGAGGTCTTATCGGAGTCATCATAGGCTGCGGAGCCAGCTGGATCGTGAAGAGCGTGGCACACTGGCCTATCTTCATCCAACCTTGGAGTGTCTTCCTTTCTTTCGCTGTCTGCACCGTCACCGGAGTCTTCTTCGGATGGTATCCTGCAAAGAAAGCAGCAGATTTAGACCCGATAGAGGCCATCAGATACGAATAAAAAACTATCTTTGTCTTTATGAAACAAACCTTTACATCCGCACGTCGTCCCCTGGAGATACTGATACACATTATCGGCTGGGGGATTATGTTCGGTTTTCCGTTCTTCTTTGTAGAGCGTGAAAACGGAAACATCAATTGGATGGCATACGTACGCCATTCTGCCGTACCGTTGTCTTTCATGATCGCGTTCTACGTCAACTACTTCCTGCTGGTTCCCCGATACCTTTTCCAGAGCCAGACCAAGAGGTATATTACTTACAACATCCTCCTGTTGTGTATCATCGGTCTGATGCTGCACCTTTGGCGGAGTCTGACATTCGATCCTTCCTTTGTTCCCAAACCTCACCGGTCGGGAGTTCCTCCGGGATGGTTGTTCTTTGTCAGAGATATGCTGAGTCTCGTCTTCACCATCGGACTGAGTGCCGCCATACGTATGAGCGCCCGATGGACACAGGCGGAAGCTGCCCGCAAGGAAGCAGAACGGAGCCGTTCGGAAGCGGAACTGAAGAATCTGCGCAATCAACTGAACCCGCATTTTCTGCTCAATACGCTGAACAATATCTATGCATTAATTGCCTTTGATACGGACAAGGCGCAACAGGCTGTGCAGGAACTAAGCAAACTACTCCGCTATGTGCTGTATGATAATCAGCAGACCTACGTCCCGCTGGGCAAAGAGACTGACTTTATCCGCAACTATATCGAACTGATGCGCATCCGTCTGTCCTCCAATGTACAGATGACTACGCAGATTGATATCCTGCCGGACAGCCAGACTCTGATCGCACCGCTTATCTTTATCTCGCTGATCGAAAATGCCTTTAAGCACGGAATATCACCCACGGAACGGAGTTTTATCCATATCCATCTTGCGGAAAATGAGACGGAAGTGATCTGCGAGATAAGCAACAGCAACCACCCGAAGAACATAATGGACAAGAGTGGTTCGGGCATAGGACTGGAACAGGTGAGCCGACGTCTGGAGATTCTTTATCCCAGCCAGTATACCTGGCAGAAAGGAATCTCAGAAGATGGCAAAGAGTACAGATCCAGACTGAGTATCCGTGTGAGGGAGAGTATTAATAAGTAATAAGTAACAGGTAATAATTGAGAGTATATTCGGTTTAGGTAATTAAATAAAATATAGAGAATTATGATATTACGTTGTGCCATTGTAGATGATGAGCCATTGGCTCTGGGCCTACTGGAAAGTTATGTGAATAAGACTCCGTTTCTGCAACTTACAGGAAAGTATTCCAGTGCAGTTCAGGCAATGAAGGAGTTGCCGGGCGAAGAAGTCGATCTTCTTTTCCTTGACATTCAGATGCCGGAACTTAACGGACTGGAGTTCTCACAAATGGTAGATTCCCGTACACGTATCGTATTTACCACCGCATTCGGTCAATACGCTATCGACGGTTATCGTGTCAATGCACTCGATTATCTGCTGAAACCTATCTCGTATGTCGATTTCCTGCAAGCAGCCAATAAAGCCCTGCAATGGTTCGAGCTGGTGCAGAAGCCGGAAGAGATAGACAGCATCTTTGTAAAAAGCGACTATAAGCTGGTACAGGTAGAACTGAAAAAGATCATGTACATCGAAGGACTGAAAGATTACATCAAAATATATACGGAAGATGATGCCAAACCCATCTTGTCACTCATGAGCATGAAAGCCATGGAAGAGCTTTTGCCTTCCAGCCGGTTCATACGTGTACACCGTTCATTCATCGTCCAAAAGGACAAAATACGGGTGATCGACCGTGGACGTATCGTCTTTGACAAAACGTATATCCCCATTAGTGATAGTTACAAGCAGGTTTTTCAGGCATTTTTGGATGAAAGAAGCTGATGATTGTCTAATTTATCGGCAAAAAAGTGAATTTTGTCGATTATAGTTTGTCAGAAATCGGTTTTATATGTAACTTTGCAACGAACAGAAAGGGATTGTGAAATTCCAAGAATAGAATAGTTTAGTTAAGTCTAGTTTAGTTTTTGTGTTGAGTGCTTCCTCGTCGGCGGACGATCTAGGAAGCACTTTTTATTTATCTATTTATAGAACAAGCTGGACGATAGCACTAAATCAAAGAAAAATAACATAAAGTTTGATTATACCTAAAGCTCTTTTATATTCTATTAAATCTTAATGCATTTCTTTTTGCGAGCAAAGACTTGACTCCGTTTGTTTATAGGGGGATGCTCAAACAAGAACAGCTCTCCGGACGTTATACTACTGATATCAACCAAATTATAAACATTAATTGCAGATAATATGTGTTTCCACAACTCCATGTCAGCCAAAGCCATCAAAGTTGCCGCCCGTTACGGACGCCAATCGGATGTAGTCGAGATTTACCAAAGCATTCTTGACGAACAGTATCATGTGAATGCGTTCACTTTCCCCAGATATCCTATCATTACTTCTTCGGACGAAGTACAGGTTTTCAACTGGGGACTCATCCCTTTCTGGGTAAGAAGCGAAGAGGATGCGACAGAAATAAGAAAGATGACACTCAATGCCCGTACGGATACCATTTTCGAGAAACCGTCTTTCCGCGAACCGATCATGAAGAAACGGTGCATAGTGCCCAGTACCGGCTACTTTGAATGGAGGCATGAAGGAGCAAACAAGATACCTTATTATATATATGTGAAAGATGAACCTATCTTCTCGATGGCCGGCATCTACGACCGTTGGCTGGACAAGGATACGGGAGAGGAACACGAAACTTTCTCCATCATCACCACTGACACCAATTCGCTGACCGATTACATCGATAACACCAAGCACCGGATGCCCGCCATACTCACCCGAGAGGAAGAAGAGAAATGGCTCAATCCCTCATTGAGCAAAGCCGAAATAGCTTCTTTACTGAAACCCTTCGATACAGAGAAGATGGATGCATACGTTATCAGAAACGATTTCTTAAAGAAATCTCCCAATGATCCGACAATAGTACAAAGGGCATAGGAAAAAGAAGTTTATCCTAAAAAAGTGAGAGGTGTGAGGGAGGAATTGCAACTTTTATATTTTTATTTCACTGTTTCTACTCTCTAATTTTCAACTAAAAAAAATACGAATGTTAGAAATCCTCTCTCACTCCTCTCACTTTTTCCCCTTTATTTCATGAAATTCGGAAGAAAGTACAAAAAGAAACAGAGTTCAAAGAGTAAAACGTGGTGGGAAATCCGGAAAACATAACCATCTTTTCCGAACTTCCCACCACGTTTTATCTAGTTCGCACCGTCCGGTGATTTACTCACCCAACTCGCCCAGCAAATCATACGACGGCGCAAAGAAAAGCGTCCCCGTTATTGCCGTACTGAAATCGAGCAAGCGGTCGGTATTGCCCGCCGGACTGCCGATAAACATATTCTCCAACATCCGGCGAGTCGTGCTGAATGTACTAGCATACCCAATAAAATACGTACCATACTCCCCCTTCGAAGTATTGGCAAACGGCATATTGGCACGTACAATCTTCAGATCATCACCGATATTGGTCACAGCATTATGTGCATTCTCCGGCTTCTCTTCGTCCGACAGCTCCACATCATTGAACTTATGACGTCCGATCACCTTTTCCTGCTGTTCCACCGGAAGCGCATTCCACGCAACCATATCATGAATGTATTTCTGCACAAACACATAACTGCCTCCTGCAAAATCCGCATCCTCCTCGCCTATCACCGCAAAATGATAGGGATTCTCATCGACAGCAGGATTCTCCGTACCGTCCACAAAGCCGATAATCGCCTTACCATCCATATAGCGGAATCCATGCGTCTCATCAACAGACACCACAGCCCCTTTAAGCTTCTCATCAAGGATAGAAGCAAACTCGAAACACAGCCCCATCTGCTTCGCCCGAATATGGAACAACAAATCACCGGGAGTAGAAACAGCTGTATACTTCTCCCCTTTTATCTCGGAGAAAGTACTCAGCTCTTTCGGTTTACCCTTATCGGGGAAAAGCCGCGTCCACGCATCAGCCCCGAATCCCATCGTGCAACTGAATTGCATATCAGGAAAACGATTGCGCATACTACGGATCATTGCCGAGAAATTGGCACATACATCCTTTACTTTATCAACCGTATCGGGGGAATCTGTCAGGTTATAGACTATAAATATTACATTCTCTCCCTGTTTTCCGGCCACATCCTGTGGGATATGACCGCCGAACGAATTTTGAAATGGATTCATATTCTTTTAATTTTAGTTTTTTAGTTTCGCCCATAAGATATATCCAGTGATTAAACCGAATCAAAGCCGAATGGCTACATAGTCAAGAAGCTCCCGGCTTCGACCCCGTGAGCTTCTCTCTTCTCCAATGTTACTCTCTCTTCTTATATATAATATACTTTGTCTTTATATTGTCTCTCTCTTTTCAGTCATTCCGCACATACATCGCGGCTCCGGCATCCATAAAGAGTTCGACATTCTCCGCATGATGCGCTATATAAGCCGCCGGTCCCGTATCTCCCGAGTGGCAGATTTCTTCCACCACTTCCGCCTTCGCTTTTCCGGTAATCAGAAAAATAACAAGGCGGGCAGTCAGAATCGGGAATCCGGTCATTGCAATGCGTTTCTGTCCGTTGCGGGGATGAGTGCTGGTCACATAAATCTGGTCGGAAGAGAGCAAAGCCTCCTGTCCGGGGAAGATAGAGGAAGTATGTCCGTCATCTCCCGCTCCCAACAGCACAATGTCAAATTCGGGCCAGCCATTCTTCTTGGGCACCTGCCGGCTGACAAGTTCGGAATAGCGGGCTGCTTCTTTTGCCGGTTTCTCTTCACCACGAATGCGGTATACATTTTCGTAAGGAATGGGCACTATCCCCAAAAGCAGGGAACGCATCATTCCATAATTACTATCAGAATCTTCGGGAGGAACGCAACGTTCGTCTACCCAATAAAGTTTCATACGCTTCCAAGGAGTAATATCAGCGTATTCATTTGCCCATAAATCAAACATCAAGGCGGGAGTGCTGCCACCACTCACTGCTATGTTGAACGTTTTGTCCGGTTCAGCATTCATGATATCCACCAGGTGGAATATCAACGAACGGGCTGTCTCCATAGACGACGGGAAAACAGATAGTTTCATAGTTCGCAATATTGGTCTGTATTTGTTAAATTCTTACACGGATTGGTCCAGTCTGCCCCATGCTCGTGCATCATAGCTTCACTTTCGAGAGGTCCCCACGTACCTGCCGGATAGCCGTACAAAGGTGCGTCCGGATTATCTTTCCAATAACGTAAGACCGGATCAAAGAAGTTCCAGGAAGCCTCTACAGCATCACTTCGAGTAAATAAGGTCGGATCTCCCTGAATGCAGTCGTCAATCAGACGGGCATAAGCGTCACCACTCGGCACACCGCCCAACTGTGCGTAACTGAAATCCATCGTCACCTGACGGACTTCGAAACCTGCACCCGGAACCTTCATTCCGATCTTCAACACAATACCCTCGTTTGGTTGCAAACGAAGGATCAACTTATTAGCCCTCGGACAGTTACCGCCTGAACAGCGGAACATCTG
>OKTT01001399.1_pt1 | contig 10366 bp, 8 predicted proteins | sample 1606121 | NCBI WGS metagenome assembly OKTT01 (sample SAMEA3879516, study PRJEB24766) | human gut metagenome | biome: human-associated habitat; feature: feces | place: USA | collected 1985/1987
GCAACGCAGCAGATCGCCTTCGTGCAACAGTCTCCAAAAAGAGGGTGCGTGTGAATAGTTATCACACGCACCCTCTCATATTTGTAAGAGCTTGTTAGACCTCGAAGTAGGGCTCAATAGATAGCGTCACAAAGCTGTACTTTGCTTGTCCGGTAAAGCGATCTTTGTGCCGCTGTTGGAAGCCACGTACGATCACGTTATCTCCCACTGATAGCTCTACTGGAGCCACTGATAGATTGACGAAGCTAGGGGTGCCTTGCTCTGTATGGAGTAGGTATTGATCCCCTCGGATATCCTCTACCACTGCCTTAAGAGGATTGAATGTAAGGATGGCTTCGGTAGGATTTACCCTTTCAATATGGTAGATAAATTCGCGTGCTTGTGGGGTATTATTGCCCTTGCGTATTTGTCTCTCGATAAGAAGAACAAAGCGAATAAACTCTCCCTGTGTATATTCATTGGGTTGCCCAGGAAGGTAGTGGTGACGGCTATTGCTATCCATCACGTGGTAGGCGTGTAGTGCTTCGCTATAGCCATTGATCATCCCTACCTGAGTGGGGAATAACTCTTTGGGATCACTCTCTTCGGAGAGGGTGAGCTGTACTACCTTGGTATGCTTGCGGTGGCGCTCTAGTAGCTTGACCATATAGATGTTGCCCCTATTGTCTCCAGGGAGTATGCCTGACTCCTTGGGGGTGACAAGTGCTGTCTTGCCCTCTGGGGTGATTAATTTGAGCATAGGCACTACTTGGTTGGACTGATCTTTGAGCCTCATCGCCATCGCATCGTAGACCATCATTGGCACCTCTGGTAACTCTCTAAAGATGTGTGCTAATGCCGGGCGAGATAGGGTATAGTAGAGGTCTTTATTGTCTTTGCTTTGCACGGTATCGCTAGGGATCTTTGCCATGAGGGCAGGGTGCTCTTCGGGCAGTGTGCGTGCTTTCTCAAGGCAGATCTGTGCCACAAAGGAGAGTTCTCTGAGTGCCTCTGCGTACATTTCCTTCTGTATCAATAGCTTTGCTAGCTCGATCCTAGCCTTGGTGATGTACTCGCGATAGTCGTCCTTTTCCTCCCTAAGTGCCATGCAAAGTGCCCCGAGGCGTATCTCGGGATCGTCGGTGAGGTAGGCATATTCTGCCCATGCCATAGGCTCTTCATTGTCTTGTAGCAGGAGTTCGTAGCGAAGTAGAGCCTCCTGCTCTGCACCTTGTAGTGCCATGATGCGTGCCTTGGAAAGCTGTGCTAAGCTATCCTCAGGGAAGTAGCTGATTGCATCGCTGAGTAGCTGGAGGAGTGGTTCCGGTACCTCTTTGGACTCTTCGACAGTTAGCTCAGTGGTGGCTGTGAAGAGTACCTCCTCGCCTAGTGCACGCTCGATATCACCATAGCCTGCTTTGCCTCTCTGCCAGTCCTCCTGGCGAAGGTTGGCATATCCCCATTTGCTCAAAAGCTCTACAAAGTTTAGGTGATGCCCAAATGCTCTTTTCGCCTCCACGGCTATTTTAAGCATCCTAGAGTGTAGCTCTGAGGGGCGATCATTATGTAGTGCTAGATAGTGGTTGTAGGCACCCGCAAACTCTTCGAATGGTATATGCTGGTAGTACCTTGAAAGGAAGCAGTAGATTATCTCAGCATAGGCGGGATGAAGTGCTTCATCGGGGGTCGCATTACTTTCCTCGAGCCATTCGAGAGTGGTATTGAATATCTCTTTTACTCGGACTCTATTCTTTGTCTTTTTGGCTTCCTCTGCTAGACTAGCAAGTTCGCTATAATGAGGAATGAACTCCATGCGGAGAGCTGAGAGGGACTCTTGTGCCACATTAGCGGTGGCTCCCATATATCCCACGATCTGCTCCATCTGCTCTAGCAGTCTTTGGGCGTCCTCTCTCTTCTCCTCATTAATCTGTTGTGTAGCTAGGTCTTTCAATACCCAAAATAGTGCCGAGGCAGACCATTGGTCTTGATTCTCTTGGTAGTCTTTTTGGGCTAGTGTTAGTGCTTCTGTTAGGTTTCCTTCTTGGCGTAGTGCCATCACCTCTTTAAATCCCATAACAATCTCTTCCTTTCTTTCTCTCTCTTTGTGATTTCTTTTGTCTGCTCTCTTAGTAGGATATCACAGGCTCCAGTGGTTTTGAGTCGACTGTTTTTGTGTTGTACTATTAGTATTGGTTGGTGTCGCTCGGCTATGAATGCCCTGGAGGTATCTCCTTTTATCTCTCTTTGTATATAACTTTAGCTTTTCCCAAAGCTTGTTCTCCCCCGTAGCTTGGTGGTAAATAGGTCAGTAGCAACTAGCTTTCTCGTGGGAGAAAGACTAGTAGCTACTGTCACTTTTCTGACTTTTATTTAGAATGGCAGGTCGTCGCCACCCCCTTGTTGTGGTCCAAATGGGGCATTGGTGCCTGGCATTTGTGTAGCACCTTGCTGTGGTTGCTGTGGCTGTTGAGGTTGCTGAGGCATGCCATATCCTGGCTGAGGCATCCCGTAACCTGGTTGCTGAGGCATTCCGTAGCCCTGTTGCTGTGGCATCCCCTTCATGATGTTGCGGGCATCGGCACTAGTATACCAACGCTCTTGGTACTCACGGCTCGATAGCTCGTAGGTGACGGTCACGTCCTCACCCATTTGGAGATTGGCAGCGTCTATCCTATCCTTTCCCCATATTTGGAAACACACTTGCCTAGGATACTGAGCGTAGGTCTCGATTACGAATTCCTGTCTGTACCACTTCTCTCCAGGCTTGTGCTTGCTATCTCCTGACACAAGAGGAAGTATCTTGATTACCTTACCGCTAAGGGTATTCAGATTGTCTGTCATTCCGTTCATTTTCTCGTTCTCTCTTTATCTGTTTTTGTGTTATCTCATCTTAGGAAATCCTATGATCTCTCTTGCCATCTCTACTGTTTGGCGGGCATTCTCCCTTGCCTTTTCAGCTCCCTCTTTGGCCACTCTCTCAAGGAGGTCGGTATCTTTTCGATACTCGATGATCCTCTCGCGGATGGGAGCACAGCAGGCATTGATATCCTCTGCCAATTGCTTCTTGAGGTCGCCGTACCGTATCTCACACTTATTGTACGCCTCATCAAAGTGCTGGTAAGTATCGGGTGTAGAAACGATGCTCAGGAAGGTAAATAGATTGGCAATTGGCTCTGGCTTAGGTGAATTGGGCTCTGTAGGGCCAGAGTCGGTCACCGCTTTCATCACCTTCTGCTTGATGGTCTTTTCGTCGTCCATCAGATAAATAGCATTGCCTTCGCTCTTACCCATTTTACCAGAGCCATCTAGGCCAGGTATCTTGAGTGCCTCCTTGCCAAAGCTAAAGGACTCCGGCTCGGGGAATAGGTCTACCTCGTAGATATGGTTAAAGCGACGGGCAAACTTCCGTGCCATCTCCATGTTTTGCTCCTGATCCTTACCTACTGGGACCTTGTGTGCTCTGTGCATCAGAATGTCCGATGCCATAAGGGTAGGGTAGGTCAGTAGCCCTGCATTGACATTATTGGGCTGCTTACGAGCCTTGTCCTTGAATGTGGTGGTACGCTCTAGCTCACCGAGGTAAGCATTCATATTGAGGTACATATACAGCTCCAGCACCTCCTTTACATCGCTTTGCACGTATATCGTAGCTTTATTGGGGTCTAGCCCACAAGCGAGGTACTCGGCTAGGATGGTATGCGTATTATTGAGGATATTATCGGGGTGTGGGTGCGTAGTCAGCGAGTGCCAATCTGCGATAAAGAAATAGCAGTTGTACTCATCTTGCATCTTAAGGAAGCTCTTCATAGCCCCGAAATAATTACCTAGGTGTAAATTGCCAGTAGGGCGAATCCCACTTAATACCGTCTCCATATATTAATCTTGTCTCTGAATATTATTGCTACCTGCCGGCCACGCTCTTAAATCTTATTTTAAATCCTTTGTGATGGCCTTTGCCTTTAGTAGCAGAGCAAAGGTACCCAAATAATATTTATTTAGCCGATTTGGTCTGCGCTTTTTTTGCCCGAATAACGATGCGAGCCAAAGTGAAGCTCTCTTTTTATGGTTTGAGAGGGCCATCTCAGAATTTATGTATAAGTTTGTCAAGTGATTAACCATCCAACTTGTGATTTATGCCTACCCTATCTATTATTATACCGATTTATAATGTTGAGCGCTACCTTAGGCGATGTCTTGACGCCCTTGTGGAGCAGAGTCTATTGCCTTATGAGGTGATTTTGGTCAATGATGGGACCCCTGATAATTCTGGTACCATTGCTAAAGAGTATGCCGATAAGTACCCCTTTATGCGGTATATAGAGCAAGAGAATCAAGGTGTTTCAGCTGCCCGGAATAAAGGCTTGTCACTAGCCACAGGCGACTTCGTCACCTTCTGTGACTCTGATGACTATTACGAGGTCAATTTCTGTGAAGAGATATCAAAGGCCATTGAAGTCTATGCAGCAGAGCTTTATCAGTTTTCCTATCGTGAGATAGGGCTTCCAAGTATGATGATGTCTTCTAGCCTGGTGCCGACTGGAAAAGTTTGTTTCCATACTCGGGAAGAGTTGCTATCTGGTCGGATTGATTACAAGGGGATGATGGTGTGGCGCTATGTCTACTGTATGGATATTATTCGAGAGCATCAAATAGCTTTCCCTAGAGGAGTTACTATTGCTGAGGATGAGATCTTTTGTATGCGGTATTTTCGTTATACCCATAAGATGGTTTATCTTGACAATGCCTATTATGTATATGATCGGCATGAGGACTCTCTTACTGCCATCTCCTTTGGCTCTTTTGACCCCAAGTCGGTAGCCTCCTTTCGTCAGAATGCCTTGACTCTTATTGATGATTGGGGTTCTGATGCTCCACCTTTGGTTCGTAATCGTATTGAAGCCTCCCTGTTTTCATTTACAAGGTCGTTTTTAATACTTCCTAAGCTGACTAAGGCACATCTTAAAACCCTCAGGAATGGTATAAAGGAGATAATGGATAAGGCAGCTGCCAATGGCATTCAATTTGAGATGGAGCGACGATACAGACTTATGTATTATCTATTTCCTCTCTATCGGTGGGCGTATAGAGGCAAGAGGCGTTTGCGTCAATGGCTAAAATAGTAAGGATGAAATGATGGAACTAAAGAGTGGAATAAGAGAGTTGGTTAAAGCGATACTCCCATTCAATTGGCTGTATGGCAAGAAGTCACGGTTGATCCTTCAAAGTCACCAAGAGGTGGCAGACTATTGGGATGCCGTGATTGAGGAGTATCAAAAGGGAGGTATAACGCATTATACTTACTCACCCAAGGCAAGTGTCCAGCCAGGAAAGGTGATTTGGCAATATTGGGGGCAAGGAATAAAGCGAGAGGAGCTGCCCGAGGTAGTCCGTACTTGCTTCGATTCTGTAGATAAGTATGCAGGTGATTTTGAGGTGATTCGTCTGACTGATAATACCATCAGAGACTACTTGGATGTACCAGAGGAGATTCTTCAAAAGGTGCAGAGTGGAGAAATAAGACGAGTGTTCTTAAGTGACCTACTTAGAGTGATGTTGCTAGCTACTTATGGCGGGATATGGCTAGATGCCACAATATTGATGACGGGTACCTTCCCCAAGGAGTTTATGGTCGGTGACCACTTCCTCTATCAGCGAGATAGCCATGAGCCATACAAAAGCATTTGGGAGAAGAGCTTTATCTATTACTTTAGCTGGCATCCCGACTTTCAAGTGAATATGCTAAGTAGCATCCTTTGGGCAAAGCCTGGTAGTGAGATGATGATTATGCTGAGTGACCTGCTACAGTACTATTGGCTACATGAAGCTGCCCCAAAAGAATACTTCTTCTTCCAAATCCTCTATAACCGATTGGTGACAGGTGACTACCAGCGACTTCGCCCTCAGATCGTAAGCGATTGTCCTCCACATATCCTCCACATGCTTGTGAGGGGAGCAAGATTGCCCTATAGTAGCAAGTATGCCTTGGAGCATAGCACGCTCCATAAGCTGACTTACTTTACCGATAAGGAAATGAATAGAATGAATCAACTTTTGTCGAAGTGAAACACGCCTACTTGATATTGGCTCATGGCGATTTTGAGCTACTACAGTGCCTCGTCTCTGCTCTTGATGATGAGCGGAACGACCTTTATGTCCATGTGGATAAAAAGGTGAAGGAGCTTCCTTCGCTAACGGTTCATAAATGTCGGCTCTACCTAATTGATGAGCGGATAGATGTGCGGTGGGGCTCTGTGCGGATGCTCGAGGCAGAGTTTGCCCTTTTGAGGGCTGCTACCAGTAGAGATAGTTATCAGTACTATCACTTAATATCGGGAGCCGATCTTCCCCTCAAGTCTCAAGATGAGATCCATGCTTTCTTCTCTGCGCACCAAGGCCAGGAGTTTATCGGCTACAGCCAGTATGATTACTCAAAGGAGGTGATGAGAAAGGTGCATCGCTACCACCTTTTTGATGACCACTTCAAGGGGAAGGGGCTCTCATTCTTCCTGATGAAAGCCACTAGGTACTTCTTTATCAAGATACAAGAGCTAGTAGGATGGAAGCGACACCGCAATATAGAGTTCAAGAAAGGAACGCAGTGGGTGAGTATCACCCACCAGCTCGCACTATTCCTGCTCTCCAAGGAGCGTGAGACTCTGAAAATCTATCAAGGGACCTTCTGCTGCGATGAGATTATGGTGCAGACGTGGGCTTGGCATCAACCACGTTTCAGAGTTGCCATCTTTGATACACACAACGAAGGCCATGGCTGTATGAGGCACATCAATTGGCGGGGCAACCAATTGCCCTATTTTACGATGCAAGACCTCCCAGCCCTTCAGTCCTCATCTGCACTCTGGGCTCGAAAGTTTAGCTCAAAGGAGCATGAGCTGGTTGCCACTCTTTTAGACGGGATTAAGTAGGCCTCTTCACTAATAGAGACTATTGCACTAAATTGCCTTTAGTATGGATTTGTCCGACCCGCAAGGGGTCGTAAAGTTGGGGGACTGGCTCGATAATCCACTAGTCGATCGGGGCATTTGCCCCTCCGACTAGTGGCTAGGATCCGTCTGACCTCCCACGAGGGGAGGTCATTCATAATTGAGAATGTTGCACGAAGTGCCATTCTCGCACATTTGAATCAATTGTGCTGAGACTTTGAACAAAGGATGAGATGCAAGACGCTGAGGATAAGGCTGAAGGGAGCGTACTCACGTACATGACCGAAGCCGAATTCCGAAAGCAACATTATGTGCCTTGGCATCCTTACGGAAGCCTAGGCTCAGCAGATCGCCTTCGTGCAACAGTCTCTAAATAAAAGCGAGGCATCTTTTGGGAGATGCCTCGCTTCGCAGTTGGTTGTATGTAGGTTGGGATGACTACTTCTCGAGTCTGCGATTAATGGTGTTGAGAAGTAGCTTGTAGTGGGCTTTGAGGGTAGGGTCGCTGGTGGTTTTTGTGACCTTCTCAAGTAGCTTTCTCACCTTGATGGTATAGTCGAGTGTATAGTCGGTGGTGAGGTTGATTGCCTGTGCCCATAGGTGGTCCACCATACCGTAGTCATTGCCAAATCCTAGGAGTTGGATGGATGTTTCCTCACACTCGGTATGTGGGCATATGGGGCGTAGGTGGGGGTAGTTCTGGGCAAATTGAAGTGCTAGGTCGTCACTACCTTTGAAGCCTACAGGGTAGATGTTATCTAGTGAGTAGGCCATTGCTGCCACTAGGTACCTCACGAATATCTCCTGAAAACGCCGCTCGTAACTACTCACTCTTTCGTCTCTACTAAGGGTCTTACGGAATACGTGTTGGTAGACATCCTCAAGGTACTCTAGTGGGGAGTAGGAGGTGGGGTCGAAGTAATTGGAGATAGCTAGCTTACTGGTATTGAGCATCGCCATCTTCATGATATCGCCCTCTGCCAGTTCGAAAGGTTTCAAAGCAGCCACTTGTAGGTGTGTTGCTTGTGCCTGCTCCCCTAGCTTGCGGAAGTTGGCTACATTATTGAGTAGCCAAAGAGCTGCGGCGCGTTGCTTCTCGCGTGGTAGCACTTGGTATCGGGGTATTCCCGACTGCTCCGAAGACTGGGTGAGTATCACGCCAGGGACAAAGGCAAAGATATTATTGTAATAGCCGTAGGCCTGTCCTAGGATCTGCTCATAGAGGTCGTTGCGGTGGTCGGCATCGGGGTCGTCTTGGATCCACTCATCGAGGTGGCTGAGGATGTACTGTAGGTTGCGTAGCCCTAGCTCACCTGCCTTTACAGGGTCATCGCTGAGGTCCTCCTCAATCGCTGAGGGGTCAAGGCGAAGTCCCAATTGCTGTGCACCGTACTTATAGAGGCGGTTGCTCTCATGCTTTGCTACAAACTTTTGCAGTGCTTTGCTCTCCTTGATAAAGTCGCCACCTAGCTCAGGGAACACCTTGTATCCCCACTCAATGGCGTAGTAGTCGTAGACGCCTAAGAAGGGAGGATTGAGGTTGACCCCTTTGTCTTCGGGCTGTGCCACGTAGTTCCAGCGGGCATAGTCCATGATACTGGGGGTGGTACCGTACTTCTTGGTGAACTCGGGAGAGCGGAGTTGCTCTACCGTGTAGGCACTTGAAGCGGCCATATTGTGCATCAGCCCAAGGGTATGCCCTATCTCGTGTGCGATCACATACTCTAGTGCCTCCATAAATCGGTCGTCGGGAAGCGTCTTGGTGCGTACGGTAGGATCGAGCTGTGCGGTCTGTACAAAGCACCAGTTGTTGAGGGTCTTGATCACATTGCTATAGACCATCACCGAGGCATTGATGATCTCCCCTGTGCGGGGGTCATACCACGATGGACCCATAGCATTCTCAATCCCTACAGGGATGTAGCGGATGCAAGAGTACTTGATATTATCTGGGTCGAACTGTGGGTCGTCCTTTGGGAAGTCCCTTACCTGCACTACATCCTTGAGCCCAATTCGCTCAAAGGCTTTATTCCACCTGAGCACCCCTGCCTTGATAGCAGCACGCCAGCGCTCGGGGAAGGTATCCTCTATGTAGTAGACGATTGGTTTCTTTACCTCCGATAGGCCACCCTGGGCAATGACCTCGGGGTGGAGTGGCTCTACCCTCCAGCGTCGTGCAAAGGTAGCTGGCTCTATCTGACCGCTCTCGGTGTGTAGGATGTTTTTCTCCGTGAGGAAGTAGCCGATACGGGTATCGCTTAGTCGCGGTATCATCGGCTCCTCGGGGAGCTCTACAATGGAGTAGGTGAGGCGATAGGTGACGGGGTAATCCTTGAGGGCGGTACCCCTCTGATTGGCTAGCGATACCATAGCTGAGCGCTCAACGGTTACGACGGCATTATTTTCAAAAGACTTGATCTGATCGATGTAGGATAGTCCTGAATTGGGGCTAGAGGAGAGGCGGTAGGAGCCGACGTTGCTTACCAAGCCGTCAAAGAAACGCTGCTCTTTGAGGAAGAAGTCGGTCACCTCAAAAAGCAAGCTGGTGCTATCCGTTGCATAGCCGACCAACTTAAAGGTGTGGAGAGTGACATTGGTGTAGCTCCCCTTTACCTCCTCCAGGAGGTGCTGGCTGGCTTGGTCGAGCATCAGGTCGTTATTCACCACCTCCATGGTGATGAGGCTATCCTTCTGCACAAATTGGATAGGGATGGGACCATTATTCTTAAAGCCTGGGAGCGCGAGCTGTGGATTGGAAACGTCGGTGACGGTAGCGGCCATCAGCATCTCCTTTTGTAGCTGCTCCACGGGTAGTTCAATATAGAGTCTTTGCTCCTTTTGATGTAGCTTTAGGAACTCTCCTTGGCTACTCTTGGGCTTATCCTTTTCAAAGAAACGCTCATAGGGGCTCAGCTTACTTTCACGCTCCTTCTCCTCACGTTGTTCCTTAGCAAAGGTACGCTTGGACTTGAGCCACTGTGCCGAGACCTCTGGGCCCCCTAGCAGAAAGAGAAGCATCAATAGGAGGGGGAGCCTAGAGTGCTGTAGCATATTACTTTTCATTACTTTCCTTCAAGTGCTTTCTTAGTCTTGAATACCATTACGGAGTAGTGCGCTTTGGCCTCGGCCGACTTTGCCTCTTTCGCTGCGCGCTCTAGCTGAGGGAGCAGCTTCTCTAGGGCAATCATAAAGTGGAGCCCCGACTCGTCGATATCCTCTAGCCGGATCATAGGGTAGGGGCTACGCTGTGGGTCGCCAAAGGAGGTAAGGGTAGGGGTATTTTCCTCCTTGAGTGCAGCAGGAATCATCTTGGTAGGGATCGTGGTGCCACTCACCTCTGCCTTGCCTAGGTTGATAAAGCCACGCTGTAGCAAGATCTCGGCATGCGTGGGGTCGCGATGCTCGCGGATGTTCCGAAAGACCTCTTGGCTCATATCGGCAAACCA
>OKTT01001400.1_pt1 | contig 10365 bp, 10 predicted proteins | sample 1606121 | NCBI WGS metagenome assembly OKTT01 (sample SAMEA3879516, study PRJEB24766) | human gut metagenome | biome: human-associated habitat; feature: feces | place: USA | collected 1985/1987
AAGCTCCTGCGCACAAAGATCATCGAATACATCGAAACCGAACACGTGACGCACTTTATCTCTGGCATGGCACTTGGCACGGATATGTATGCCGCTGAGATCGTACTCGGCTTGAAGGCCGCCTACCCGGGCATCACGCTCACCTGTGCGCTGCCCTGTGAATCGCAGGCAGAGAAGTGGCCGGAGCCTCTGCGCGACCGGTATTATGCAGTGCTTTCCAAATGCGACCGTGAGGTTTTGCTGCAAACCAGATACACACCAGACTGCATGGAGAAACGCAACCGCTACATGGTCGACCACGCAGACCTTCTCATCGCCGTATGGGACGGCCGCCCCAGCGGAACCGGGAAAACCGTCCAATACGCGCAGCAGCAGGGAAAGCATGTCCTGATGATTGACCCTAAAATGCTCACGCTAAAAATTATGTAAACTACAAAAAGGACTTTCATCACGCATACAGAAAGCGTGATGCTTCTAAAAAAGCAGCACGCTTATGGTTTATTCTTCACCGCCAGCCGCCAGCAACATCCGCTCCAGCTCTCTGGCGGCGACGCTCAAAGGCTGCCCCTTCCGTTTTACGATGCACACGGCACGCAGCGGGAGGGGCTCTTGCAGTTCGATGCGGCGCACATTATCAGACGGACGAATGAACGCCTCTGGCACGATGCCGACGCCAAGACCCGCTTCTGCCATTGGGATGATCTGGTCAGCCGTGGCGGCTTCGATGGCGGGTTGAAAAGCAACGCCCTGCGCGGTGAAAACAGAGACGTAGAACGCATGGGAGGTCGTGCCCGCGCCGAGCGTGATGAGTGGATACGCTTCCAGCTCGGAAAGCGCGACGCTTCGTCCAAGCAAACCGGAAAAGGCCGGCGCGCAGATCGGAACCTCCCGAATTTCTTTGACGATCGTCTGCGTGAGAGACGGCGAGAGCGTAACCGGCGTTGTGATGACCGCAAAATCTGCCGTCGTCTCGTGCAGCGCCGCGACGGCCTGCGGCGTGGAGTGGTTGCTGATGCGAAGATGCACGCCGGGGTACTTTTCCTGATACCTTTTAAGTACCGGCAGGAGTAAACACCGGAGCGCACCCTCGCTTGCCGCCAGAAACACGTTCCCGCGCTCTAACGTCCGGCTCTGCGTCACGGCGGCCTCGCCCGCTTCAATTTCCGTGCAGGCAATCTGAATGTGCCGGTACAGCTCCTCGCCCTCCGGGGTCAGAATCATGCCGCGGTTCGTGCGCGAAAAAAGCGGGCAGCCGATCTCAGACTCTAAATTGCGGATGGCACGTGTCAGATTCGGCTGGCTGTTTTGCAGCGCCTCCGCCGCCTTCGTCAGATTGCCGCACTTTGCGACGTGATAAAAAATCCGGTAGTATTCATAGTTGATGTACATCGCGCTGTAACCTCGCCGCATTTTGCGACATGGTAAAAGATTCGGTAATATTCATAGCTGATATACATGGCAAACCTCGTTGCACTGTTTTCTGCTATTCTATTTCGATATATCGGAAATGTCAAATATAGATTTTACATATTTCATTTTTCTGCTACGATAGGGGCGGCCAAGAGAAAAAATGTAAGACAGGAGCGAAAAAAGATGGAACGGACGATCATCTGCATCAGCCGCCAGTATGGCAGCGGCGGCCGGGAAATTGGCGAAGCAGTCGCAAAAAAGCTGGGGATTCCCTGCTACGATAAATGCCTCATTCAAAAAGCCGCGCAGGAAGCGGGGCTTTCCGAAACCGCCGTCGCGGAATACGACGAAAAGGGCGAGGATTTTGGCATTGCCGTCTCGGGCAATCCCTTTGCGGACACCGCCGCGCTGGGCGAGGCGTTTTACTCGGAAGAAGCGCGGGTCTTTGAAGCCGAGCGGCGCGTGATCCTAGAGCTTGCGGAGAAGGGCGACTGCGTCATCATTGGCCGGTGTGCCTCCGCCATTCTGCGGGCCGCAGGCTACCGTCCGCTTTCCGTTTTCATCTATGCGGATAGCGCCGACCGGGCAAAGCGCATTGCAGCGCGTAATAATTTGGATGAAAAACGCGCTCTTCATAAGGCGCAGAAGGTCGACCGGATGCGCAAGCACCACTTTGATTTTTACGCGGACACACTCTGGGGCGAACCGGAAAGCTACGATCTGATGCTATCTTCGAGTGAGTATGGCATCGACGGCGCGGCAAACGTCATCGCGGCGGCTGCGGCAGCGAGAAAGTGAGGCACGGCGTGGAAACAGTTTTGGAAACCTGTATGGCAGGCCTTTTGGACGCAGCTATGATCGTCCTGATTTTTCATATGGTTCATACAAAAGCGAACGCATCCGTCTAGGAAAAGGCCTTCTGCGTCACGATGCTCTTTGGCGTTACTCTTGGCATGGCGCTTGGGGAAGCGCAGCACGCCCGCGCATTTCAGGTGATCTGCGGGCTTGGCGTGATTCTCTCCTACGCAGCGGAGGGATTTGCCTTTGCGGGAAACGCGCAGGAGGTGACATGCCATGAATAAAGACCTGACGACCGGCAAGCCCGAGAAGGTTCTCTGGCAATTCTGCCTGCCGCTTTTCGGCAGCATCATCTTCCAGCAGCTTTATAACATTGCAGACAGCTTCGTCGCGGGCAAGTTCATCAGCGACAACGCCCTTGCTGCCGTCGGCAACAGCTACGAAATTACGCTCATTTTCATCGCCTTTGCCTTCGGCTGCAACATCGCGTGTTCGGTTCTGGCGGCGCTGTTTTTCGGCGCGAAGCAGTATAATGACCTCAAGACGACGGTCTACACGGCGCTCATTTCCAGCTGCGTGATCTGCGCGGTGTTGATGCTTGTCGGCACGCTCTGCTGCGACAGCTTACTCCGGCTTATCAAAACGCCGGAAGAGGTCTTCGCGGACTCGAAATTATACCTCGACATTTACATTTACGGTCTGCCGTTCGTGTTCCTCTACAATGTCGCAACCGGCATTTTCTCAGCGCTGGGCGACTCCAAAACGCCGTTTATCTTTCTTGCCTGCTCGTCCACGTCTAATATCGCGGTCGATATTCTGTTTGTTACGGCGTTCAACATGGGCGTTGCCGGTGTTGCCTGGGCGACGTTTTTGTGCCAGGGAATCAGCTGCGTGCTGGCGCTTGTGGTCGTCTTCCGCCGCTTTGCGAAAATCCCGACGGAAGGAAAAGTAAAGATCTTCTCGTGGAACCATTTTGGACGGTTCGCGGTCATCGCCATTCCGAGCATCTTGCAGCAGAGCTTTATTTCTGTCGGCAACATCATCATCCAGAGCGTCATCAACAGCTTCGGCGCGGCCGTCATGGCAGGCTACTCTGCGGCGGTGAAGCTCAACAACATGGTTATCACGTCCCTTACCACGCTCGGCAACGGTATTTCCAACTATACGGCGCAGAACCTCGGGGCCAGCAAATATGATCGCATCAAGTCCGGCTTCCGCGCTGGGATCAAGCTCGTCTGGGCGCTGTGCGTGCCGCTGGTAGCGCTCTACGTGTTCGCCGGGCAGCCGCTTGTGCATATCTTCCTCGACAGCCCCACGGGACAGGCGATGGACACGGGCGTTGCATTCCTGCGCATCATCGCGCCGTTCTACTTCATCGTGTCTGCCAAGCTCGTCTCCGACGGCGTGCTGCGCGGCGCGGGGCTCATGAAAAAGTTCATGGTCGCCACGTTTACGGACTTAGTCCTTCGTGTGGCGCTGGCAGAGATCCTGTCCCGCACGGCGCTCGGCACAACGGGCATCTGGATCTCCTGGCCCATCGGCTGGACGATCGCCGCCGTGTGCTCTATCGCGTTCTACGCAACCGTCCGCTGGGAAAAGGTCCATACAGCGGCATAAACCAACAAAACTGCCTGTGAGAGAAGCGTCTCACGGGCAGTTTTTTAAGTTCACTGCGCAGGAGATCAAGATCTCTGACGTAAAATTCGTGCTGTAGGAGATGTTACAGCGGACTATTTCATTTTTTAGATGAAGTTATGCAAAATCCAATATATCGCGCAGAAAAATGATATTAGTAATTGCGTATTTCTATGTTATAATGATAAAAAATGAATATCGGGTAGTTCGCGTAAGCCATGTGCTTGCAGGTGGAATGGGGTGAGAAGCCCCGCGAGTCGGTCACTGTGATGTCTGCTTGGTCAGAATAAGTCAGGTCCTCTGAGAGCTGCCCTGTGCCTTGCCATGACCGGAGCCGAAATATTCAACACTTATCTAAGTAGATAGGGGCTTTATTTCCGTGCGGCCATATCAGGCAGCACGGTTTTTTGTTTGTAACCGCAGTCGTGTGGGAGCGGCCGCGCTTACATAATTCTGAACTGGAAGCCAAGCGTGATGCCCTGCAGGAAGAAATCGCTGTGACGGTAGAACTTACGCAGAATGCGGTAGCAGAGAACGCACGAGTGGCACAAGACCAGGATGATTACAATAAACGCTACAATGCCTTGATGGAACGCTATGACAGACTGAAAGCGCAATACGATGAAGTCAGCACCACAATTTCTGACAATGAAGCAAGGTATGAACAGATGGGCAGATTCATCACAGTCCTGAAAGACCAGGAAGGCGTTATCACAGAATTTGACGATGCCCTTTGGAGCAGTCTAGTGGAGAAAATTGTAGGAAAGAGCAAGGAAGATGTGACGGTGGTATTCAAAGACGGCACCGAAATGAAAGCAGAATAAGGTATGAAGCAGATACGACACTCAGGATTTATGTCCTGGGTGTTTTTGCTATGTGCACAAAGTGCAAATTTCGAGATGAGTAGATTGAAGTGAAAGCAAAGATGTGTTATAATATTATCCGATTAGTGTTATTTTGCAAATTTCAGATGAGGTGATACGAATGCTGAAAAATAATATAGAAGTAGATGTAAAAATCAAGTGTATAGAAGCTGGAAAAACACAGGCACAGCTGGGAGAGATGATTGGTTCAACAGGACAATATGTAAATCGTATCATCAAAAAGGGCGATGGCGTTATGAATAAAACTTTTGTAGAGATGCTGGATGCTCTCGGTTATGATATTCAGCTCACATATGTAAAAAAGGAGGAGGCATAATCAATGGGGGATTGACTCCCCCACTGATACAAGCTTGTTTCTCACCACCTATAGAGGTGGGAGTCATCTCCCAGCTGATATATATAGTTAATAAAGAGAGGTGCATATGCTATGCCAGGTATACTCGTGGTTGAAGATGATGAAAATTTAAATCGTGGAATTACATTCTCACTGAAAAAATCCGGATATGAGGTTTTTTCAGCAGAATCAGTGAAAAAAGCGAAAAGAATTGCAAGTGATAATAATGTGGATGTTACCATTTGTGATGTGAATCTTCCGGATGGGAATGGACTGGAATTTGTAAGGTGGATGAGATGCAATTATAATACATACATTATTTGTCTTACAGCACTAGATCAGGAGATGGATCAGGTCATGGGATATGAAGCAGGGGCAGATGATTATATTACAAAGCCGTTTAGTCTTTCGGTACTTCTTTTGAAAATAGAAGCACATTTCCGCCGCAGACAGGAGAAAACGGAAGCCGGAAAGATGATTTCGGGAGATATCGTATTTATCGCAGGAGAAATGAAAGTCCTGATAAAGAGTCGTGAAATCAGTCTGACAAAAACGGAGTTGAAAATGCTGACTTTTTTTCTTCAGAATCCGAAACAGATTCTTTCAAAAACACAAATATTGGAAAATGTGTTTGATCTGGAAGGGGATTTTGTGGATGAAAATACAATCGCTGTCAATATCAGAAGACTCCGTGAGAAAATCGAAGACAATCCGGCTGCACCGGTCTATATAAAGAATATCAGAGGTCTTGGGTATATATGGAATCAGGAGGTAAGGCAGTGACAAAGAGATATCGCAAGAAGATCACAGTAGCGCTCTCCTTGGTATTGCCTGTCATAGTATTGTTTGCAATATTAAATTGCTTTACCACGTATGTGTTTTATGAAGATTATAAATATAAAATGAATCTTATGACAGAGATTGCTGCAAAGGAAGAATTTTCCGGGCTGGATGCTGTTTCGGAATTGCTTAAGGATAAGGATATTGAAACCAACGAACAAGGAAGGCAATTATTGGAGCAATATGGATACTGGGGGAATAAAGGGAATGCATTTTATTCGCAATTCCGGCATCAGGTTATGGTGACCGGTGCTGTAAGCACTGTGATATGCGTGCTTCTTTTGACTTTTTTACTTTATTGGAAGAAAAAAGAAGATGCGTGTCATCAGAAAATTTTAGACCAGTTGGAAGAAATTCTGATCAGATTCCGTGAAAATAAATTTGATGATTTACTGAAAACGGAAAATCATGCAGAACTGGAAAAATTGAATGACCAGCTTGAAGCAATCGGACATCATATTCAGTTGCTAAAGGAAGAAGCACGGGCAGAAAAAGAAAGCACGAAAGAAATGGTTTCTGATATCTCTCACCAGTTAAAGACACCGGTTGCAGCTTTGGATACATGTTTTAGTGTGCTGATGCAGAATGACTTAAGTGCCACAGAACAGGAGGAGTTTCGTATCCGTTGTCGGAGTGCTCTGGATGGACTGGAGACATTATTGCAGTCGCTTCTTGAAATATCCAAGATGGAAACTGGACTGATTCAGATTAATAAGAAAAAACTTCCGCTTATGGATACTGTCATATCTGCTGTGAACCGCACTTATCCTAAAGCGGATGAGAAAGAAATTGAATTCGTTTTTGACTATGAAAAAGAGCTGGAAACATGCACGATTATGCAGGATAAAAGGTGGCTTGGTGAAGCTGTGATCAACGTTCTGGATAATGCGGTCAAGTACAGTCCGTGTGGTTCAAAAATATTTATCCGGTTACAAAAAAGAAACGATCTTGTAAGAATGGAAATTGAGGATCAGGGAATTGGTATTCCGCAGAATGAGTATCACAAAATTTTTCAACGATTTTACAGAGGAAGTTCCAAGGAGGTCATGGAAAAGAGTGGTACAGGAATCGGACTTTTTCTATCGAGAGAAATTATCGAAAAACACGCAGGTACGATTACGGTAACCTCCGGCAAAAAGAAAAAAGGAAGCACGTTTGTGATTCAATTACCATATGTTGGTTAAATTTTAAGTGAGCAGAAATCTTACAATTCTGTAAGACTTCTGCTCGTTTTTTGAAAGTGAAATGAAAGATTGCCCTGATACAATTTGGATGTAGGATGAAAAGGAGGCAACACATGAGTGTGATATTAGAAACCAAGCAGCTTTGTAAGTTTTATGGCGCAGGTGAGAATCAGGTCAAAGCGGTCAATCAGGTGGACATTCAGATTGAGCAGGGAGAATTTGTCGCAATTGTTGGAAAGTCAGGTTCCGGTAAAAGTACATTACTTCATATGCTTGGAGGGCTAGACACCCCGACAAAAGGCAGTGTTACTTTAGCAGGGAAAGATTTATACAGGATGAAGGAAGATGCCCTTGCTGTTTTCCGCAGAAGAAAAATCGGATTTGTTTTTCAGGCATTTAATCTGGTTTCATCTGTTAATGTCTGGGAAAATATTGTACTGCCACTGGGGCTGGATGGAAGAAAAGTGGATGAAGCGTATGTAAATGATATTATTGCAACTCTGGGGATTGAAAACCGGATTTATAATCTGCCAAATCAGTTATCCGGAGGACAGCAGCAGAGAGTAGCAATTGCAAGAGCACTGGTGAATCGTCCGGAAATTATATTTGCAGATGAGCCGACAGGAAATCTTGATTCTAAGACCAGTGATGAGGTAATCGCTCTGCTTAAGATGACAGCAAAAAAATATGGACAGACAATTGTAATGATTACCCATGATGACGAAATTGCACAGGTCGCTGACCGTATTCTGGTGATTGAGGACGGACAGGTGGTGGATTTCAGATGAAGACAATAAGCAGGATTGCATATAGCAATGACAAAAGGAACAGGACAAGAAGTATACTGATCATGATGGCAATCTGTCTGACCACGATGCTGCTTGTTATCATCAGTACTGTGGGAAATGGGGTAATTCATTTACAGAAAAGTCAGGCGGCAGGATCATATGGAAGCAATTATGGTCTGTTTGTTTCCGCAGACGGATCGCAGTTAAAAGAAGTAAACCGCCGTGCGGAAATAGATGCTACAGGCACTATGTGCACCGAAGGTATCATAAAAGGCAATGAAAAAGGCGGGTTTGTCTGCATGGATGAGACTGCAAGAAAAATGCTTCCTTATAATAAAGAATATGAGTTGAAGGAAGGAAAGTATCCGGAAAAAATGCAGGAAATTGCCGCAGGAAGAGCATTTTTTCGTGCAATGGGGTATGGTGATGTAAAGATCGGAGATACGGTTACACTGGATTACCGCGCAGGGATGCAGTCAGAATATAAGCCGGAAGAATTTGTTGTCAGCGGAATCCTATATGATCGGGATGAGTATACCATCGAGGCATCTTATGTTGCTTTCGGGTCACAGGAGTTTTATGATGAGCACGTCGCAGAGAATGACAGACAGTATAATATTTATTTTACTTTAAATGATTCTGCAAATGTATCTATGAATAATATTGATTCGGTTATAAAGCAGATTGCAGCAGCTTGTGGGATCGAAGAAAAAAACGTTATAGTCAATGATCTCTATTTGCAATGGGTCTTGCAGCCGAGTTATGAAACGATTGCGGTATGCGGGGTTTTGATTCTTGCAATTGTACTTTTCTCTGTTGTGGTCATTTATAATATTTTTCAGGTCGGTATTGCCAACAAGATACAGGAGTATGGAAAAATCAAGGCTCTGGGAGCGACAAAAAAGCAGATGAAACAACTGATCTTCAGAGAGGGCATTTTTTTGACAATTTTTTCAATACCGGTTGGATTGCTTCTTGGTTTTCTGATTGCAAAATGCGGTTTTAACTGGCTGGTAGAACAGGGAAACCTTGTATCAACCGGAACTGGCTCTATGGGAGTCCAAAATCAGCAGGTGCCACTGTTTTCCCTGCCTGTTATGCTTCTCTGTATTTTCGTATCATTTCTTACCGTTGCTTTGGCACTGCGTAAACCAATGAAAATTGTTTCACGGATTTCACCTATCGAAGCAACACGGTATTTAGAAAATGCAGAAACACACAAAAAAGGAAAACGAAATGGCAGAAAAAATGTCACCGTGTTTTCTATGGCAATGGCAAATGTAACGGGTAATCCCAAAAGAACTATTGGTACTATCCTCACAATGGGTTTTTCTTGCGTATTGTTTGTGATTATCTCTAATTATGTAGGAAATATTGATACGGAGCATGAAGCACGTCTTTCCGTTAATCATGGACAATTTGAACTGCAGCTTGACTATTCTGCTGAGTATGATGAAAGATATCCGGAGAATAATCTGGATACGATTCTGACGGATAATCCATTGAATGATTCGCTGATTGAAGAAATCAAAAGCATTCCGGGAGTGACAGATGTCATGACGAGAGAGATTGTCTCTGTAAATCTGAACGGAACAAGATTTCCGGCTGCTGTTGTGAGTAAAAATGATTTTGATTTTATGCGCCAAGACGGGGATATTGGCTCTATGGACTATGATCAGGCGGTAAAGAATGGTGATATTTTCTTTGGCTGGTCAACGTGGATGGAACAAGATGGATATGCTCCGGGTGAATCCATTGCATTTGACTTTGAGAATGGAAGTGGAACCTATACCTATCAGGGAAAGATTGCAGGATCCTTTGTAAGCGCGGACACTTATCTTGTCATTCCGGAAGGTGTATACCGTTCCATGAATCCGAGGGGAACAGCCTATGGCTATCTGTGGGTGGACTGTGATAAAAAAGATGTTGCATCTGTGGAACAGAGTCTGAATACTTTGATTTCTAATACTTCGCATATAAAAATGGATACTTATCATGCGCGGTTACAATCTGCCGAATTTGCAAGCAGCATGATGAAGCTTGGCTGTTATCTGTTTATGGCGGTTGTAGGACTCATCGGTTTTATGAATATGGCAAACACCATGATCATGAATATTACGACAAAAAAGCAGGAATATGGTGTATTACAGGCTGTGGGTATGACAAATAAACAATTAAATTTATGCCTGCAGTTACAGGGACTGATTTTTACGGTTGGTACCATATGCGTAGCTTTGATCATTGGTCTGCCGCTCGGCTATGCACTTTTTTCCTATGCAAAACATAATGGAATATTTGGAATGAATATCTATCATGTTCCAATCGTACCAATTTTTATTATGATTTTTTTGGTCGGTCTGTTGCAGATTGTACTTTCCTGCGTTTTAAGCAGTAATCTGAAAAAGGAAACGCTGGTAGAAAGAATAAGGTATGATGGATAGCAAGTAATATGTAATGAACTAGTACATCGAATAATAAGTTTCTGATACATT
>OKTT01001404.1_pt1 | contig 10332 bp, 9 predicted proteins | sample 1606121 | NCBI WGS metagenome assembly OKTT01 (sample SAMEA3879516, study PRJEB24766) | human gut metagenome | biome: human-associated habitat; feature: feces | place: USA | collected 1985/1987
CAATTACACCTCCATAGACGAGCGTTTTACGGCTTCTCTGGGACTGCGTGCCGATGCCAACAACTACTCGGCAGCCATGAAAGACCTGTCCGACCAGCTTTCTCCCCGCCTGTCGCTCTCCTATCAACTGACGGAGCACTGGTCGCTGAGCGGAAACGCAGGACTCTATTATCAACTGCCTCCCTACACCGCTCTCGGCTTTAAAAACAATAACGGACTCTATGCCAACAAGTATGCGCTCCGCTATATGCAAGTCAGCCAGGGTAGCGTAGGACTGAACTGGAGAAAGGGCGATACCTTCGAAGTATCCGTCGAAGGATTCTATAAAGATTATGACAAAATTCCTCTTTCCGTAGCCGACGGCATTCCGTTGACCTGCAAAGGAAACGATTACGGAGTGATTGGCAACGAGCTGCTTACTTCCACCGCACAGGGACGGTCTTACGGAGCAGAGCTTCTCCTTAAATGGCTGATCGCCAAGAAACTGAATCTCGCCTCATCTTTCACGCTCTTTAAAAGCGAATATCGTACTGATAAGGAAAGCGAGTACATCGCTTCCGCATGGGACAACCGCTTTATTTTCAACTTGCGGGGAACTTACAATCTCCCCCGGCACTGGAGCGTCGGAATGAAAGTCAGCTGTATAGGCGGTGCCCCCTATACTCCTTATGATGCCGACAAGTCATCTCTGGTAACAGCCTGGAATGCACAGGGAAAACCGTATTACGACTATACCCGATACAATGAAGAACGGCTCCCGGCCTTCACTCAGGTAGATATCCGCATAGACAAAACATTCTATCTGAAGCGCTGTATGCTGGGTTTCTACATCGATCTGCAGAATATCGCGGGCAGCAAGCTGAAACAGGCAGATGTATTAATGAGCACCGGAGTAATCAAGAATCCGGACGCACCGATAGCCGAACAACGGTATGTCATGAAGTCGCTCAAGCAAGAAAGCGGTACACTGCTGCCGACTTTGGGAATCACGTTTGAATACTAACACTATATTATATAATAACAAACTAAAAATTCACTATGATGAAAAAACAAATTGCATTAGTAGCCCTGTTATTTTTGGGCATGAGTTGTTTTAACGCTTCAGCACAATTCAAGAAATTCAATTTAGGCAAAGCTATTCAAGCAGGAAAAGATGCCGCACAAGCAATCTCTCTATCTGACGCCGACATTGCTGCTATGAGCAAGGAGTATATGGAATGGATGGACAAGCATAACCCACTGACCAAACCGGACAGCGAATACGGAAAACGCCTGGAAAGACTGACCGGAAACATCAAAGAAGTAGATGGTATGAAAGTTAACTTTGGCGTATATGAAGTAGTGGACGTTAACGCTTTCGCCTGTGGTGACGGCAGCGTGCGTATCTGTGCCGGACTGATGGACGTCATGACTGACGAAGAAGTAATGGCAGTAATCGGTCATGAGATCGGTCATGTCATCCATACCGACTCTAAAGACGCAATGAAGAATGCATATTTCCGTTCGGCTGTAAAGAATGCGGCAGGAGCAGCCAGCAGCCAGGTCGCCAAACTGACTGACTCTGAACTGGGAGCAATGGCAGAAGCACTTGCCGGCGCACAATACTCACAGAAACAAGAGTACGAAGCAGATGCCTACGGCGTAGAGTTCTGCGTAAAAAACAACATCGACCCTTATGGTATGTACAAATCACTGAATAAGCTTCTCGAATTGTCCAATGGGGCTCCCGCATCTTCCTACATGCAGAGAATGTTTTCTTCACACCCCGACACTGCCAAACGTGTAGCCCGTGCTAAAGAACTGGCTGATAAATACAAACAATAAAAAAGACTCAAGATCAGAAATTACAAAAGAACATATTCCGAGAGCATTTACTTTGCAACCTCGGAATATGTTCTTTTGTTCTTAAGCCCCCTCATTTCAAAGAATACATCACCATTCCGCACCAATTGTTTATTAAAAAATCATTAATATACAGCACATATTTGCATGATGTCGTGATTTCATGTAATTTCACGGCAATAATCATTTAAATCCATTTATGGAATTTCTTATCATACTTCTCTTACTTGTACTGAATGGCATCTTTGCCATGTACGAAATTGCGCTGGTATCATCCAGCAAAGCACGTCTCGAAACTCTCGCCGGAAAAGGCAACAAATCTGCACGTGGAGTACTGAAACAACTGGAAGAACCCGAAAAGTTCTTGTCCACCATTCAAATCGGTATTACCCTGATCGGTATCGTATCCGGTGCCTATGGTGGTGTCGCTATCGCAGACGACCTTGTTCCGCTCTTCTCCCTCATACCGGGAGCGGAAGCCTATGCACGTAATCTGGCCATGATCACCACTGTGGTAATCATCACCTATCTCTCTCTTATCATCGGAGAGCTGGTTCCCAAATCCATTGCCCTCAGTAATCCGGAACGATACGCAACCTTGTTCAGTCCGATTATGATTTTATTGACGAAAGTATCCTATCCGTTCGTCTGGCTGCTCAGTATCTCCACCCGCCTGCTGAACAGAATCATCGGCGTAAAAAACGAAGAACGCCCGATGACACAGGAAGAGATCAAAATGATTCTCCACCAAAGCTCCGAACAGGGAGTGATCGACAAGGAAGAGACGGAAATGCTGCGTGATGTGTTCCGTTTCTCGGACAAACGTGCCAATGAACTGATGACGCACCGCAGAGACCTTGTCATCTTCCATCCCGACGATACAAAAGACAAGGTGATGAAGACAATCGAAGAAGAACACTACAGCAAATATCTGTTGGTGGACGAGCGGAAAGACGAGATTATCGGTGTGGTATCCGTCAAAGATATTATTCTGATGGTAGGCAATAAAAAGGAGTTCAATCTGCGCGAAATAGCCCGCCCGGCTCTGTTTATCCCCGAAAGTTTATATGCAAATAAAATTTTAGAGCTGTTCAAGAAGAACAAAAACAAGTTCGGAGTTGTTGTTAACGAGTATGGTAGTACAGAAGGTATCATTACCCTGCACGACCTTACCGAAAGCATCTTCGGAGATATCCTTGAAGAAGACGATACGGAAGAGGAAGATATCGTCAGAAGACAGGATGGTTCGATGTTGGTGGAAGCCTCGATGAACATCAAGGACTTTATGGAAGAGATGGGAATCTTATCTTATGAAGACCTGGAGGACGAAGACTTCACAACCCTCGGAGGATTGGCAATGTTCCTGCTGGGCGGTATCCCGAAAGCCGGAGATATCTTCACCTACAAGAACCTGCAATTCGAAGTAGTAGATATGGACCGTGGACGGGTAGACAAACTGCTGGTCATCAAACGGGACGAAGAAGAATAAAGAAGAAATAACCCGAGCAGTAAGCTCACTATATTTATATTAACTTAAAGCACTTAACGATGAAAAAAGTAATTATGTTAGCAGCAGTCGTAGCTGCTTTGGCATCTTGCCAGTCAAAAGCCAACAAAGCCGCAGAGGCAGAAGCAGACAGTCTTTCTATAGAAATGGCTCCGATCACAGAAGTGACCGAAGTTTATGAAGGTACACTCCCTGCTGCCGACGGTCCGGGTATCGACTACGTATTGACCCTGAACGCTGCAACTGACGGTGTAGATACCACGTATACACTGGATATGACTTACCTCGATGCAGAAGGTCAGGGTAAGAACAAAACCTTCTCTTCTAAAGGAAAACAACAGACTATCCAAAAAGTAGTGAACAAAAAACCTACCAAAGCTGTTAAGTTAACTCCGAATGATGGTGAGGCTCCAATGTACTTCGTGATTGTAAATGACACTACCCTGCGTCTGGTGAACGATAGCCTGCAAGAAGCTGTCAGCGATCTGAATTATGACATCATCAAGGTAAAGAAATAATAACCTAAACCCTAACCAGTAAAAAGAAAGAGGATGTGTTGAAACCCTCATAAATTAAATATCATCCTCGCTACGACCATCTGTGGCGAGGATGATTTCGTTAAAAGGGAAGTCTGACACATCCCCTTTTTTATTTCTGTCCCAATACTCCTTCCCCCTTCTGCAGACGTTTCAGACGAAGCAATGCCTCTATATAATAATAGTCTGCATAGATAATAGAAGCGTCTATCTCCGAATGAGCCGGCCAATGGCCTGTGCTATGGAGCAGGAAAGCCGGATTGCTTTTACCGCTCTGATAATTGTCGGAACTCAGGCTTGTCAGCATTTCGATAGCGGCATCCTTGTAGTGTTTGCCTTTTCCATTGGGAAGATAGGCAGACAGTTCGAGCAGCGCGGAAGCTACTACGGCAGCCGCCGAAGCATCACGCGGAGCATCGGGTATGCCCGGAGCACTGAAATCCCAATAAGGCACTTTGTCTTCGGGCAAGCGTTCCAGATAGACATCGGCTACTTTCTGCACAAAGTCAAGGTATTTTGGGTCTTTCGTTTCACGATAGACTACGGTGTAACCATAAATAGCCCACGCTTGTCCACGTGCCCACATTGTGCTGTCCGCATATCCTTGGTGAGTCACTCCTTTAATCAGGTTACCTGTGATAGTATCGTATACCGCTACATGATATGAGATATAGTCCGGACGGAACTGACACTTCATAGTCTTGTCGGCATGAGATACAGCGATGTCGTATAAGTAAGGATTACCACCGTTCTTTGCTGCCCAGAAAAGCATCTCAAGATTGATCATATTGTCCATGATGGTATTGTGGGGCCAGTTGCGGGGTTCTACTTCCCGTGGCCAGGACAGCATCGTGCCGACTACCGGATTAAACAAAGTAGCCAATGAATCGGCTGTGTCTAGAATCACTTGTTTGTAAGCGGGGTTCTTGGTCAGGCGATATCCGTTGCCGTAGCTGCAAAAGACCAGGAAGCCCAGATCATGATCATAAGCCGGAATGCGGGAAAGGAACTCTAAGGATGCCGTAAACTTTTCGGCTTCTTCCAGTATATGCTTGTCTTGTGTGTACTCATAATCATACCACAATACTCCCGGCCAGAAACCGGCACACCATTCTTCCTTCGTTGCTTTCCGACAGTTCCAATGATGTTCGTCTGCCATGACATTACGTGGCATCATTGTATAGTCTATACCCGAGTCTCCTTTCAGTTCTACCAGTGAACGTTGGGTCTGTTCCGCGCAATAATCCAGAGCTTTATTCACATCCAACGTACCGGAAGTCCGATGGGCACATGCACAAAAGCCTAGTACTACAACCAACCCTGCTACAATCTTCTTCATTTTTTCGTTCTATATCTTCGTGTTAGTTTCTTATTTTTTATTCTCACTTATTCTTTCTTATTATTTAGTTACCCGGAACCAGTCTACGTCCACCCATCCGCGATTTCCGTCATTAGGGGTGACACAGAACAAACCGACTTTCGCTCCTATCCACTTTCCCTGCCGGGCAGTAAAAGGTTCTCCCGCTGCTGTGTACTTCTTTCCATCGAGACTATAGGCAAAGGTGCAAACGGCTCCTTTGGCTACTTTTACCCGTAAGTAAACGGTCTTCCACTCATTATCAGCCACTCCTGGCATTTTCAGATATTCCACCGGAAAGCTCGCCAGTTCTTTCACTTGTTCGGGGTGCTGCTGTTCCGCATCTTTGCATACGGCTTGTTGCAGGATAAACTTGTCGCCGGCTTTACGGACAGACAGATAACTATAATCCCATCCCATTACTATCATTCCGGCTTGCTCTCCATCCTGCTTGGCGGTAAACGTCAGCTTGGTAGTAGCCGTGAACTCTTCGGCGGGAAACTTTTGCAGCAGCAGATTAGGCACTTCCCAAAAATTCACGAACTCCTTGGAAAGGCTGCCTGCATAGAGCCGGATATATCCCAAATCAGTCGTAAATCCGTAGGTATCCTGTTTGTTGGCATGCCACTGCCACTGTAATCCCAAATTTTCCCCTTCGAAGAAATCACTGTCCTCCGGTGCATCGATTGGGTACGTCGCTCCTACTTCCGGCTTTTTATAGCGCAGTACCGGTTCGCCGCAGCCGTCCACCTCATTCACACCGATCACCGGCCAGTCATTCTCCCAGTGCATAGGCTGCAAATGAACGATACGTCCTGCATTGCCCACATCCTGGAAATGCAGGAACCAGTCCTGTCCGTCCGGGGTATCCACCCAGGCACCCTGGTGAGGTCCATTGACAGGAGAATTTCCCTGATGCAGGACGATTTTCTCTTCCCAGGGACCGTAAATATTTTTCGACCGCAGTACGGTCTGCCAGCCGGGCTTCACGCCGCCTGCCGGAGCAAAAATATAGTAATAGCCGTTTCTCTTGTACAGCTTCGGTCCCTCGATGGTGGGCTGGGTCGCATGGCCATCATAGATGAACTGACCGTCATCCAGCACTCCGGAGCAGTCCGGTTCGATGGGAGACATATACAGCATGCTCTTGAAACCGATACGGCTTCTGGCGAAAGCTGTCACCATGTATGCTTTGCCGTCCTCATCCCAGAAAGGACAGGGATCGATCCAGCCCACGACCTTACGCACATAAGCCGGCTCGCTCCACTTGCCGAAAGGATCCGTGGTCTTGCACATCATGATGCCCTCGTCCGGCATGGGGATAAATACGTAATAAGTTCCCTCATGATAACGGATGGCCGGTGCCCAGGTACCACAGCCGTGTACCGGCTTGTCATAATAGTCAAAGGGAAGCTTGTCAATGATGTAATTGATGACCTTCCAGTTCACCAGATCCTTCGAATGCAGCAGAGGCACTGCAGGGGTGTTACAGAAGCTGGAAGCGATCATAAAATAATCCTCTCCCACACGAATGGCATCCGGGTCCGAATAATCGGTATACAGGATCGGGTTGATATAGGTGCCGTCGCCCTGATCAGCGATCCACATTTTATGTATCTTGGTCTTGTCCATAATTTCTCCATTCCGCAGCCTTTGCCGCCTTTTATTTACGAATGCAGGTGTTCAACACTCATTTGATAATAGTTACCTGTTTCTGAACAATTTCAGTATAACAGATGTTCCCTTGTATCGCGTGCCATTTTCCCATTAGTTTGTGTCAAATCTTGCATTTAGCGACTATAAATGTCATAATAGTGACAAAAGTTGCAGGAGGGAATCCCATTGAGTTTCTTTTACCAGAACCGTCAGGAACAGCTTTATTTATATTTATCCAAAAACAACCCCTATGCCGTCCATCTTCACAGACAGTTGGAGTTGATCTATGTATTGAGCGGTTCCACCACCGTCACCGTGGAACAGCAAGATTTTTTACTTACCCCCGGTCAGGGTGTTCTGGTTTTTCCGAACCAGATGCATGGCCTGAAGCATGTGGAACCCGGTCAGAATCTGCTCTGTATCTTCGAGCCGGATTTCTGCCACTCTTTCCGCCATTTTTTCCAGAACAAAAAGCCTGCCCGCAATGACTTTACCGTCTCCTCCCTGTCAGAGCACAGCCGTATTGCCCTGCAGGGACTTAAAACACTGGCCGCTGCCATGGAAAAGGATCGTCCCACACCTTCCGATGTACAAGTCTATGCGGAAGGGTATCTCACACTCCTGCTGGCAGACCTGCTGCCATCGTTGCCTCTGCAAGTGCGTAAAAACACAGATGACCTGGAATTGGAGCAAAGACTGCTTCTCTATCTGGATGCCCACTATACCGAAGAATTGTCCCTGGAAAGTCTCTCGAAAGAATTCGGTGTCAGCCGCTTTGTCCTGTCCCGGATCTTCACTGAGAAACTCCACACCACTTTTCCTGATTACGTGAACTCCCGAAGGCTGGACTATGCCAGAGATCTTCTATTGTCCACGGAGCTCTCCGTGACGCAGATTGCGCTGGATGTGGGATTCGGAAGCTCCCGCACCTTTTTCCGGGCCTTTCATTCCGCTTATCACACCACTCCCGGAGCTTACCGCAGGCAGAAAGAATCTTCCTGATCCCTTCCCTTACGCTGTATCCACAGAAGTTCCTCTCCCGCCCGGATATAATCTTTCCAGGTACCGACGATCTGTCCCCGCTCCGGGATCTGGCACATTTCCACCGTCACCGCCGTATCCACGCCTTCCCTTGTCAGGCCCTCCTGATCAAATTCCATCAGCAGTTTTCCTTTGCGCACGATCTCGTTTTGCAGGACATTGCAATGATAATAGGCGCTGTGCAGTTCTTCCCTGTCTCTGCAGATATTCAACAGCAGTTCCAGTCCGCTGTCCGTGCGGAATCGGATCCGGTTTCCCATGGGATAGAGTTTCAATACCTTTCCTGCCGTGGGCGCATAGACCTTTCCATCCTCTGGCACGATGCTGATACAGCCAGTTCCGGCATCAGCGGTCTCTTCAGCGGTCTCTTCCATGCGCTTACGGATCTCTCCGTTCACCGGGCTGCCTATAGTGACACCTTCCCTCACCAGTTGCCTGGCTGCTGTATTTTTTCTCTCTTCCCTGTCTTCCCCTGTCTCTTCTGTTTCTTCCATTTTCCACCGGATACTCCTGCCAGACCAGAAGCCGACCAACAGTCCCAGCACTCCCGTTGCCACGATGTCATACATCTGCATGTTTCTACCTTCCTTTTTCCATGATAAGGTTCCCGCTCCTTATTCTGTCTCATTTTCGGGAAAACATGCCATTTTTTCATTCATAACTTCCAAAAGAAGTGCCGCCACGATTCCTGCCGCCATGCAGAACAGATTCCGGGATGCGGTCTCCGGAGATGTGGCAAAACTGTTCCATGGAACCGTCATCACTGTAGCTGCACTGATGATCCCGAAGATCCCGTGGGACATCCCCGCATACTGTTTTTCAAGCAGGCGGTTTACCAGCCTGGCCAGGCACACAAAAGTCACCACGCAACCGGTCATTCCGGGAATCAACACCTCTGGCCGAAGATGACCGATCCCCTCTACGAACGGTGTATACAGCCCTAAGGGCATCAGTAGTGTAGAAAAACTCATCCCCGGAGCGATCACCGACAGAGCAAGGGCAAATCCACAGAACAGATACGCTCCGAGTCCCGGCTCCACTGCAGTCTTGGAAGTCTGCAACGAAAACAGCAAAAAAATCATTGCCGCAAACGTCACTCCGGAGACGATCCTGTTTTCTCCGGTCCTGCCCTGCTCTCCCGCTTCCCGCCACAGGGACGGCAGCATTCCGCCGATCAGCCCCACAAATACACAGACCGATTGCTCCGGATAGGTCTCCAACACATAAGAAAGCAGATTCGCCACACCCAGAAATCCCGCTGCCGATCCAATCATATAAGGGAATAATTCCGGCAGATGAGTCCGCCACTTATGTACCGGATCCGACAGCAGCTCCATGATCGGTCGATAGACTCCGAACACTACACTTAAAACGCCGCCGGATATCCCCGGGAGTACCGCTCCCAGACCGATCAGCGCCCCTTGTAATACTTTTCCCAAAAATCTAAGATCCATCGTCATTCTCCGCATCCTGTTGCTCTTAAAATCATATGCTTTTTTGATAAGAAAATAGGTCTAAAAATCAAAGATAATTATTGACATTTCGATCAGGGCAATGGTATACTCTAACCGTATTCTAAATGAAAGTCATTGATCTCACATATTTTTGTAAGACATTGCTACTTTTTCACGGATGCTTTACAAAAATATGTGATTTTTTTGTCCTACGTTTTAGAATCATCAAAAGGATCAGGCAAAGCCTGAATTATTAAAGGAGGTACCAATAATGAATAACGGTACAGTTAAGTGGTTCAATGCTCAGAAGGGTTATGGTTTCATCACCAACGATGCTAACGGCGAGGAAGTATTTGTACACTTTTCCGCAATCAATGCTGATGGTTTCAAGTCTCTGGAAGAGGGCCAGAAGGTAACTTTCGATACCGAGTGCGATCCTCAGAACAGCAGCAAGATCCGTGCTACCAACGTTACTGTTGTAGCTTAATAGCAAGACAGACCAAAAGGATCAGTCCCACGGGACTGATCCTTTTTCATGCCCGGAATCCTCTCCACCGCTCCGCAGAAATCTCCGGTTTCGTCACAAGACATTCCGGATCCGGTGCCAGCACATGCCGTACCACCCGGAACACTTTCTGCGCATCACACAGCAGACACTTCGCATCTCCGAACATCACCTCTTCCACTGCTCCACAATCCAGAAACGCCTGGTTCAATTTCACAAAATCTTCCGAGATATGGGGCTGGTCGGGATTATAGTGTTTTCTCATATATACTTTCTTTTCTCTTCCGTCCGGCAGGATCGTTATCAATAACATGGGCTCCGCCGCCAGACGATTCGGAACATTCAGCACCTCTTCCACACTGTGGATGCAAGTATTGCGTTCATGTCCAACGCCAACCAACAGAATCAAGACCAGCAACAACAACCTTCTCAGC
>OKTT01001407.1_pt1 | contig 10325 bp, 14 predicted proteins | sample 1606121 | NCBI WGS metagenome assembly OKTT01 (sample SAMEA3879516, study PRJEB24766) | human gut metagenome | biome: human-associated habitat; feature: feces | place: USA | collected 1985/1987
TCCTGAGGGGTTTTCCTTTGAAAGACTATATTGAAGAACGAGCTATAGGGATAGCAGGCTATATCATCGACCACAATGCCACGGTGCGGCAGACTGCCAAGGCCTTCGGCATCAGCAAAAGCACGGTACATGCGGTTGTAACGATATAGAACGGAATGTGAATTTGATATATTTAATTAAATAAGGTGTTGTAGAAAGCAGGCTTGAAGGGATGTCTCTGGGGAGATATATTCGTGAGAGACTGCTTTTATTTTTGAATATGGAGTGAGCCAGAAGTTTGTAATTTACTAAAAATTAAATTTGAAAGATTATGGGTCGCTATTTCTGCGGGAAAATGATAAGATAGTGTCTGAAAAGTATAAGTCACCGGAATTATGCAATTATTATTGTTCCAATCAATGTCCGATTGGACGACAGTATGTTCCAGAAGTTAAAATACAGGATCTTTCCCAAATTGTATTGCATTTGGTAGATTTTTTGAACACTGTTCAGGCTGATCAGCGCACACTTATAGGAATAACTGCTGATGGAATAATCGTTGATTCAAAGATAGAAGATTTCGTAGATATCCAGAATGAATTGGAAAAAGTCGCCATTACTGTTTAGGTATTACAACTTTGGCCGGAGCAGATGGTTGCAAATGAAACTATTAATATAGAAAAATATGAGGCAAAGTAGAAACATAAATATTATTGTGGATGCAGGTGGAAATAGATTGGTCTTAATTAATGACATTCTATTTAAAGGAAAAGTAGAAGAAACCAAAAAAGAAAAACATGATAAAGATGCTAAACATGGATGGTATAGATATGATGTGCGATTTGCGATTCCTGTTTATGAGAATGATGTGTTGATCAGATATAATGTTTTTAGAGCAAGATTACTTATTAATCATGCTCAAAACGGGAAGAAATATTTGTATGATATTTTGACAATAAAAAAAGAAACGAGCAAGCCACAACAATAAGTGTGGTGAAAACCCATTTCTTACCTAAGATAGTAGCAAGAAGCAGTTTCGTTGTCAAGAACTATGAAAAAATTTAGGAAAATGGGAAAAATAGATTCTTTGACTTTTGAAATATAATGGGAAATGGTATAATAATATAAAAGAAACGAGGAGGAAAATAATGCCGGAACTTAGCAGATTTGGTGGAATGGTTATCTATATGCTGTTTATGGATACAAAACAGCATAATAAGCCTCATGTACATGTGTATTATGGAGATTATGAGGCTGCTGTTGGAATTGACGGGGAATTATTGGCAGGTGCTCTTCCCAAAAAACAATTAAAAATGGTGGTCGGGTGGCTGGCATTCCATGAGGAGGAAGCATATAAAGCATGGAATCTGGCAGTACGTGGAGAACATTTTGATAAGATTGCTCCCATGTAAGGAGGTGCTTTGAATGTATATTATTGATGATGTATGTTACGCAGGAGAGAAAACACAGAATATCAAAGTAAAAGAAGCGAAGGTTTTACGTGGGGGTATGTTATTACTCACGTTTTCTACAGAAGAGCAACGGCTTTTTGATACAACGCTGTTGAAAGGATCAGCGTTTGAACCATTGAAGGATGAAAAGGTATTAGAAGATTTTAATATTTTTCATGGTGTTATGACATGGATGAACGGTGACATTGATATTGCTCCAGAGACGATGTATGCTGACAGCTATCCGTATACAGCCCAAAGTGCAAGTATTGCAGTTGGATAAGTAATGTTTTATTGTAAGACAGGCTCATAGTAGGAAATAAAGGAAAAGCACATGAACGAAAAAACACAAGAAAATATTAAAACAGAGGATAGTAAGCTACTCTATGAAAAACTTGCCGAAGGTATTAACAGCATGAAAGCCGGTGAAGTATATACCATCGAAGAAGCCTGGCAGGAAATTGACCAACTATAATGAAATCAACCCCAATCCCTATCATAACCCCTCAGATACTTTCATACACTGTAAAAAAGTATCCTGAGGGGTTTTCCTTTGAAAGACTATATTGAAGAACGAGCTATAGGGATAGCGGGCTATATCATCGACCACAACGCCACGGTGCGGCAGACTGCCAAGGCCTTCGGCATCAGCAAAAGCACGGTACATAAGGACGTGACGGAGCGGCTGGCCCAGGTGAATCCGGCGTTGGCAAAGCAGGCGCGGAAGGTATTGGATGTGAATAAATCCGAGCGTCATATCCGCGGCGGACTGGCTACCAGAGAGAAGTATCTGCACCAGCACTAGATATTCGATGAGGCAAATCATTCTATACGGGAAAGTGTCTTGAAATACCGGGTACCAACTTATATAATGGATACATAGCTATATGGGACAAAGCAGTTGGGACATAAGATACAAAAGATATCAGCACCTTTGCGCGGCAGGATCACTTATGAGGAGAGAAAAAACGAAATGGCAACAGAGTTTCTGAATGATGCACGGAAAGAGATCGAGGGACGGACAGAAGACTTCTGTGGGGAATTAAAAGCATTCTATCAGGGCAACGGGGAAGCGGAACAGAACCTGATGGAGCAGACAACCCAGCCTTTCTGGCAAAGTCTGCGCCTGAGCAGAAAAAGACTGCAGCAGCGGGAACTGACGGTGGATATGGAGATGCAGGAGCCGGCACGACTGGCGGACTATGATGGTCCCTGGAAGGATGGTTATGATTATAGCTGCCGCCGTACCCAGCCGGTAAAAATGAGACGGACTTATTACCGCAAGGGAAAAAAGATTGCGTTCCTAAAGACACCGGAGATTGCAGCGGCGAGCTTTTTGAAAGCGGATGTGCAGGGAGATATGGTTATCTGCCCTAACTGTGGACATGAGGGAAAACTGACCAGCTATATCGATGGCTGTGATGCCTGTGGGGCAAAGTTTCTCGTCAGTGATTTTGAAACAAAGGTATCCGGATTTTCTCTGGAGGAGGACGCAAGACAGAAAAGTATTTCCAACTTTATGAAAGCCGGTGCTGTGGTGGGAATTACAGCGATTTCTCTTGCGGTACTGGCCATCTGTGCGGGCGGCATTATGTTTTTGCTGTTGGCGTTGGGCAGGAACGGTTACAATGCGGTAAAGGCAGCCGCAGCCATGATGCTGGGAATTGGTCTGGCTCCGGTATTTTTCCGGTCGTTGTTTTACATGCTCATTATATTTATTGTAATGTTGATCGTGATGGAGACTCGCAGAAAGCCGAGAATTCAAGACGAATCGAAAGTAAAGGCCGCAATCCCGGAATTCTCCACGGGTAATTTTCTTCAGAATCTGGAATACCAGCTGCGAATGATCCATCTGGCGGATACGGCAGAGCAGGTACGCTTTTTCGCATCCTGTGATCTGGATACGGTGGTGGCGCGGTATCAGAATGTGGTGGACTGTTGCATTTGCGGTGTGCGTTTTCTGGAGGCGGAGACACGGGGAGAGTCTTACAGAATCAGCGTGGAAGTGAGAACCCGATTGACACTGGATACAGGAAAGAAGATCCGGAACCGTTATGAGGAGATCCGGCTGGAACTGGAAGGCAGACAGGATGTGGTAACGCAGCACAGCAGGGCACTCCGGGAATACAAATGCCCCAACTGCGGAGGCAGTGTGGACATTTTGGGCGGCGGAGTCTGCGAATACTGTAATACCGCAGTGGACTACCGAAATTTTGGCTGGATCATCACTTCTTATACAAATCTGGGGCAGCCAGAGAATCCTTTTGCGAAAATACTGGCGGGAGCACTGGGAAGTTATCTGCTCATTTTGCTTTTGAGTCTGGTACTCATGGCGCATTCCGAGGATGGAAAAGATACTTTTGAGATCTTACAGAGTGTCCGGATGTCAACGGAATATCTGAAAGCGGTGCAGCAGGATATTATCTATCCCGATGCTGTGATTTCAGATTGTACGGAGACAGACAGCGAAGATGGAACTTTTGCTTCAATAAAGGTGTACTCTTGTGGGGACCGGGATGCAGTAAAAGAAGCCTACAAAACTGCACTGCTGGAAAAGGGATTTCTGGAGATGCAGCAGTACCCGGAGGGATTTTCTGTTTTTTTGCCGGAGGATCCGTCAGAATATGCCGTGGATTCAGAAGAAGGAATGTTCTATCTTGTGATCCGCGCAGAAAATGCATCGGAAGGAATTGCGGTGACTGCGACACTGGTGGATGAGAACTGGGATCCGGTACAGGAATAAAAATAGAATAAGAAAATGCGACAAGGGACCCGGGCGAAAGCTTCCGGGTCCTTTTTAGAGGGAAAGTGTTTGTAGTTAGCTTATTGGGTGAGAGGAATTCTGTGGACCACCCTGCGATAGAGCTTCCACAGGAGCACAGCAGGGAAACTGATTGCCAGATATGCTGTGGATAAAAGTCCGGTAGCACCGCCTACGATTGCAATAATTAAAATTCCGATGTTCATGATGGATTCCTCGCTTTTTTGTCAGTCTGTAAAGTGCTTGCTGATTCCTTCAAAAACTTTACATATCGTATTATAGTAAACGGATCTCCCTGGGTGAATAGTTTTGCCAGACCCTTAACACTATTTTGTCGGGTTATTTACAGAATCTTTGCAGCACATTTACAGAATCTTAACAGGGCGGGAACGATCCCGGGAGTAAGGTTTGCAATCGCAGGAAATATCAAGTATAATAGAGAAAATTGACTGTTACCCGGGGTGGAATAGTCGGAGAAAATAAAACGGAGGTAGGAATATGAGTATGACACTGGAACAGGCTAAGGAGAAGCTTGCCAAGTATGGTCAGGAACATGTTCTGAAGTATTACGGGGAGCTCAACGAGGAAGAGAAGCAGGGGATTCTGGATCAGATCGAAACTACGGATATGAGCATTCTGGAAGCTTGCAAGCATAAAGAAGATCTGGCAAAAAAAGGAGTGATCACACCGTTGGCTGCCATGCAGTTAGACGAAATCGAAGCAAACAGGGAGGAATTTACCGCAACCGGTATCGAAGCGATCCGACAGGGCAAGGTAGCAGCGGTCCTTCTGGCCGGTGGTATGGGCACCAGACTGGGATCTGACAATCCCAAGGGAATGTACAATGTGGGACTGACTCATGAACTGTATATTTTTGAATGCCTGATCAATAATCTGATGGAAGTCGTACATCAGGCAGACAGCTGGATCCATCTGTTCGTAATGACCAGTGATAAGAACAACGATGCGACCATAGCCTTTTTAAAGGAGCATGATTTCTTCGGATATAATGCGGAATATGTGCATTTCTTTAAACAGGAGATGGCTGCGGCTACCGATTATGAAGGTAAGATCTATCTGGAGGAAAAGGGCAAGCTGTCCACTTCCCCCAATGGTAACGGCGGCTGGTTCATTTCCATGAAAAACAATGGCATGCTGGACATTGTACACAGAGAAGGCATTGAGTGGATCAATGTATTTGCCGTGGATAATGTATTGCAGCGAATCGCAGATCCCTGCTTCATCGGAGCTACTATTCAGAAAAATTGTGTGGTAGGCTCCAAGGTGGTCCGCAAGAATGCACCGGATGAGAAGGTAGGCGTTATGTGCTTAGAGGATGGCAGACCTTCTATCGTAGAATATTATGAACTGACCGATGAACTGATGAATGCTAAGGATGAGAAGGGAGAACCCGCGTATAATTATGGTGTGATCCTGAATTATCTGTTCAAGGTACAGGATCTGGAAAAGATCATGGCAGAGAAGATGCCCCTGCATATCGTAGAGAAGAAGATCCCGTATCTGGATGAGAACGGAGAACCGGTGAAGCCGGAGGCTCCCAACGGCTACAAATTCGAGAGTCTGGTACTGGATATGATCCACCAGATGGACAGCTGTCTGCCCTTCGAGGTAGTCAGAAGAAAAGAATTTGCGCCGATCAAGAACAAGACCGGTGTGGACTCTGTGGAAAGTGCCAGAGAACTGCTCACCGAGAATGGTGTGGTGCTGTAAACATTTCGACAGATTTTCACAACATAAGGTTATTGAGGAATCGATAGAATTACAGTAATCTGATACTGTAAGAAACGAAGAAAAAATTTCATCCGGCTCTGACAGATGAGAGATTGTGCAGCCGCCATAGTGAACAAATAGTATTGTCCTATGCACGGCGGATAGGAGAGAGTGTATGAGAATTTTGGTAACAGGTGGTGCCGGATTCATCGGCAGTCATACCGTAGTGGAATTACAGCAGGCAGGCTATGATGTAGTCGTATTGGATAATCTCTGCAATGCAAGTGAGAAAGTGATCCCCAGAGTAGAAGCCATCACAGGCAAGAAGGTTCCTTTCTATAAGGCAGACATTCTGGACCGTGAAGCTCTGGAAGAGATCTTCAGCAAGGAACAGATTGACGCAGTCATTCATTTTGCAGGACTGAAGGCAGTCGGTGAGTCCGTACAGAAGCCCTGGGAATATTATGAGAACAATATTGCCGGTACCCTGACCCTGGTAGATGTCATGAGAAAACATGGTGTGAAGAGCATTATCTTCTCTTCCAGCGCTACCGTATACGGCAACCCCGCATTTGTTCCCATTACGGAGGAATGCCCCAAGGGACAGTGCACCAACCCTTACGGCTGGACGAAATCTATGCTGGAGCAGATCCTGACGGATATCCAGAAGGCAGATCCCGAATGGAACGTGATCCTGCTTCGTTACTTCAACCCTATCGGAGCTCACAAGAGCGGTACCATTGGCGAGAATCCCAACGGTATCCCCAACAACCTGATGCCTTATATCACACAGGTAGCAGTCGGCAAGCTGAAAGAGCTGGGTGTCTTCGGTGATGATTACGATACCCCCGACGGAACCGGTGTACGTGACTACATCCATGTCGTTGATCTGGCAAAGGGCCACGTAAAGGCTCTGAAGAAGATTGAGGAGAATGCAGGACTGAAGATCTACAATCTGGGAACTGGTGTGGGCTACAGTGTTCTGGACATCGTGAAGAACTTCGAAGCAGCTACCGGCGTGAAGATTCCTTACGTGATCAAACCCCGCCGTGCAGGCGATATCGCCACCTGCTATTCCGATGCTTCTCTGGCAGAGAAGGAACTTGGCTGGAAGGCTGAGAATGGCATCAAAGAGATGTGCGAAGATTCCTGGAGATGGCAGAAGAACAATCCAAACGGATACGAAGAATAATCTATAGTTTAGTAAATGGAAAGTTAGCATAGCTACGAGCCATGCAGAAATAGAGTGGAACACGTCGTGGGAGCTTGCGCACAAGCGATGCTGTTTCGCTCTTTTTTTGCATGGTTCGTAGCGTAGGGCTGTCATGCAAGGGGCCTGCCGCAAACATCCTGTTCATTCCATCCTGTCTTTCAATGCTTTTCGAGAAAAAATCACCACCTTCCGACAATCATTCTTGGAAGGACATTCCATCTGACGTGGGTGTTTTGTGCTTTCTCATAATATCTGTACACTATAGGCATTTCTATTGCTTTGGTGCAAATCGCATCAAAATAGCAAAATCAGTACAAAAAAACTTCTAAATCAAACATTTTTTGTACTGATTTTATTATTTTTCCCATTTTAGCGAAAATAAGCTCTTATAAAAGGCCAAAATCTCCTGTTTTTGTATTTTTTTAGCAAAAAAGGGCGTTTTTAATACAAACAGAACTTCCAGAGGAGTGGCATCACTTTCTATTTCTTTACTGACATCTTTTCTCAATAAGTATTTCCCCTATTGACAAAACAAGGAATCCTTACTATAGTGTTCCTGTAAAGAACCACTAAAAGGAGTACCTATGGAAGAAGCGGCAATCATAGAACAACTTATCCTGTTCGGACTGAGCAGGCAGGAGGCTGTCATTTACCTGTGTCTTCTTCAAAATGAAGAACTGACAGGCTATGAGGTGGCGAAGCTGACGGGGATTTCCAGATCCAATGTCTATAATGGACTGGCATCGTTGGTGGAGCATGGAGCTGCTTATGTGATCGAAGGAACCTCCTCAAAATATCTGGCTGTAGCATTATCCGAGTTCTGTGATAACCGGATCCGGTATCTGCGGAAAGCAAAAGAACGTCTGGTGGCGGATGGCCCCAGGAAAAATTTACCTAGAGAAGGCTATATCACCATCGAAGGCTATGACCACATCTGTGACAAGATCCAGCACATGCTTCTGGGTGCCGAGAAGCGTATTTATTTTTCCGCAACAGGTGAATTCCTGGAGCAATGGTCGGAGGAGATCAGGGAGCTGGTCCGGGCACAGAAAAAAGTGGTGCTGATTTCAGAAGACAACAGAGAACCTTTTCCGGAAGATGCGGAATTAAAGGCCGGGATCATAGAATACCTGGTGCCGGAGCATTTCAGAGAGCCTAAGGAAGAGGAACAGCAGATGGATCAGATCCGTCTCATCATGGATTCCGAGTACATTCTCACCGGTACGGTGACGGGAAAGAGCAGTGATACCTGCCTTTACAGTGGCCAGAAGAATTTTGTCAGAGTCTTCAAGGATGCCATGCGCAACGAGATCGCCCTCATTCGGTTGAAGCAGGGTGAGCAATAATTATGTAGAAAACGCTTTTGCCGGGTGGAAACGGCCGCAGCGTTCTCATAAATAGGATAAAATAGAAAGGGATAGAAAAATGAGTATCAGAGTCGCAATTTTAGGTTATGGTAACTTAGGAAAAGGAATGGAATGTGCAGTAAAGCAGAATGATGACATGGAGCTGGTAGCCGTATTTACCAGAAGAGATCCTGCTACAGTAAAGACTTTAACAGATGTGAAGGTTTATAATGTAGATCAGTTACTGTCCATGCAGGACAAGATCGATGTCCTGGTGCTGTGCGGAGGCTCCGCAACCGATCTGCCCAAACAGACCGCAGAGTATGCAAAATATTTCAACGTGGTAGACAGCTTTGATACCCATGCGAAGATCCCCGAGCATTTCGCACAGGTAGATGCTGCAGCAAAAGAGGGCGGCAGGGTAGCCATGATTTCCGTAGGCTGGGATCCCGGTATGTTCTCCCTGAACAGACTGTATGCCAATGCCATTTTAAGAGACGGCAGCGATTATACCTTCTGGGGTAAGGGTGTCAGCCAGGGACATTCCGATGCCATTCGTCGTATCCCCGGTGTCAAGGATGCCAAGCAGTATACCATTCCCGTAGAGTCCGCACTGGAAGCTGTCAGAAACTGTGAGAATCCGGTGCTGACCACCAGACAGAAGCATACCAGAGAGTGTTTTGTGGTAGCGGAAGAGGGCGCAGACAAGGCACAGATCGAAGAGCAGATCAAGACCATGCCCAACTATTTTGCAGATTATGATACTACTGTACATTTCATCACCGAGGAAGAACTGCAGAGAGATCACGCAGGTATCCCTCACGGCGGATTTGTACTGCGTACCGGCAAGACCGGCTTAAACGGTGAGCACAACCATGTGATCGAGTACAGCTTAAAGCTGGATTCCAACCCGGAGTTCACTTCCTGCGTACTGACCGCTTATGCAAGAGCTGCTTACCGCATGAATCAGGAAGGCCAGAAGGGCTGCAAGACCGTATTTGATGTGGCACCTGCTTATCTGAGCACTCTGACTCCGGAAGAGATGAGAAGCGCGTTACTGTAAATAAGATAGATGCAGAGGAGATACTTATGGAAAAAAAGGCATTTGTTACCAAAGAAATGATCGAAAAGATCGCAGAAAAATATCCCATATCTATGATGAAAAGGGAATCCGGGAGAATGCGAAGGCGCTGAAGGAAGCTTTTGCGTGGAACAAGGGCTACAAGGAGTTCTTTGCGGTAAAGGCGACTCCCAACCCTTTTCTGATCAACATCTTAAGAGATTACGACTGTGGATGTGACTGCTCCTCTCTGACAGAGCTGATGCTCAGCAATGCTATGGGGGTAAAGGGAGAGGACATTATGTTCTCCTCCAACGATACCCCGGCCCATGAATTCGAATATGCGGCAAAAATCGGTGCCACCATCAATCTGGATGACATCACCCATATCGATTTTCTGGAGAAGACCATCGGTTATCTGCCCAAGACCTTAAGCTGCCGTTACAATCCAGGCGGATATTTCTCTCTTGGAACAGACATCATGGATAACCCAGGAGATGCCAAGTATGGAATGACAAAGCCACAGATTTTTGAGGCATTCAAACGACTTAAGAGAGAAGGAGTAAAAGAATTTGGTATTCATTCTTTCTTAGCAAGTAACACAGTATCTAACGAATACTATCCTGCATTAGCATCCATCTTATTTAATCTTGCAGTAGAATTAAAAGAGAATCTTGGTGTTCATATCGGATTTATCAACTTATCCGGTGGTGTTGGAATCCCTTACACACCAGATAAAGAGCCAAATGATATTTTTGCAATCGGTGAAGGTGTTCGTAAAGCT
>OKTT01001412.1_pt1 | contig 10265 bp, 8 predicted proteins | sample 1606121 | NCBI WGS metagenome assembly OKTT01 (sample SAMEA3879516, study PRJEB24766) | human gut metagenome | biome: human-associated habitat; feature: feces | place: USA | collected 1985/1987
CTTGCTGCGAAGAACACGTTTAAATCAAACTCATTAAAGTCTTCGTTATACGCAATTCTACGGATAGAATCAGGAATACGATATGTCATTAAGACGATCTGAGGAAGAGCTGCATAAGGGTTCTTTCCATCAGCCGGATTCCACTTCTCCTTTGCGTCCTGCTCGTCAGAATATGTCCATGAGAAGATCTGGTCCTCTACGAACTCGCCGTTATTTAACGCTCTAAACGGCGTTCCAGACAGGAAGAGGTAATACTTCGTAGTGATAGGCAGGGACTCCTCGTCAATGGCGTTGTCGGCCTCTGTGCGCTTATATTTCTCAATGTCCTGTGAATCATACGCATCTTCATCTTCAGTATCAAAGAGCTTCTTAGCATTTTCACGCCATGCACCGAAATGGTACTCGTCAAAGATAACGAGATCCCAGTTTGTTGTATGGACCCACTCATTCTTTGCTTTAATACCACCAGCAGCATTCGTTCCAAGGTAATCCTGAAATGAACCAAAGCATACGATAGGCTTTGACTGGTCAAGGTCTTCCGGCTGTACGCCTGTCTTTAATGAAAGGTCTCTTGAATAGAACTGCCACCCGTCAAAATCAACATGAGAAAGCAGATCTTCTTCCCATGCAGCCTCAACAGCAGGCTTAAATGTAAGTACAAGAACACGCTTCATACCCATCGCTTTTGCGAGTTCGTATGAAGCAAAGGTCTTACCAAAACGCATCTTCGCATTCCAGAGGAATTTTGCAGTATGTCCCGGATTTCTTGTGGTTTCAGACTCAAAATACGCCTTCGTCATGTTGACAGCACGAGCCTGTTCTGGACGCATTTTGAATGTCTCTGTACGAAGAACCATGGATGATGCATAGGTCTTTACGGAAAGTACCGCAGCTCTTACATCTTTTACTGAGCAACGATACCATTCTGTTTTCTTACCATCCTTGTCCTTGATGGCGTAAAAACCACCCTTCTCAAGCATTTTATGGACATCATGATCCATAAAGATAGCGCCATCTGCATTCATGGCAGATTCGACGTATTCAACTTTATATGACTGCCCCGGAGTGAGCGTAGGGTAATGCTCCCTCATACGTTCCCCGATAGGACGGTCTGTATAACCAACCTTCAGACACCCCGGAAAGCGAGTGTCTGAATAGGCATAGATAATCGGATTGATTTCCGATTTTGCATGAATAAAATTATCAAAAATATCAGGCATTAGTTTTTACCTCTTACAGTTCCATCGGACGCATTGTTTTATCGATTAGTTTGCGTTCTTCATCATTGAGTCCAAAATAATCAAACAACACTTTGTCGCTCCATTTCTTTTGCATATCCATTTTGGGCACAAAACAGAAATTGTCTTTTGAAACGTGGACTGACGAATAGGTTGTTCGCAGCAAGTATCGCGCAAATTTTGTACTAATAAACGAAATAAGGTTCTTCGCTTCTTCTTCGGTATCAAAGAAGCCAATGTTTAAATACGAAAATGTATCAACCATTCCCGGCGGAACAATTTGCGGTGTGGAGATTGAGCGATATCCATTTTCTGGTTTAATACCGACCTCACCGCCTTGCGGAACCATGATTGAAATTTTGACTTTATACTTATCGATCAAATCCTGATTCTTTTTAACTTTGTTTTTTTCAATATAACTATTTCCCTGATCGTTATATCCAACTGTATGAAGCAATTTAACATCGCCTATACGATAATCTTTGTGTCCTTTTTCTTTTGACGGGATACCAAATGTATCGATAGCTGATACAGACTCACTCATAAAATTAGTTGTTTTTGCAAGCACTTTTTTAATAATTGGAATCGAATCATTCGCTCTAATAAAGAAAGAACCAAATTCGGAAAGAGGTCTCTCTATTGTACTTACTCCATCTCCTGTAATGTTAGTAATTGTGCACTGTTCTGAAGGATGATCTCTATCCCAAAGGAAGTAACAAATGCCACCCGCAATATCTACCCCCTGAAAACAGTCTTTTGAGTTATTGTAATCCACTAAGCGAACCAAAGATTTATCATTCAGCATGTCGTTTCTAAACTGATTAAGACCCATTCCTCCATTATACCAGCGTGCAGGAATGATCATACTAATATATCGTGGGCGCAGTTTTTTCGCTTGTTCGATGAATTTATGATAGATGGGTTTTGCTTGTGTCGCAGACTTCTTTTCCTCAGTTCCCCCTCCAGTTTCGAGCTGATAAGGCGGGTTCGAGATTATCACATCAAATTTCATGTTAAAGATCTCCTCTGGATGTAAAGTATGAATGAATTCGTATGCATGGTTTTCCATGCCTTCTCTTTTAACATCGTTTAATATATTGTCATAACCGATGCCACAGAATATGCATTTTCCGTTTTTGCCTTCTTTATCCCATGTATGCTTGATCTTATGATATTTAATATTTCCTTCGACATTATCAAACTTTGAAACAGAAAATGGGCTATTGGGATACTTTGAACAATACACGCTCCTTCTCGATAAAAGAGACGTAAGTTCCGTCATTGCAATTCCATACAACTGATGCTGAAAAATCCAGTCGCAGCGCTCCTGTAAATTTGGAATCTTATCCGCAAGCCCCGCTATCAACCTCTTCGCAATCTCACGGAGAAAAACACCAGATTTCACAGCCGGATCAAGAAACGTAGTGTTCGGATCGCGGAATAATTCCTGCGGAAGCATATCTAAGACCTTATTCACAAGGTCTGGCGGTGTGAACACCTCATCATTCGATAAATCAGCGAGACAGGATAACACGTCCGGCTTATAAAGATTTGTAAACATGTCAGGATTCAATGGCATCTTGCACCTCCCAATAATTCATTAATGGATATTCTTTGATTGGAGAAGGAATCCACGCCTGAGTTTCCTCGTCGAATTCCCAACCTCCCATCAGTATTTCAAGATCCATTTGCGTATCATGTCCTTTCATAAGCTGATCCAGGCGATAATCACGGCGCTTCATCTTGTTACCCGATACCAGATCCCATTGGGCAAATACAATAGGTTCGCCATCGTTACGAAGCATCGTAAGTGCGTCTCCATATAATATATTATGACGGATTATGAAGTTGGCGGCTTCTCTGGCAGCGTCATTTGCTTCTGCCTTACATTGCTTCCTATAAGCCTTATTCCAGATGTCGTAGAGCCTTGTACGGCATTCTTTAGCGTTGTCTTCCATAATGTCTACGCCGTAGATACTGGAAAGCGCCAGAATTGAATATTTCTCGTATTCAAGAACACTCTTGCCATACTGTTTCTTTACGACTGCTAATTTTCGATTAAGAACTTCTGCGAGGAAGTTACCATTTCCGCAGGCAGGCTCCAAAAATCGGCTTTCTATACGTTCTGTTTCCTGCTTTACCATGTCAAGCATAGCATTGACTTCACGTTCATTCGTGAAGACTTCGCCATGCTCTGCGACACGTTCTTTTGATTTGATCTGTTTACTTACCATTAGTTACATACCTCGTGTTATTTCGTTATGCTACCTTGATACGTTCATCAACGAGCCATGAGTAGCGACGCTTTGAACTATATTTATTGCACTCGCCATTTGCTTCAATAAGATTAGAGAAATGATACTCTTTGCAAATAACATAGCCAGAATCTTTGATTTCCCATTCACAAAATGTTAAAGGCTGTCCGTCAGCGCTTTCGGCTGTTAGTGTATTTCCGCAAATGACATTTCGCTTTAGAACTTCAGATACAGCATTCATAACATAAGTTGGCATTTCAATTCCAATGTGTGACTTGTAGGTTTTCATCATGATATGGAGCATCCTGTTCCGTGACTCAAGAACATTATCCTCCTGAATATCCACTCCGTAAATAGATGATACGGCTATAATAAAAAGACGGTCAATGTTCTCGCCTATAGATAAGGCTTTGTTCAGTTTCTTTTTTAAAATTGCAGCGAGGAAGTTACCGTTTCCACACGCTGGCTCAAGATAAGTAGACTCTAATGGCATATCATCCGGTAGAAGCGCCAACATATCATTTACCTGTTTTTGTGCAGTATAAACTTCACCAAAATCTGCTACTCGTTTACGTGATTTGATCTGTGCTGACATATAACCATCCTTTCTTAACCCTAAGTATATACTACTACAAATATGTAGCATTTGCTACACGTTTAAAGATAAAAATAAAAAGAGGTTCGCACCTCATTCATACTATCGTGTTCAACTTTTTAATATTAAAACGGTGGGATTTTAATGCTTTGAAATATAATATAATGTTCAAGTTTTCTTCTTTGATCCAAAAATAAAGTTGAACATTTTCAAAAAACATCATAAATAGAATTCTCCACCTCCGCCCCCTTCCTTTTCTGCAAACTGAGCAATGCAGTATTCGTAAATACGACCGAGCAGGTCTTCACTTGCCATAGTATCGCTCATGTCGATATTGTTTGTAAAAATATCAACCACATCTCCCAGAACACGCTTGTCCAAATCAGGAGTTGCGTAATTTTTCGGCAATACATTTTTCAGTTTTTTATTTTCACTTTCAATGGCTCTCATTGCATTATCAATGACTGTGCCAATTTCCGGTGTATGTGCTTTGGATGCAATATTGCCCCATCGTGCTTCCTCCGGAACAAAGAACACATTGTCCATCTCATAAGCATCACGATCATCCTCAAATCCATCGCCTTCATCTACTAGCTTCTGGTGTTGCTTATCGAATGCAGCTGAAATATAACGCAGAAAAATCAGTCCGATGATAACCTTTCTATATTCTGCTGCCGGGATATGTCCCCAAAGAACGCAGGCTGCATCCCACAACTGTTTTTCAAAGCCAATGTTGGCATTTGTTTTCTCTGCCATTATAGTATCCTCCACATTGAATATTTATCTTTCAAGATGTTCTGCCTCCATGAATTTCTGATTTACTACTGCCATTCTACCATTCCATAAATACTTATTCAACAATACATCTGTAATCAAGAATAAACTTCGACGATAAAATCCGAGTACATACGGAAATCGATTGGTCGTCATTTTGACCTGCAAATGAAAAAAATCATAGGCAATAACAAGGGAATACGACACTCTTCAAAATCCCTATCATAGTTGTCACTCATTTCTTCTTGCCTATATTTTACCGAAAATGTCCTGTAAACACAACGATGACAACCGTTGGTATTTGCAAAATATGCTTCCCGACGTTATAATACAGCTGTTGTATCCAGAAACATTTACAGAACAGGGCTCACATCAGCCCCGGAACGGAGAATCCCATGATAAAACTGATTGCCACCGATGTCGACGGGACACTGGTAAAAGACGGAACGATGCAGATCGATCCCGAATATATGACTGTCATTAAGGAGCTTGTCCAGAAAGGAATCATTTTTGCCGTCTGCTCCGGCAGACAGTTCATCAGCGAGCGGAAGCTGTTTGCACCGGTCAAGGATCAGCTGCTCTACATCACGGACGGCGGCACAGTCGTGCGCACCCCGCAGGAGATTCTGATGGTTCACACGATGCCGCGCGACGTCTGGAGCGGCATGTGCCGCATGGTGCAGGAACAGATGCCGCACTGCGACTGTTTTGTCGCCACACCGGACTACTGTCTCGCCGAGGACGCCGGAAGCCGCATGTTCCACTGGCTGCGCGATTCCTACGGCTACGATATACGGGAGGCCGAGCGCCTTTCTGACATCCCGGAGCAGGACATCATCAAGTTCACCGTCTACCACAAATCCGCCTGCGAGGAAATGTGTGCACCGCTCTTCACCCCGGCATGGAAGGGCAAAGCACAGCTTGCCGCCGCCGGCAAAGAGTGGATGGACTGCAATCCGCTCGGTGCGAACAAGGGAACCGCGATCGAGTTCGTGCAGAAGCATTTCGGCATTTCACCGGAAGAGACCTGCACGTTCGGGGATAACCTGAACGACATCGAGATGCTGCAGAACGCCGGCAGGAGTTACGCCGTCGCCAACGCCAGGGCGGAAGTCATCGCCGCGGCAAAAGATACCTGTGCGCCCTACTGGGAGAATGGAGTCCTCCAGATCTTAAAAACATTTTTATAACGAAAAAGAATCGTGTCCATCCAGCGGCAGTGCCCCGGCGTACACGGTTCTTTTTTATTTCTGCAGAAGTCCGCCGCCATATTGGATGCGGTTCCTGTCAATGAATTCTTTGGAACAAAATTTCTATTTTTCTTCATGCATGCCCCGGTCATCCATTTTCCTGTCTCTTTTGGCGTTCGACTGCGCGCCGCGGATGTCCGTGAACATCCGTGGTGCACTGTCGAACCTCAAAAAGACAGGAATCATCGCCGATGGTCGGGGCATGCGTGTTAGAAAAATGAAATTTTGCGACAGAATGCGTTGGCAGGAACTGCACCCAATATGCCAAACCTTCCCAACGCACAAAAAAAGAACTGTGTACGCCGCGCATCTGCCGCAGGACGTGACACAGTTCTTTTTCGTTATATTAAATGTTTAACAAATCGCTGAATACCTTCAGGGCACCGTCGGTCTCATGTGCAAGCACGCGCTTTGCCAGAACCTTTCCGAGCTGTACGCCTTCCTGATCGAAGCTGTTCACATTCCACAGGAAGCCCTGGAACATAATCTTGTTCTCAAAGTGTGCCAGAAGTGCTCCGAGAGACTGCGGGTTCACCTGCTCACCGATGATGATGCTGGATGGACGTCCACCCTCGAAATTCTTGTTGCGGTTCTCGTCGGATTTGCCGCATGCGAATGCCACGATCTGAGCTGCGACATTTGCGCAAAGCTTCTGCTGGCTTGTGCTGTCCTGGATCACAACATCTGTGCCGATCTGGCTGTTCTTAAAGCCGACAAACTGAAGCGGTACGATGTCTGTGCCCTGATGCAGCAGCTGGTAGAACGAATGCTGTCCGTTCGTGCCAGGCTCGCCGAAGATCACCGGTCCTGTCGGGTAGTCTACCGGCTCACCGAAACGGTTCACCGACTTACCGTTGGACTCCATGTCAAGCTGCTGTAAATGTGCCGGGAAGCGGCTGAGTGCCTGGGAGTACGGAAGCACTGCCGTAGCCGGATAACCCAGTACGTTGCGCTCGTAAACGCCGATCAGTGCATCGAGCATCTCCGGATTCTTCAATACGTCTTTGTTTGCGGAAAGCTGATCCTCTGCAGCAGCTCCCTCGAGGAACTGTGCGAACACATCCGGTCCGAATGCCAGGGATAATACGGCGCCGCCAACTGCGGAAGTGGAGGAGAAACGTCCTCCGATATAGTCATCCATAAAGAATGCTGCAAGGTAATCATCACTCTTCGCTAACGGGGATGTCTCGCTCGTTACAGCGATCATATGCTTGGACGGATCCAGTCCCGCTTTCTTTAACGCATCTTTTACGAAGGACTCGTTCGTCAGAGTCTCCAGTGTTGTACCGGACTTGGATACCAGTACGAAAATGGAATGTGCCACATCGGTGGAATTGAGCACTGCTGCAGCATCATCCGGGTCTACGTTGCTGATGAACTTTGCTTCCATCTTGAACTTGCCGTTTTTCTTCGCCCAGTTCTCAAGTGCCAGATACATCGCACGCGGACCGAGGTCACTACCACCGATACCGATCTGAACAACTGTTGTGAACTTCTCTCCTGCCGCATTGGTGATCTCGCCGGAATGTACCTTATTGGCAAAATCTGCGATTCTCTCCTGCTGCTCTACATAGAAGCTACGCTTATCCACACCGTCTGCCGTCACAGCATCACCGAGCTGTCCTCGTGTCATGTGATGAAGCACCAGACGCTTCTCACCGGTGTTGATCACCTCACCATTGTAAAGTGCCTCAAACTTCTCCGCAAGCTGTGCTTCCTCAGCCAGCTTTACAAGTGCTGCGAGCACCTTGTCATCGACCTGCTTGGCTGCGTAGTTGTAAGAAAATCCGCCAGCCATCGGCACACTGTAATTCTTCACACGGTCAGCACCGTTCTCTCCGGACATTGCCTCGACAAGATTCACGCGTTCCACTTTGGAAAGCTCCTGAAAAGAAGCAAGGGTATCCAAGTTGTTCCAGGTAACCATAATAGATTCCTCCTATCTATTCTTGCACATATTCTTATTTTATTGATCGTAGTGATTATACTATTAAATGATCTCAAGTTCAAGTAAAACGGCGGAGAGACAACCGCTCTCCGCCGTACAATGATTTATTTTGCTGCAGCCGGATTCAGCTTCTTCGTCCGGATATCCTCCTGTAACATGGCAAGGAAATCTTCCATAGATACCGTTGTCGACTGCTGCTCTCCGTGAAGTCTGTAGCTTACCGTGCGGTCTGCCACTTCGTTCTTACCGAGAACCAGAAGATACGGAACTTTTTCCATCTGTGCCTCTCTGATCCGGTAGCCCAGCTTCTCGTTTCTCTCATCGATCTCCACACGGATTCCGTTATCCTCAAGGTATTTGTATACCTCGTGAGAGTATGCATTTAACTCCTCATCCTCATTCTTGACCGGAAGGATCTTTGCCTGTACCGGTGCGAGCCAGAGCGGCAGGTTTCCTTTCGTCTCCTCCAGAATGTAAGCCATGAAACGATCCAGGGAACCAAGGATTGCTCTGTGAAGAACGACCGGTGTCTTCTTCGTTCCGTCACTGTCAATGTAGGTCAGGTTGAACTTCGCCGGCAGGCAGAAATCCAGCTGGCAGGTGGAAAGCGTGTATTCGTTGCCGATTGCCGGTTTTACGTTGACATCCAGCTTCGGGCCGTAGAATGCCGCCTCGCCGATCTCCTCTGTATACTCGATGCCGATATCGTTTAATACCTTTCGGAGTGCATTCTCCGCCATATCCCACATAGCGTCATCGTCGTGATATTTTACCTTGTCCGCCGGATCTCTCAGGGACAGTACACAGCGGTAATCGGTGATATTGAAGTCTTTGTAGGTGTCAAAAATCAGTGCCACCACGCTGGCAAACTCAGACTCGATCTGCTCTGGTGTTACGAACAGGTGCGCGTCGTTCTGGCAGAAATGTCTTCCTCTCTCAATACCCTTTAACGTACCGCTCGCCTCGAAACGGAAGTCGTGCGCGATCTCACCGATACGGATCGGCAGATCTTTGTAGGAGTGCATTCTGTTTGCATAGATCATCATGTGGTGCGGGCAGTTCATCGGACGCAGAACGAAGGACTCTCCCTCCACTTCCATTGCCGGGAACATGTTCTCCTTATAATGATCCCAGTGACCGGAAGTCTTGTACAGACCAACCGTGCCGACACACGGTGTCATAACGTGCAGATAACCGAGCTTTCTCTCTTTTGCCTTGATATAATTCTCAAGCTCCTGCCATACGGTATAGCCCTTCGGAAGGAACATCGGCAGTCCGCGTCCTACCAGATCGTCGGACATAAACAGCTGCATCTCCTTGCCGATCTTTCTGTGATCGCGCTCCTTTGCCTCCTCCAAAAGCTTCAGATGTGCCTCCAGCTCCTCAGCTGTCGGGAAACATACACCGTAAATACGCTGCATCACGTGGTTGTTCGCATCGCCCTTCCAGTACACGCCGGAATATTTTACCAGTTTAAAATTCTTGCAGAGCTTTGTATTGTCTACGTGCGGTCCGCGGCAGAGATCTGTAAAATCGCCCTGATCGTAGACGGAGATCGTTCCATCCTCCAGGTCGCTGATCAGATCCAGCTTGTACTCGTCGTTCTTAAAAAGCTCTAATGCCTCTGCCTTTGAGATCTCACGTCTGTAGATCTTTTTGCCCTCTTTGCAGATCTTCTTCATCTCTTTTTCGATCGCCGCGATCACGTCATCGTTGACTGCGTTCTCGCCAAGATCGATATCATAATAAAATCCTTCCTTTACGACCGGGCCTACCCAGAACTTTGCTTCCGGGTATAAGTGCTTCACTGCCTGTGCCATCACATGCGCGCAGGAATGATTGAGTGTGTTCAGTCTCTCATCTGCTTTAAAATCTACCATTTTCTTCCTCCTTGTTCTGCGCCCGGATGCTTTTTCCGGACGAAAAAAATCCCCCATACAGACCTGTGCCTGTATGAGGGACGAATATACTGTATCCGCGGTTCCACCCTGCTTATTCCCGTAAAACCATGTCGGACTGCCGGATCCTCTCGGATCACGCATCCCGCTGTCGGGAAATCACTCGTTTGATGATAACGGAATCACCGGACCGGATTAGGGCCGCTCAGAGGTGGTCTTCCCAGGGCTTTCTTCCAAGATGCTTCCACCGTATGCATCTCTCTCTGTAGGGTGCCGCACTGGTACTCTTCTCTTCTTCGCGCTGCTT
>OKTT01001418.1_pt1 | contig 10190 bp, 6 predicted proteins | sample 1606121 | NCBI WGS metagenome assembly OKTT01 (sample SAMEA3879516, study PRJEB24766) | human gut metagenome | biome: human-associated habitat; feature: feces | place: USA | collected 1985/1987
GCTACGAGAAGCCGGTGGCGGGCGAAGTAGTTTTTAATACTGCCATGACCGGATATCCGGAGAGTCTCACTGACCCTTCGTATGCCGGACAGTTGATGACTCTTACCTATCCGTTGATAGGAAATTACGGAGTTCCCCCTTTTTCAATCGAACCGAACGGACTCGCTACTTTTATGGAAAGTGAGAAGATTCATGCGGAAGCGATTATCGTAAGTGACTATTCTTACGAATACAGTCATTGGAATGCTGTTGAAAGTCTCGGCGACTGGCTGAAACGTGAGCAGGTTCCCGGCATCACAGGCATTGATACCCGCGAACTGACTAAAGTACTCCGCGAACATGGCGTGATGTTGGGAAAGATTGTTTTTGACGATGAACCGGACAATGTTCTTGAAGCTACTTATGCAGGCGTTAACTATGTAGATAAAGTAAGTTGCAAGGAAGTGATTCGCTATAATGAAGGTGCGGATAAAAGGAAAGTGGTATTGGTGGATTGCGGTGTAAAGACTAATATTATCCGTTGTCTGCTGAAACGTGATGTTGAAGTGATTCGTGTCCCTTGGGATTATGACTTCAATGGACTCGAATTTGACGGATTGTTTATTTCCAATGGTCCGGGCGATCCGGATACCTGTGATGCTGCGGTGCAAAATATCCGCAAGGCAATGAAAAACGAAAAACTTCCTATCTTCGGAATCTGCATGGGTAATCAATTACTCTCGAAAGCCGGAGGTGCCAAAATATATAAACTGAAGTACGGACACCGTAGCCACAATCAGCCTGTGCGTATGGTAGGTACGGAACGATGTTTCATCACTTCCCAAAATCACGGTTATGCCGTAGATAATAATACGTTAGGAGCAGATTGGGAGCCGCTTTTCATCAATATGAATGACGGTTCTAACGAAGGAATTAAACATAAGACGAATCCTTGGTTCTCGGCACAATTCCACCCGGAAGCTGCCAGTGGACCTACGGACACGGAATTTCTGTTCGATGAATTTGTAAACCTGCTTAAATAACCGACTATCATGAAAGAAAATATAAAGAAAGTATTGCTGCTGGGTTCCGGTGCCTTGAAAATCGGTGAAGCCGGTGAGTTTGACTATTCCGGTTCGCAGGCACTCAAAGCCTTGAAAGAAGAAGGGATTGAAACCATTCTTATCAATCCGAATATTGCTACCGTACAGACATCCGAAGGAGTGGCAGATCAAATTTACTTCCTTCCGGTCACTCCGTATTTTGTAGAGAAAGTAATCCAGAAAGAAAAGCCGGAAGGTATTATGCTGGCATTCGGCGGACAGACCGCGCTGAATTGTGGAGTTGCTTTATATAAAGAAGGAATCCTTGAAAAGTATAATGTAAAAGTACTCGGTACTCCCGTACAAGCCATTATGGATACGGAAGACCGTGAACTCTTTGTACAGAAACTGAACGAAATCAATGTCAAGACCATTAAAAGTGAAGCCGTAGAAAATGCGGAAGATGCCCGTCGTGCAGCGAAGGAACTGGGATATCCGGTCATTGTCCGTGCGGCTTATGCGCTGGGTGGTCTGGGCTCCGGTTTCTGTGACAATGAAGAGCAACTGGATGTACTGGTAGAAAAAGCCTTTTCTTTTTCTCCGCAAGTGTTGGTGGAAAAATCGCTTCGGGGGTGGAAAGAAGTCGAATACGAAGTCGTCCGCGACCGCTTCGACAACTGTATTACAGTTTGTAATATGGAGAACTTTGACCCACTGGGGATTCATACCGGTGAGTCTATCGTTATTGCTCCGTCTCAAACACTGACCAACAGTGAATATCATAAACTTCGTGAACTGGCTATCCGTATTATCCGCCACATCGGTATTGTCGGCGAATGTAATGTACAGTATGCTTTCGACCCCGAATCGGAAGATTATCGCGTCATCGAAGTAAATGCCCGTCTTTCCCGTTCCTCGGCCCTGGCCTCTAAGGCAACCGGATATCCGTTGGCATTCGTGGCTGCCAAACTGGGACTCGGCTACGGACTCTTCGACTTGAAGAACTCGGTGACAAAGACTACTTCTGCTTTCTTCGAACCGGCTTTGGACTATGTGGTATGTAAGATTCCACGTTGGGACTTGGGAAAATTCCATGGTGTAGACAAGGAACTGGGTTCTTCCATGAAGTCGGTAGGTGAAGTGATGGCAATCGGACGTACTTTTGAAGAAGCTATTCAGAAGGGCCTCCGTATGATCGGACAGGGAATGCACGGATTCGTGGAAAACAAAGAACTAGTAATCCCTGATATTGACAAAGCACTGCGCGAACCGACCGATAAACGTATTTTTGTGATCTCAAAAGCCTTCCGTGCAGGATACACCATCGATCAGGTGCATGAACTGACGAAGATTGACAAATGGTTCCTTCAGAAGTTGATGAATATAATGAAGACTTCGGAAGAAATGCACGAATGGGGAAATAATCATAAACAGATTGCCGATCTGCCTGTGGAACTGCTTCGCAAGGCTAAAGTTCAGGGCTTTTCCGATTTCCAGATTGCCCGTGCTATCGGTTATGAAGGTGATATGGAAAATGGAAGCCTGTATGTCCGCAAGTATCGTAAGGCTGCCGGTATCCTTCCGGTGGTAAAACAGATCGATACACTGGCTGCCGAATATCCGGCGCAGACCAATTATCTGTATCTGACCTATAGCGGAGTGGCAAACGATGTACATTATCTGGGTGACCATAAATCCATTGTCGTATTGGGTTCCGGTGCCTACCGTATCGGTTCTTCTGTAGAGTTTGACTGGTGCGGTGTGCAGGCTCTGAATACCATTCGCAAGGAAGGGTGGCGCAGTGTTATGATCAACTATAATCCGGAAACGGTATCTACAGACTATGACATGTGCGACCGTCTCTACTTTGATGAACTGACATTCGAACGGGTAATGGATATTCTTGAACTGGAAAATCCGCATGGTGTCATCGTATCTACCGGTGGTCAGATTCCGAATAACCTTGCTTTGCGTCTGGATGCCCAGAACATTCACATACTGGGAACAAGTGCTCAGAGCATCGACAATGCCGAAGACCGTGAAAAGTTCTCAGCGATGCTCGACCGTATCGGTGTAGACCAACCACGCTGGCGTGAGTTGACATCGCTGGAGGATATCAATGAGTTTGTCGATGAAGTCGGTTTCCCGGTTCTTGTTCGTCCGTCTTATGTGCTTTCGGGTGCTGCGATGAATGTCTGCTCCAATCAGGAAGAGCTTGAACGCTTTCTGAAACTGGCTGCCAATGTATCAAAGAAGCATCCGGTGGTAGTAAGCCAGTTTATCGAACATGCGAAGGAGGTAGAAATGGATGCTGTGGCGCAGAATGGCGAAATCATAGCCTATGCAATCAGCGAACATATTGAGTTTGCCGGTGTACACTCCGGTGATGCCACTATTCAGTTTCCGCCTCAGAAGTTGTATGTGGAAACTGTCCGTCGCATCAAACGCATCAGCCGTGAGATTGCCAAGGCATTGAATATTTCCGGTCCGTTCAACATCCAATACCTGGCAAAAGATAATGATATTAAGGTAATTGAATGTAATCTGCGTGCCAGTCGTTCTTTCCCGTTTGTCAGCAAAGTGCTGAAGATAAACTTCATTGAGCTGGCAACCAAAGTGATGCTGGGTCTTCCTGTGGAGAAACCGGAAAAGAATCTCTTTGAACTGGACTATGTGGGAATTAAGGCTTCGCAGTTCTCTTTTAACCGTTTGCAGAAAGCTGACCCTGTATTGGGAGTGGATATGGCTTCTACAGGTGAGGTCGGCTGTATCGGAAGTGACACTTCCTGTGCCGTACTGAAAGCCATGCTGTCTGTCGGCTACCGTATTCCTAAAAAGAACATCCTGCTTTCTACGGGTACAATGAAGCAGAAGGCTGATATGATGGATGCAGCACGTATGTTGGTAAACAAGGGATACAAACTCTTTGCAACCGGCGGTACTCATAAAACCTTTGCTGAGAACGGCATTGAAAGTACGCTTGTCTACTGGCCGAGTGAAGAAGGACATCCGCAGGCATTGGAAATGCTTCATAATAAGGAAATTGACATGGTAGTCAATATCCCGAAGAACCTGACTGCCGGAGAACTGGATAATGGATATAAAATACGTCGCGCGGCTATCGACCTGAACGTGCCGTTGATAACGAACGCCCGTCTGGCAAGTGCATTTATCAATGCTTTCTGTACGATGACCGTTGATGATATTGCCATCAAGAGCTGGGAAGAGTATAAGTAAGAAATAATAAATTGTTGTATAATAAGTTGGAAAAGTCGTTCCCGTGCATTCGGGGGCGGCTTTTTTTTATGAATTTCTGTTTTTGGGATGGTGTCACTATAAGCATGGGATAGTGTCACTATCCTGTCAGTATGCTTACACTATCCTTCCTGTATAGTGTCACTATCTTTTTTTAATGTCTATAAGTTGCATGATTGGACAAATTGGTGTAAATTGCGCAATTATTTCAAATGTGTTTTTATAGGAGAATAACAGGTATGGATAATCATGTTGTAATAATGGCTGGTGGCATCGGTAGTCGTTTTTGGCCGATGAGTACACCGGAATGTCCCAAGCAATTTATTGATGTAATGGGATGCGGGCGTACGTTGATTCAACTGACTGCTGATCGTTTTGATGGCGTCTGTCCACGGGAAAATGTGTGGGTAGTGACGTCCGAGAAATATATTGATATCGTCCGGGAGCAATTGCCGGAGATTCCTGAAAGCAATATCCTTGCAGAGCCTTGTGTACGAAACACTGCTCCCTGCATCGCCTATGCTTGCTGGAAAATCAAGAAAAAACATCCGAACGCCAATGTGGTGGTGACTCCGTCGGATGCATTGGTTATCAATACAGGTGAATTCCGCCGGGTAGTAGAGAAAGCACTTCGTTTTACTGACAACAGCAGTGCTATCGTAACGCTGGGTATCAAACCGACTCGCCCGGAAACCGGATATGGATATATTGCTGCCGGAGATCAGATCATGACTGATAAAGAGATTTTTACGGTAGATGCATTCAAGGAAAAACCGGACAGGGAGACTGCCGACAGATATCTGGCCGAGGGTAACTACTTCTGGAATGCAGGAATTTTTGTTTGGAATGTGCGTACTATCACTTCCGTGATGCGTGTATATGCTCCGGGCATAGCGCAAATCTTCGATCGTATTTTCCCCGATTTCTATACGGAGAAGGAAAATGAAACGATTAAAAAGCTGTTCCCTACCTGCGAAGCTATTTCCATAGACTATGCCGTAATGGAAAAAGCACAGGAAATCTATGTACTTCCGGCTTCTTTCGGTTGGTCGGACTTGGGGACCTGGGGAGCGCTCCACGGACTGTTGCCACAAGATAAATCCGGAAATGCTACGGTAGGGGCCGATGTCCGTTTGTACGAAAGCAAGAACTGCATCGTACATACCAGTGAAGAGAAACGGGTCGTTATTCAGGGTCTGGATGGATATATCATTGCTGAGAAAGATAATACACTGTTGATTTGTAAACTGGATGAAGAACAGCGGATAAAGGAGTTTTCAAAGTAATCCTTAATTCTTTTGATATTCCTGAGGCGTCATTCCGGTCATTCGTTTGAAAAACTTGCTGAAGAAAGACGGATTGGGAAAGTTTAATTCATCTGATATCTGATAAACAAGGCGGTTGCTATGTTTTAGCAATACTTTAGCCTCTAGTATAATGGACTGGTTTATCCAGTCCATTACTGTTTGCTGGCTGGTTTGCCGGATTACAGTGTTCAGATAACGGGGAGTGAGACAAAGTTTATTCGCATAGAAACTGACATTCCGCTCTGTCTTGCTATAGGTGTTGACCAAAGAAATGAAGCGCTGAAAAATATCGTTTTGATGGGTTAATGGACTGAGTTCGGCCTGCCCTTTGCTTTTGGCTATATACTCTATATTATATAGTAATCCTACCAGTAAATGCTGAATGACCTCTTTTCTGAATACAGGTTCTTGCAATACACTCCACATGACCGTCACAAAATTCTCTATCTGTATTTGTTCTTCGGTAGACAGTGGAAATAGGAGATTTTTCTTTTGTTGGAGGAAATGGGTGAAGAATTCTTCCTTTCCGGATATCGGCAGAAAGTTCAGGTCTACTGCCATCATGTGAGCATCAAAATCGTGAGATACTTCTATGATTTGTATGATAGAGTTGGGAGCTATCAGGGATATATGGTCGGGCAGGAAAATATATTCGATCAGATTGATTAAAACACGTGCCGAGCCATTAGTGACAATAGCAATACGGCCTTCCTGTAGCCGGTACGGTTGTCCGACACTGAAGATAGTCGTTTCCATTTTAGAGAAACTTGTCACAAATCCGAATTCGGCATTGATGAAGCGAAATTCGTTGTGACGTACTATATTTATATCCTTCAACAGTTGGAGGCCTAATTCCATCGGTTTCTTCTGTTCCATTTTCTCAGTTCTTTTCCGGCAAAGATAAGAAATAGCCCTTGAATCTTCTCTTTTTTTAGGATGAATCGAACTATTGGGACATATTTTCCAACTATCAGAATGTGAAACTATTACTTAAAGGTCTATCTTTGTCTTTTGAAGAATTCATAGAAAAAATGCGTATGAAAAGAATTATTTTTAGTCTTTCGCTTTTACTGTTCATGCCCGGAATGTATGGGCAGACCGGGCATATAACATTAGAAGAATGTCAGCAAAAAACGCAGGATAACTATCCGTTGGTGCGTCAATATGATTTAGTGGAGAAGACGAAAGAATATAATCTGGAAAATGCGGCGAGGGGATACTTGCCTCAGTTTGCTCTTTCGGCAAAGGCGTCTTATCAAAGTGATGTGACGGAGTTACCCATTGCCATTCCCGGTGTGGATATCAAAGGGATGGCCAAAGACCAGTATCAGGTGATGCTGGAGTTACAGCAACAGATATGGGATGGCGGAGGAATCCGGATGCAGAAGAAAAAGGCTACGGCGGAAGCGGAGATTGACAGGGAAAAGTTGAACGTCGATATGTATGCGTTGAATGGCCGTGTGAATGATTTGTATTTTGGAATTCTTATGTTGGATGAGCAGTTGGCTCAGAATGCCTTGCTGCAAGATGAACTGGGACGGAACTTCCGTCAGATTACAGCTTATGTGGACAATGGAATAGCCAATCAGGCCGATCTGGATGCTGTGAAAGTGGAGCAATTGAATACCCGCCAGAAGAGAGTGGAACTGACTTCTTCCCGTATGGCTTATTTGAAGATGCTTTCGTTATTGATGGGAGAGGTGCTTTCGACGGAGACAGTATTGGAGAAGCCTGTTCCTCAAAACGAACTGTCGGCTGTCAGTGAGATTCGCCGACCGGAACTGTCGTGGTTTGACGCACAGGGAGCCGGTTTGCAGGTACAAGAGAAAGCCTTGAATGTGCGCCATCTTCCTCATTTCGGATTGTTTGTGCAGGGAGCTTACGGTAATCCGGGATTAAATATGCTGAAGAATGAATTTTCTCCTTATTATATTGCAGGTGTCCGGCTTTCATGGAATTTCGGAAGTCTGTATACGTTGAAGAATGACCGTCGGGTGATTGAAAACAAACGGCAGCAACTGGATAGCAATCGGGATGTGTTTCTTTTTAATACGAGACTGGAAATGACGCAGCAGGATCAGTCTATCCGTTCGTTGGAGAAGCAGATGCAGGATGATGATGAAATTATCCGGTTGCGTACGAATATTCGTCGGGCTGCGGAAGCCAAAGTAGCGAATGGTACGTTGACAGTGACAGAAATGCTCAGAGAACTCACGAATGAGAGTCTTGCCCGTCAGGCGAAGGCAATGCATGAGATTCAACGGTTGATGGGTATCTATCAATTGAAATATACTACTAATCATTAATAAAAATCTGTCAGATATGAAACGAATGACAAAAATAGGAATATACGGGATGGCAGTATGGATGCTTTCTGCCTGTGGAAACGGAACGCCCGATTATGATGCAACAGGAACCTTTGAAGCTACGGAAGTGATCGTTTCCGCCGAAGCAGCGGGAAAACTGCTGCAACTGGAAGTGGAAGAAGGAACAAGATTGAAAGCCGGCGAAGAAGTCGGGCTGGTAGATACTGTCCAGTTATATCTGAAAAAGTTGCAACTGGAAGCAAACATGAAATCGGTGGAAAGCCAGCGCCCCGATCTGGCCAAACAGATAGCCGCTACCAAACAGCAAATTACTACAGCGCAAAGGGAAAAGAAGCGGGTAGAGAACCTGCTTGCTGCCGGAGCTGCCAATCAGAAACAACTGGATGACTGGGATGCACAGGTAACCTTGCTTCAGCGGCAGTTGATTGCTCAGGAATCCTCATTGATGAAGAGTACGAACAGTCTGACGGAACAGGGGAATTCGGTCAGTATACAAGTGGCACAGGTAGAAGACCAGTTGAACAAGTGCCATATTCAGTCGCCTATTGAAGGTACGGTACTGGCAAAATATGCGGAAGCGGGAGAACTGGCATCCGTTGGCAAACCGTTGTTTAAAGTGGGTGAGGTAGACCGGATGTATTTGCGGGCTTATATTACTTCAGAGCAATTGTCCCAAGTGAAATTGGGGGATGAAGTGACTGTGTATTCCGATTATGGAAATTCGGAACAGAAAGCCTATCCCGGTGTGGTCACTTGGATTTCGGACCGTTCGGAGTTTACCCCCAAAACGATTCTGACTAAAAATGAACGTGCCAATCTGGTATACGCAGTGAAGATTGCCGTGAAAAATGACGGTTCGTTGAAGATTGGTATGTATGGAGGTGTGGTATGGAAAAAGGAGAACCCATAGTCGTTGTAAAGGAAATCAGCAAGAGGTACGGGAAAGTAGAGGCACTGAAAGAGGTTTCTTTTGCGGTAGAGCAGGGAGAAATTTTCGGGTTGATCGGTCCTGACGGGGCGGGGAAGAGTACCTTATTCCGCATCCTGACCACTTTACTGTTGGCTGATAAAGGTACGGCAACTGTCAACGGACTGGATGTGGTGACGGATTACAAACAGATTCGTACGAAAGTAGGATATATGCCCGGACGGTTCTCGCTTTATCAGGACCTTTCCGTAGAAGAGAATCTGGAATTTTTTGCTACGGTATTTCATACGTCGATACAGGAAAACTATGATTTGATTAAAGATATTTATCAGCAGATCGAGCCTTTTAAAAAAAGAAGGGCAGGCGCCCCGCCTGCCCTCCAAGCCGCGCAATCGCCCTGCGACCCGCCACACCGGCAGGCAAATGCACAGCAACCTCTCCGCAGCCCTTATGCTTTTGCAAATTTTATTTCTTTGCAACAGCTTCCTTGAGCGCCTTACCTGCCTTGAACGCCGGCAGATTGGAAGCGGGAACGATCATCGCTTCGCCCGTTTTGGGGTTACGACCCTGCTTCTCAGCGCGTGCACGAACCTCAAATGTGCCAAAGCCAACAATCTGAACCTTATCGCCCTGAGCAAGCGCATCGGTAATGCTGTCCAACACTGCCGCTACGGCCTTATCGGCATCCTTTTTGGAAAAATCCGCCTTTTCGGCGACTGCGTTTACAAGCTCTGTCTTATTCATTACTGATTTCCTCCACTTTCAAGAAATATTTATTAATCCATGAAATAGCAATTATTTCATTTGGATAGCAAATCAAGCTTCGCCTCATCCCACAGAGCGTCTAGCTCGCTCAAGGACAGTTCTTCCAGCTTGAGGCCTCGCTCACGCGCCTTTTCCTCCACACAAGCAAACCTGCGCATGAACTTATCCGTCGCTGCGGTGAGCGCTTCCTCCGCATCGCAGCCGACGAAGCGGGAAACGTTGACCGCGCTGAAGAGCAGATCGCCCAATTCTTCAGCGATCTCTTCCTCACTGCCGCTTTCAATAGCGCCGCTGAGCTCAGAGGTTTCCTCATACAGCTTGTCCACCGCGCCGGAAATATCCGGCCAGTCAAAGCCGACTTTCGCCGCCTTTTTTTGCACTTTCGTGGCGCGCATCAGGGCCGGTAGCTCACGCGGGACAGAGAGCATCGTTTCCGTCTGGCTCGTTTGCCCCTTGGAACGCTTTTTAATATCATCCCAATTGCGCAGAACCTCCTCGGAGCCCGTTACCTCGACCTCGCCGAACACATGCGGATGCCGCTCAATAAGCTTTTTGCACACGCCGTCCGCCACGTTTTCAAAGGTGA
>OKTT01001423.1_pt1 | contig 10159 bp, 10 predicted proteins | sample 1606121 | NCBI WGS metagenome assembly OKTT01 (sample SAMEA3879516, study PRJEB24766) | human gut metagenome | biome: human-associated habitat; feature: feces | place: USA | collected 1985/1987
ACAAGTTCGGTTCTGCACTCGGCTTATCGAAAACGTTGAGTTTCTTTCTTCGTTTTCTCGCCTCGGCATAGCCCGAACAAGTTCGGCTCTGCTCTCGGCTTATCGAAAACGTTCGTAACGGTTGCCGGGCAGCTGCCGGACCGCCTGCGAGAGTTCGAGTCCCATGAGCAGGACGCTCAGCGCGGCGTAGTCGCGGCCGCTCGCGGCGATCAGTTCGGCCAGCGTGCGGGGTTCGTCGCCCAGCAGCGACAGCACCTCCCGCTCCTCGGCCGTCAGTTCGGGCGTGGGTGCGGGAGCGGTCTTTTCGTCGCGGGAGAGCGCGAACTCCCATTGCAACTCTTCGGCGATGTCGTCCGCCGAGCGGATCAGAAGCGCCTTGCGGTTGCGGATCAGTGAGTTGGTGCCGAACGAGTTGGCATCGGTCGTTCGTCCCGGAGGCGCCATGACCGTGCGGTCGTATCCGTCGGCGTAGTGCGCCGTGGCGAGCGATCCGCCCGAGGCGGGCGATTCGATGACTACCGTGCCGGCACTCAATCCGGCGATAATGCGGTTGCGTGCGAGGTAGAACGTTCCCCGCTGTTTGCTCTGCGAGTGGAGTTCCGAAATCAGCGCCCCGCCCCGTTCGATCATGTCGAGCGCTACGGAGGTGTGCTGCGCCGGTGTCACATCGGGCAGCGGGTTTGCCAGTACGCCCACGGTCGGGATTCCTGCCGCCAACGCCGCACGATGGCAGGCCACGTCCACCCCGAAGGCCAGGCCGCTGACCACTACGACCTGCGGGATGCGTGTCAGCCCCCGCACCAGCTCGTCGCAAAGCCGCTGGCCGTAGGTCGAAATGCGGCGCGTACCGACCATGGAGAGACAGCGCTGCGACAGGACTTCGGCATTACCCTTTATATATAAGACATGGGGGTAGTCCGGAATTTCGCGCAGCAGTGCGGGGTAGGCGTCGTCGGTCGACGCGAGGGGCGTAATTCCGTGCCGGCGGCAATGGCGCATTTCGCGTTCGGCCTCCGGATGGCTTTTACGGGCTGCGATGCTGCGTGCGATGTCGGGACGCAACTCCGCCCGTCCGGCCAGTTCATCGGCCGATGCGGCGAAGATCGCCTGCGCCGTACCGAAAACCTCCAACAGGTGAACGACCCCCTTGACTCCCAATCCCGGAACCAGCGTGAGCGCAATATCGTCGATGGCCATCGTGCAATTTTTGTAACGTTTTCGTTAAGCCGGGCGCAGAGCCGAACGTATTCGGGCTTTGTCGAGGCATGAAAACGAAGGATGAAATTCAACGTAAAGGTAGGGATTTTTCAGTGAAAACCGAAAGTTCCCCGATAAGTTTTGTAAAAATGAGAAATGTTTGTATATTTGCAATCTCAAAACCGATCTTATCGTTCGGAGTTGCCTGCAAGGAGGGTTGGCAGGAGTGTCCGGAGTTTCGAGATATTCGCGATCCGGGATGTTCCGAAGGATGAAAGATCGACGATTTGGTCTGATGGCCGAGTGGCTAGGCAAAGGTCTGCAAAACCTTGTACAGCGGTTCGAATCCGCTTCAGACCTCAACTGAGGCAGCGGATGCTGCCGGAAAGTCGCCGGACAGCGTGCGCTGAAATGGCGCGTGAGCAATGCCGGACGGCAATTTTCCACCAAGAAAGTCCTTAGAAGCTAATAACTTCTGAGGACTTTTTCTTTGTCAGGGCCCGAAGTCGGGCCCGCTTCGGGGCTACGATATACCACTTTGTCGCATGCAGAATAGGTTGGTTTTATGTGAGTTATTGTCACAAGATGTCGTCTTCGCAATAGTCTGTTCGATTCCGTAATAATCTGGCTTTCCGGTTGTGGATCGTGGTCCCGATGCGGGCCCTTATCAGCCTCGGCTATTTCGTTATTGCTTGTAATTCAGCAATAACAAGGCGTCGGCCTGCTCGTCGGCATCTTCGACAATGTCCCATACCAACCCATCTCCGAACAGGATTTGTATGGCACCGCAAATGCGGTAAATCGTTCCGAAATCCAACGGGTGGTTCTCTTTTGCAATGAATAGCAGACGGTTATTCCGGTAGAGTGAAATATCTCTGTTCCCTATCGCATTGTGCAGCGCTTCGGCATAGGGTTGCAGTCCGTCCAGTTCGACGAGGTTATCGAATTTGTCGTTATCCGTGATATGGATGGTTAGTCGATGCATTGTTCGTTCCATAGATTAGTTCATTATTCGGGTGTAAAATCAAAAAACCGCCGCAGTCCGAAGATTGCGACGGTATTGACCGAAAGAGGTCTTTCAGTCAGCGTTTAGCATCGACCAACTCATGCAAATAACTTTCGTGGCTCGTTTTCTCCTCTTTGGTAGGCTTGCGGACAACGCCGTTTTCCTCGACGGATAGGCGGCCGGTCTCGGAATAGAGATACCATTTTCCGATGCGGTTACCCGCTGCATCTTCCTCTCCTTTGGCTTTCACGGACGAATTGGGATAACGGTAGACACAGTTGTACCCCTCCTTCGACCGGCAGCCGATCCACCGTTCCTGTTCGTCGTACATGACGATATAGGATCTGTCTGCCGATGCATAGGCCTTGCGGTTGCCGTTGGGATATATCCAATATTCATTTCCGTTATCCGCCCGTTCGTAGACGGATCTGCCGTTTTCGTACTTCGTTACGGTAAGTTTATTGTCATCGCTGTCCATTTTCCCCTTTTCGATTACGTTTCCCTCGCGGTCATAACATTCGTAGGGATAGTGTCCTTTGTAGTCGGCGGGTTTTATCCGTTGCGAGACGATCTCCGTGCCGGGGAATACGTAAACCAGCGTGCCGTCATAGTCGTACAGCGATTCCAGCTCTCCTTTTTCGTTATAGGTGCAGGCGCGGTATTTCTTCGATCCGTTACGCGTCCATGACTTGTGCAGCGTGCCGTCGGCGCGGTATATTTTCACTTCCGTACCTTCGTCGGAATAGGAGGAGGCTTCGTGCCAGTTCTGTATCAGTTCCGCCGTTTTCGAGGCCGTGATGCTGTCGTAGCGGATGGTCAGGAATTCGTTGTCTCCCGTGCGGGTGGTCTCCGAGCGCTTGTTGCCGTTGGCAAAATAAAGTACGCAGGTTGCGACCTCTCCCGGTATCTCGAACGTGTATTTTTCGGCCAGCCTGCCGTCGGGGTGATAGCCGACCATTTCGCCTGTGAGTTTTCTATCTGTGAAGTGCTGTATGGTGCGGAGTTGCCCGTTTTCATAGTATTTTTCCAGCTTGCCGTTCAACTCGCCGTTTTTGTAATAGCTTATCTCCGCAATACTCCCGTCGGGGTGATACTCGACGAATTTGCCGTTAGGCAATCCCTTTACGACCTGACATTCGCGATATGGCTTGCCATTCTCGTACCACGAACGATTGACGCCGTTCATGCAACTGTACTCTTCCTTTGCACCGGTCGATTCGTGTCAAGTCGTCTCCTCGATGATGATGCCCTTGTCGTACGTCCGCTCGATGCGGGGCTTGCGCTGGCCATTGAGGATCATGTACTCCATATAGTATCCGTGCAACTTGTCGTTGAGGTAGTTGGCCTCGATGCGGGGCTTGCTTTGGTCGGCGGCCGAGCCGTCGGCAAAACCGTATTGGCGGTAGAGGCCGTTGAGGGCTCCGTTCGCATAGGTCATGGTGATACCCAGTGTGCCGTCCTCCATGTAGAGGTTGTAGGTGCCGTGCTTCTGCCCGGTTCGGGCGTTTACGGTGTAGACCTCGTAAGGTCTGGTGCTGAACAGGTCGTAATACGTGCGCACGGTCTTGAGCGCCTGCGCATAGCCCTGCGACAGTCCCAGCGAAAAGAGAGCTGTCAGTAATAATGAAATTTTCTTCATGATATTTGTTCGAATGTTTCTGGTTTCTACTGTTTTATTTGTTGTTGCTCGCTAATAGTGAGCGCAAAATTAAGCAAAATCGGTTCTTTTGCAAAGAATAATAGGTATGAAATCGGAGCTTGACAAATATGTGATCGCCCGTGTGCGCGAAAAGCGCTTGGAGCAAGGCGTTTCCCAGCGGGCAATCGCCTTTACCATCGGTCGCTCTGCCAGCTTTGTGGGGCAGGTCGAAAGCGACCGGTTCACTACCAAGTATACCGTTCATCAACTCTATCTGATCGCTAAGGACCTCGGATGTTCTCCTGCGGAGTTTTTCCCTCCGTTGGATGATCCCCGCTTCGAAAGCGAGGAATAAGCAGAGTGTATTTCATAATTCCGGGTTGTTCAGATTTTACTCCCTTGTTATTCGGTCGGATTTCCATTAACGGGGAACAAACTCTCCGGCACGTCCGGCACTTGGGGCATCGGAGTTGCCGGTTCGTTCTGTTCCTGTAAATTACAAAAGGAGTACGGAGCCATTCCGGAGCCGGGATTATCCGCTGCAAAGGGATAAGAGGCGTAGAATTGTTCTTCCTCGATCTGTTGGAGAACGAAATCGGCAATCGTAAGTTGGGCGTCCGATGTCATACCGGTTGTCAGTTGTTCCGCCGCATTGCTTATCGTAGTGTCGATACCCTGTTCCTGCATGCGGTGGGCAATCGGCATACTGGCGTCATAGAGACCGGAGGCAGGATAGAGCGTTATGGATCGTCCGCGTAGTACCTCCATGATGGCAGGGTCGGTTAGACTATATCCGTTCCGATTGCTGTTGCCGGTTGCCAGCCAGAGCCGTGTATCATCGGCAAGGGTCATTATCAGGATGTCGCGCAGGTCACGCAGGATTCCGACGGGCTTGCCGGGATATTCGGGCAACAAGTGCGTACCGCATAATGCCGGTGCGGATTGCAGATCGTATCCTTTCATCAGCCGTTGGCCGATCGGTTGCTCGCCGGTCTGTCTGCCGGTTGCGGGGTCGTACTGCATCGAGAGCAGTTGCCGTGTCTTGTCGTCCTGAAAGGGGAAAGCAATGCCGTATAATCCGTCCTGTTCATACTCCAAGTCTGCCAGCAGGCCGTAACGGGAAAATACGCGGCAGATGGCGTCCGTTGCGAAATAGCGGGACAGGTAGGTAAACAGTGTCGTTCGTTCGTAATATCGTGTGTCGCCCAGCCGGGAGCTGCGAAGCCTATCCCGGTGGATGAAGCGGGCGATGGGTTTATGGTTGTTTTTCATGGTGTCGTGTCTTTTTTGCACGGGCGGCTCCCGACAGGCTCTCCGTAGGTGAGATAATTGCCATGTATTCAATGGGAATTATTCGTAAGAGCCCGCCGTGCCGTAAGTGCTTATTCGGATATTTCTACATAATTTTTACGGTATTCACCTTTGACGATGCGGGTGAAGTAGCGCTGTTTGCCTAAAAATTTCTTGACCTGATCCTTCGAGAATCCTACCTTTTTCTCTAACAGTTCGTAAACTGCGGCGATTCGGAACGAGGGCGGCAGTGCATCGTAGGCTTTGCGCTGTTGCTCTGTCATCGAAATACGGATATCCTTGCCGTAGACGAGTTTGTGAATCTTGATTGCCTCTTGCCGGAAATACTCCACCAGTCGGATCGCCCCTTCGACCGAATCCATGCCGACCGCAACGGGCTCACGCTCTTCGAGGGCGGCCCGCATTACCTCCAAGATAAGAGCGAAACGCAGCGCATAGGTGTCCAACTTACAGCAGGCGTCGGCGTAGGTGTCGCCCATCTCCTCCTGTGTCCGGGGCCGGTATTCGTCATTATGCCATGATAGCATCCGTTGCAGGGCTTCGGGTGTGAATCCGATCTCTGTGGGTTGCGGGATTCCGTCGGCATCCTTTCCCATCTCACGGTCGAGCAGTCGCAGAATCGCTTTTTCATACTGTTCGGTCAGTGCGGGGTCGATCTCCGAGGCCGACCAGTGGGGCATGGCCAGGTTCTCCGGAGCGGTGAACAGAAAGCGCGAGGAGAATCCGCTACCGGCTTTGTCGCGCGTGAAGAACTTATGCATGATCGCCGTCTGCATCGTGCCGATGATAGACACGGCGACCCGATGGATGTAACGGGAATCGACCGAAGCTCGGTTGATCGACTGTGGAAGTCCCGACCAGATCGTATTGAACGCTTCGGCATCAGAACCGGTGTTGTAGCGGTTCATGTTTTCCAGAAAACCGTTCATCTCGTCGGCTACGATCGCCACGCCGCGCGGGTTGGCTTCCATGCTTCGGTAGAGCGCTTCCAGCGTCAGTTCATTCAGGATCGGAGTACGCAGAATCGGTTTCGGGCCGGGGTTCCCTTCGGCTTTGCGACGCCGGTATTCGGCCATCTCCTTTTTGTAGGCAGCAAAACGCCGGGCGCGAATCAATTCGAACGGCGCGAATGCCCGTTGGATGGGATGGCTCTTGCAGGTTCCGGGATTGCCGACCAGTACACAGTTGAGCGAGGCGATTGCCGTAAAGAGGTTTTTCATTTTCAGTTGGATCGTGCTTCCTATTGCCGCAGCAAAAGCCGTCAATATTGCCGTAGCGCTGAAATCGAACGGAAATCCCAGATCGCAGTGCAGGGCATGAATCAGTTCGGCCAGCGGGCGGGGAAAAACTTCCTCGAACGGAAATACATTCTGTTTCGCTCCGACAGCGGTAGTCTGAACCGCTGCCGGAGATTTTGCAACCTGTTCCATAGGGCTTATGCGTTTACGGGGATCATTGCCGCTTCGACATCGGACATCAGGAACAGGGTGCGTCTCCCGTTTTTCAGGCATCGGATCTCTCCCTGCCGCGTCATTCGATGCAAAGTTGAATAACTGATATGGAGCAGGTCGCAGACCTCCGAGCGGGAGAGGTAACGGTGTTCGGGCGGCTCCTTCATGCGGCGCAGTTCCGTAATCTCGGAGCGAAGCTCCTTCAGACAATCGTACAGGGCCGTGAGGTCGGCCTCCTGTAAAATCAAAGTTTTCATAATAAAAAAATTTTTTGGTTTACAGGTGCAAAGGAACAACCTGCCTCCGCCTCAGACACAATTTTGTGGTAGGACAAAAAAAGAAGCGGGTGGCCGTATGCCCGCTTCGTCTTGTCAGTTATCCGGCTGTATATCTTCTCGTCTGGCAATCATCGAAAGGCTAGCAACGTCCCATGCTCCGGTGAACTCCCGGCAGAAGCGTTCGATCTTCTCGCAGCTCTCGGATCGTCCGTCCACCCGTCGCAGGAGGGAGGCGACCATTTCCCGCGAATCGGTATAGTTGTCTATATCCGCATATCCGCACGTCGGGCCTCCCCGATGGCATTTGTCGATCAGTTTGCGGTAAACCTCCGGTGCGCTACCCCACAGCGAGGCCATAAGCGTTGCCGTGTGGGTGGCCCGCAGGTTGTTCAGGCCGAGCCGGTGCAACAGGAACAGCGTCAGGATTACTCGCTGCGTATCGTTGATAGCGATTGTGCCCTTTCCGTATTTTCTGTCTGTGAACCGGGATAGATGCGAGTTGATCTCCTCGCTTACACAATCGAATACGGCACTCGTGTAAGCGTTCTTTATCCGAAGTTCCATATTCCGAAGCCGGTTTTGCAATTTTTCGACAGCGACAAGGAATCCCTCCGTGAACTGGTCGTGTTGGCGGATGGTCGTATAAGCCCTTTTTCGCAGGGTGGCATAGAATACCGGATCGCAGAACAGGGCCGGTAGTTCCTGACTGCATCGGATAAACACGTTATTCCTGTAAAATGTCTGTGCCTCGCCATTTTCCGCCGGAATCAGTTCGTGCCGCCGGATTTCCTGTCCGGCAAGCAGGCGATAGCGTTGCAGGGCCGGAACGTCGGCAAAGAGATAGCCGCCGAAGATGGGATAGAGGTAGCTTGCTTCGGTAAAGCCTTGTTGCTGCCGATAGTCTGTTTCCCAATGCAGGAAGCAGGTGCAGAACAGGTCGGCAACAGACTGGGGCGTGGCTCGCTCCTCTTTGGCAATCAGGTCGAGGCCGAAGTCGAGCGCACACAGATATTCGGCCATCTCAACGGCGTGTTCGAAGACGACGGGCTGTCCGTCGCGGGTCTCTATGGTAGTCATGGGTTGTCAGTTGAAAAATTTGTATTGTTTGAGTGCGACCGCCTTTTCCTCGGCGGTACAGCGGATATAGCGTCGGAAATTGGCCTCGGTCGTGTGCCCGGTTGCCGACATGATAAGTGCGGCGGGAATATCGTTCTTGAAAGCGTTTGTGGCAAATGAACGGCGTGCCGTGTGGGTCGTTACGAGGTCACATTTCTCGTAACAGCGCATCTGCCGTTCTCCGCCCAATACCTCTGTCAGATAGACTTTGGAGGTAATACCCGCCTTACGGCATAGCTGTTTAAGCATCCGGTTCGTTGCCTGATTGCTTTGTGTCGGTGGAGGACAGTTGTTGTAACGGGCGAAGATGCTGCGCAGTTTCGGGCAGATCGGCACGGCGATCGTCCTGTTCGTTTTCTGGGTCGTGATGACGATGATTCCTTCGTCGAAACGGATGTGGTGCGGTTGCAGCCGTCCGATGTCGCTGAACCGCAGTCCGGTGTAGCAGCCGACCAGAAAGGCGTCGCGCACCTCGGCCTGCGAGGGCGGTAATTCCAGATCATAAAGCAGTTGCAATTCATCTTCATTCAGGTAGATGGTTTCGACCGTTTCCTGAAAAACCTTGAATTCGCGGCGCTTGAAATCGGAGTTGAGCGTATAGTTGTTGTCGAACGCGTAACGCAGGAACGTGCGGATATTCTTCACGAACTTGCCGATTACATTCGGACGATAGCGGCCCCGACTATGGGTCGCCTCGTTCAGATATTTGACGAAATCGTTGTAGAAATCCAACGTCAGCGATTCCAACGTCAGCCGGATGTGCCGTGCCTCGGCATAACGACGCAGGGCACTTTTGGTCGATAGGTAGCTGCGGATCGTGCCGGGTGTCAAGCGTGTGCCCGTGCTGTTGAGGATGGTTCCTTCCCGGCAGGCGTTGATGTAAAAGTCGATGTATTCGAATACGTCGCGGAATGTCCGGGCCTTGCTTGCCTCTTGTCCGAGTTCGCGTTGCAGTTCGTTGCGTACCTGATCCGCCGAGGCGCGGATGCCCTGCTGCTGGAACCGGGCGAGAACGGCCAGTACGGCGTTGGTGATCTTGTCGATTTCGGTGTTGATGTTGTCGAGCCGGACACGCAGACGGGGATTGCCTTTCAGATCGGCATTCCGTTTCGAATCGACGATCGCACGGCCCTCCGTGCTATCCCAATGTTTCGGCTCGATTTTGAACGTCGGAGCAAGGGCATAGGACATGCGTACGTGGTTGATGGTCATACGCATCCGGATCGAAGTGAGCGGCTGTGCCGGATTTTTCAGAGAGAAGCGGATCATCCGGCGGGTATAGAGGTCTTGTTTCTGACGCATAGTCATTCGATTGAATGGTTTCTGCGTACTTTTTTCAAGGGTCGTTCCTTGCAGTTGCCGCGTCTTGTCGCAGTCCGGGTGATTTGTCCGGAATAGCTCCTGCGGTATGACGTCGGCGTCGGATGCCGACGTCAGGCATGTCAGGTCGTTGATGTTGTAAATGATTTCCGGTTTCTTCATAATGGCTTTTGTTTGGCACGTTGCTACACAAAAGCCGCACCTTCCCGTCTGCCACTTGACATTTGTCAGTCATCGAATATCACTGAAAAAGTTCTCCAGCCCCGGACTGTCCGAAGCTGGAGAATCGTAAAAAATTTTTCTAAAAATTTCTATGATATTTGACAAAATAAAATTTGTCAGGCATTTTGTCAGAAACCGGGTGCCGGAGTTTGACACAAAGGCGGTTTCTTCGGAGGTTTTGTTATGTCGTAATAACGACTGGACGCTTGACCAGTTCATAATTTGCATCCGCAACAGCACCGTTCACAAAGGTTGTTCGGGATGTTTTATATACGCCGTATGCCTCGTGTATATGGCCGAACAAGTGGTAGCGAGGGTTGATAATTTCTACTTGCTTCCGTAAATCTTCATTCCCCATATTTGCGCCGAATGCTGATTTATCAAGAATTCCGAATGGCGGACAATGCGAAACCAGTATGTCGGTCTGTTGAGGAATCAGGGCGATCTTTTCCGGATAGAGGTCTGCCCATTCTTCGTTTTCTCCTTCTGCGGCAGCTTTCAGATTTTCTGCTGTCGTTCCGATTACACCTGCGGGGTAAGATGCGGTGATTTCAACCATTCCGCCTTCCAAGAATTTGAAGAATCTCTTGGCGTGTTCTTTTTCCTGTTCGGCAGTTTC
>OKTT01001424.1_pt1 | contig 10153 bp, 7 predicted proteins | sample 1606121 | NCBI WGS metagenome assembly OKTT01 (sample SAMEA3879516, study PRJEB24766) | human gut metagenome | biome: human-associated habitat; feature: feces | place: USA | collected 1985/1987
TTTGTATAGTGATGAACAAAAAAAGAGGTGCATCGTGCATTACGACACACCTCCTTTTTTGTTTTAACAAGTGCTCGTATAAAAGGAATCGATAAACAAACTTACCCTTTAGTTGTTATCTTTTCATTTCATAAAAACCTGAACTGATATGAATATACGAGTGTGGGGCACATCGCTCCTTATGTTTCTTTCAACTGTGACCGCGGTTGGACAGACCGCAAACCGTTATTTGAAAGCTCCACTTCCTCAAGATTGGGAAGAGAGCGGGGAAGTGTTTCAACAGATACTTCCGGTAGATGACCATTGGTGGAAGTCATTCCAAGACACCAAACTGGACTCTTTGATAGCTCTGGCAGTAGATCGTAATTACTCCGTTGCCATGGCAATCAACCGTATAGCTGCCGCTCGTGCCAGTCTTTGGATAGAACGCAGTAACTTTTTTCCTTCCATCGGATTGAATGCAGGATGGACCCGTCAGGAAACCAGTGGAAATACAAGTTCACTGCCCCAAACAACCGATCATTATTATGATGCTTCGCTAAGCATGAGCTGGGAGCTTGATATTTTCGGCAGTATCCGGAAACGGGTAAAAGCGCAGAAAGAGAATTTTGCCGCCAGCAAGGAAGAATACACTGGAGTCATGGTCTCATTAGCTGCAGAAGTAGCCTCGGCTTATATCAATCTAAGGGAGTTGCAACAAGAGCTTGAAGTGGTGAAGAAAAACAGTGCTTCGCAGGAAGAAGTCCTGAAAATCACGGAAGTACGCTATAACACCGGGCTGGTTGCTAAACTCGATGTGGCACAGGCCAAGTCTGTATTATATAGCACAAAAGCCTCCATTCCCCAGTTGGAAGCGGGTATCAATCAGTATATCACAACATTGGCTGTCTTATTGGGAATGTATCCCCAGGACATTCGTCCTGTTCTTGAATCTAGTGGTACATTGCCCGATTATATGGAACCTATCGGAGTGGGAATGCCTGTCGATTTATTACTGCGACGGCCTGATGTACGAAGTGCGGAATTGAGCGTAAATGCGCAGGCAGCATTGCTTGGAGCTTCGAAAGCGGATTGGTTGCCGAAAGTTTTCTTGAAAGGTTCATTTGGATATGCCGCCCGTGACCTGAAGGATCTCACCAAAAGTAAAAGTATGACTTATGAAATTGCTCCGTCATTGAACTGGACTATTTTCAATGGAGGACAGCTGGTGAATGCAACCCGGCTGGCAAAAGCGCAACTGGATGAAGCGATCAACCAGTTTAATCAGACGGTTTTAACTGCCGTACAGGAAACGGACAATGCTATGAATTCCTACCGGAATTCAATCAAACAGATTGTAGCCCTGCGGGAAGTACGCAATCAAGGAATTGAGACATTGAAACTTTCACTGGAACTTTATAAACAGGGACTTTCGCCTTTCCAAAACGTACTTGATGCACAACGTTCTCTGTTATCTTATGAGAATCAGCTGGTACAGGCACAAGGTAGTTCGCTTTTGCAACTGATAGCCCTCTACAAGGCTTTAGGGGGTGGTTGGAGAGAATAAAAATCAATCTATAAAATATATAACCTAACAGATATGAAAAAACTGATGTATATCTTTCTTGCACTGCCTATATTGACGGGTTGCAAGGAGAAGAAAAGTACAGGAGCGATGGGAGGTATGCCAACTCCGGAAATTAGTGTGACCAAACCCATAGTGGAGGATATTACTTTGACGAAAGATTATCCGGGTTATCTGACAACAGAAAAGACGGTGAATCTTGTAGCCAGGGTGAACGGAACCTTGCAGTCTACCTCTTATGTCGCAGGTGGACGGGTGAAACAGGGGCAACTGTTGTTTGTCATTGAACCAACCTTATATAAAGATCAGGTGGAGCAAGCAGAAGCAGAACTGAAAACTGCCCAAGCGCAATTGGAATATGCTCGTAATAATTATAGCCGTATGAAAGAGGCTGTAAAGAGTGATGCGGTCAGTCAGATACAGGTACTTCAGGCTGAATCTTCTGTGAAAGAGGGTGTTGCAGCTGTCAGCAACGCGGAAGCAGCTTTGAGCACCGCCCGTACAAACTTGGGATATTGTTATGTCCGTGCACCGTTTGACGGCACCATCAGTAAGGCGACTGTAGATATAGGAAGTTATGTAGGCGGTTCGTTGCAACCAGTCACATTGGCTACTATTTATAAAGATAATCAGATGTATGCTTACTTTAATGTTGCTGATAATCAATGGTTGGCAATGACGATGGATACCCAGCAGTTACCGACTGATCTTCCTAAAAAAATAATGGTTCAACTGGGAAAGGGGGGAACTGAAAGTTATCCGGCTACGCTCGATTATCTTTCACCAAATGTAGATGTGAATACAGGAACACTGATGGTTCGTGCCAATTTTGATAACCCGAAAGGGATATTGAAGAGCGGATTATATGTAAGCATAACTTTACCTTATGGAGAAGCTAAAAATGCCATGTTGGTGAAAGAGGGCTCTATCGGAACCGACCAGTTAGGCAAATACTTATATATTGTAAATGATTCGAATATAGTTCATTACCGGCATATTGAAATAGGGCAGTTGGTCGACGGCACTTTACGGCAGGTATTGGGGGGACTTTCCCCGCAGGAACAGTATGTCACGGAGGCTTTGATGAAAGTCAGAGACGGAATGAAAGTAAAGCCACTTCCTGATTCCCTCCCTAAAAGAGGGAAATAAGGTCTTTTGGATAACTGATTGATTAACAAATGAAATCTTTTAAACCTATACATTATGTTTTCTAAGTTTTTTATCAACCGACCGATATTTGCTACTGTCCTTGCCCTGCTTATTGTAGTAGCCGGTCTGGTCACACTCAATATATTGCCTGTGGCGCAATTTCCGGAGATCACACCGCCAACGGTGCAGGTCTCTGCCGTTTATCCCGGGGCAAATGCTGAAACTGTTGCTCAAACAGTGGGTATTCCTATCGAACAGCAGGTGAATGGTGTAGACGGCATGCTTTATATGTCTTCCAATTCTTCATCTTCGGGAGCATATTCTCTGACTATTACATTCGCTGTTGGTACGGATATCGATATGGCAACTGTGCAGGTACAAAACAGGGTAAGTATCGCACAATCATCGCTGCCGGAACCGGTGGTGGTGCAAGGGGTCACTGTGCAGAAACAATCTTCAAACATTGTGATGTTTTTGACAATGACTTCGCAGGACTCTGTGTACAACAGCCTGTATCTGACTAATTATGCCAAATTGAATTTAGTGGACCAGCTGACACGTGTGCCCGGAGTGGGTGCTGTGAATGTGATGGGAGCAGGGGACTATTCGATGCGCATCTGGCTCGATCCGGAGGCTATGCGTATACGGAATATTTCACCGCAGCAAGTCTATCAATCGATCCAGTCACAGAATGTGGAAGTATCCGCCGGATATATCGGTCAGCCTATCGGACAGGATAATAATAATGCTTTTCAGTATACGTTGAATGTTCAGGGACGATTGAAATCTCCGGAACAGTTCGGGAATATTATTATCCGCCGTGAGCAGGACGGGGCGATGCTTCGTCTGAAAGATATTGCACGCATTGATTTGGGGTCTGCTTCATACAGTGTAGTGTCGCGATTGAATGGAAAACCTACGGCTGCTATTGCTATTTACCAGCAACCGGGGTCCAATTCGCTGGATGTTTCAAAAGGAGTGAAAGCTAAGATGGAAGAACTTGCAGAAAGTTTCCCGTCAGGAGTGGCCTATAATGTCACTTTGGATACGACTGATGTTATCCATGCTTCCATTGATGAAGTGATGGTTACTTTCTTTGAAACAACTTTGTTGGTGATACTCGTTATTTTCTTGTTCCTGCAGAATTGGCGGGCAGTGATTATTCCTTGTATTACTATCCCGGTATCGTTGATCGGTACATTTGCCGTAATGGCGGCATTTGGTTTCTCTATCAACACATTAACATTGTTCGGACTGATTTTAGCAGTTGCTATTGTGGTGGATGATGCGATAGTGGTGGTGGAGAACGCTTCGAGATTATTGGAAACTGGGCAGTACTCACCTCGTGAAGCCGTGACAAAAGCGATGGGAGAGATCACGGGCCCGATTGTCGGGGTGGTTCTCGTATTGCTTGCCGTGTTTATTCCAACAATGATGATTAGTGGAATTTCAGGTCAGCTGTATAAGCAGTTTGCGCTGACTATTGCCGCTTCTACCGTATTGAGCGGTTTCAATTCGTTGACATTGACTCCTGCGCTTTGCGCACTGTTTCTTGAAAAGAGTAAACCTTCTAACTTCTTTATATACAAAGGTTTCAATAAGGCTTATGACAAGACACAAGGGGTATATGACAAAATTGTCAAATGGTTGCTTCAACGTCCGGGAATGGCTCTCGCTTCTTATGGCGCTTTGACTGTTATTGCTCTATTGCTTTTTATGCATTGGCCGTCAACTTTTATCCCGGACGAGGATGACGGATATTTTATTGCTGTTGTTCAACTTCCGCCTGCCGCCAGCCTTGAGCGTACGCAAGCAGTGGGAGAAAAGATAAACGGTATTCTGGATTCTTATCCGGAAGTAAAGAATTATATTGGTATTTCCGGCTTTTCTATCATGGGTGGTGGCGAACAGAGTAACTCGGCAACTTATTTTGTGGTACTGAAAAACTGGAGTGAGAGGAAAGGGAAAGAGCATACGGCTGCTGCCATAGTCAACCGTTTTAATGGTGAAGCGTATATGACTATTCAGGCTGCGGAAGTGTTTGCCATGGTTCCTCCGGCTATTCCGGGGTTGGGTGCATCCGGTGGTTTACAGCTTCAGTTGGAAGACCGGCGTAATCTGGGGCCGACGGAAATGCAGCAGGCCATCAATGCCTTGCTTGCTTCTTATCACTCGAAACCGGCTTTAGCATCTGTATCCAGTCAGTATCAGGCAAATGTTCCTCAATATTTCTTGAATATCGACCGTGACAAAGTCCAGTTCATGGGAATTGCCTTGAACGATGTTTTCTCTACATTGGGCTATTATATGGGAGCGGCTTATGTGAATGATTTTGTTGAATTCGGCCGTATTTACCAGGTGAAGATTGAGGCACGCGATCAAGCACAGCGGGTAATTGATGATGTCTTGAAGCTAAGCGTGCCGAATTCGGCAGGAGAGATGGTGCCTTTTTCTTCTTTCACCAAAGTGGAGGAACAGTTAGGCCAAGACCAGATTAACCGCTATAATATGTACTCGACTGCTTCTCTGACTTGTAATGTTGCTCCGGGAAGTAGTACCGGGCAGGCTATTCAAGAAGTGGAAGCATTGTTTAAGGAACAGCTGGGAGATGAGTTTAGGTATGAATGGACTTCCGTTGCCTATCAGGAAACCCAGGCTGGGAATACGACTACCATTGTTCTGATTATGGCGTTAATTGTTGCTTTTCTGGTACTTGCTGCACAGTATGAAAGTTGGACCAGCCCGGTAGCAGCCGTCATCGGATTGCCGGTAGCCTTATTAGGTGCCATGATTGGCTGTCTGATTATGGGAACTCCAGTCAGTATTTATACGCAAATCGGCATAATCCTGTTGGTTGCGCTTTCTGCAAAGAACGGAATTTTGATTGTGGAATTTGCCCGTGATTTCCGTGCCGAGGGTAATTCAATTAGGGAAGCTGCCTTTGAAGCGGGGCATGTCCGCTTGCGTCCGATCCTGATGACTTCTTTTGCTTTTGTATTAGGAGTGATGCCCTTGTTATTCGCCACCGGTGCAGGTGCACAAAGTCGTATAGCATTGGGTGCCGCTGTGGTATTTGGTATGGCCATGAACACTTTATTGGCTACCATTTATATTCCTAATTTCTACGAATTCATGCAGAAATTGCAAGAGCGATTCAGCAAAAAGAAAGGAAATGAGGATAGTGAGAAAGATGTTGCCGTATAGAAGTAAAAGGCTGTTTGAAGACTACCTGAAAGGGGAGTTGGTATAGTGACGCCATCTGTTTGGGATGGTGTCACCATAGTAAGCAAATAGCGTCACTATCTTGAACGGATAGTGACGCTATTTTATTCTTATAGGTAAGTATGTTTTTTAAGGCGAATGAAGCGGATCATTTTTATAAAGATTTGTAATCTGGAATATCCTGGAGGAACGTATAACTCTGATTCTCATAATCCATCCGGCAACAATAATGTTGCATTCCGTTGCTGACAATCAGATAATCGACCTTCAATACCATATTATACCGGGTGATCTGATCGAAAACAGCCTGTGTGATTTCGATATGTGGTGCTTTATATTCCACAATCATCCGGGCTGATAAATCCCTCCGATAAAGTACGGTGTCGCATCGTTTGGTAGTACCGTTCAACTTTACCATTACTTCATTGGCCAGAAGGGCAGTCGGATATCCTTTGTGTGCAATAAGAAAGTGAACAAAGTGTTGCCGTACCCATTCTTCAGGGGTAAGGGCGACATATCGTTTACGAATTACGTCGAAAATTACATTTTTTCCGTTTCGTACGTTTATTTTAGTGTCGAATACTGGTAGGTTTAACGATAACATTTATTATTTTTGTAAGTTAAATAATGGTTCCCATTATTGGGAGCACAAATTTAATAGATAATTATGAAAACAAAAGAAGAAATCGTAGCTAATTGGCTGCCCCGTTACACAAAACGTAACCTGGAGGATTTTGGAGAGTATATTCTGTTGACTAACTTCAACAAGTACGTCGAGATTTTCGCAAATCAGTTTAATGTTCCCATCTTAGGAAGGGATGCAAATATGATTTCTGCTTCTGCCGAAGGCATCACTATGATTAACTTTGGTATGGGAAGTCCTAACGCTGCCATCATCATGGACTTGCTGGGAGCTATTCAACCCAAGGCTTGTTTGTTTTTGGGAAAATGTGGTGGCATCGACAAGAAAAATCAGCTTGGCGATTTGATTCTCCCTATTGCAGCTATCCGTGGAGAGGGAACTTCTAACGATTATTTTCCTCCCGAAGTTCCTGCATTACCTGCATTTATGTTGCAGCGTGCCGTTTCTTCATCCATCCGTGACAAAGGCCGTGACTATTGGACTGGTACCGTATATACCACCAACCGCCGTATCTGGGAACATGATGATGTATTCAAAGAATATCTGAAAAAGACCCGGGCTATGGCAGTTGATATGGAAACTGCAACTTTGTTCAGTTGTGGCTTTGCCAATCATATTCCTACCGGCGCATTATTATTAGTGTCCGATCAGCCAATGACCCCCGACGGAGTAAAAACAGATAGAAGTGATAATTTGGTTACCAGAAATTATGTAGAAGAGCATGTTGAAATTGGTATTGCTTCTTTGCGCATGATTATTGATGAAAAGAAAACTGTTAAACACTTGAAATTCGACTGGTAATCCGGTCTTTCTGAAAATTATATATGGCAAAACAAGAACTGACCTGTGATGACATCCTCAAGGAATTGAGAGCAAAGCAGTATCGCCCTATCTATTACCTGATGGGAGAAGAGTCGTATTATATCGACTTGATTGCAGATTACATAACGGATAATGTGTTGAGTGAGACGGAAAAAGAATTCAACCTGACTGTTGTGTATGGGGCTGATGTGGATGTGGCAACGATTATAAATGCTGCAAAGCGTTATCCCATGATGTCGGAACACCAAGTAGTAGTAGTTAAGGAAGCACAGGCGGTACGTAATATGGAAGAGTTGTCGTATTATCTTCAAAAGCCTTTGCTTTCCACCATTTTAGTGATATGCCATAAGCATGGAACGTTGGATCGTAGAAAGAAGCTGGCTGCCGAGGTGGACAAAGTTGGTGTACTGTTTGAATCTAAAAAAATAAAGGATGCACAACTTCCCGGTTTTATAGCTTCATATATGAAACGGAAAGGAGTTGATATGGAACCTAAAGCAACTGTTATGCTTGCTGATTTTGTAGGTTCAGATTTGAGTCGTCTGACCGGAGAACTTGAAAAGTTGATTATCACTTTACCTGCCGGGCAAAAACGCATAACTCCTGAACAGATAGAAAAAAACATAGGCATAAGCAAAGATTATAATAACTTTGAATTGCGCAGTGCTTTAGTGGAAAAGGATATATTGAAAGCAAATAAGATAATAAAATATTTTGAGGAAAATCCGAAAACTAACCCAATCCAAATGACGCTGTCTTTATTATTCAGCTTTTACTCCAATCTAATGTTGGCTTATTATGCACCGGATAAATCAGAGCAAGGGATCGCAAATATGCTAGGACTAAGAACTCCCTGGCAGGCCCGGGATTATATGGCAGCAATGCGAAAATATAGCGGAGTAAAGACGATGCAGATTGTTGGAGAAATACGATATGCTGATGCAAAATCCAAAGGAGTCCAAAATAGTTCTATGACAGATGGAGATATTCTTCGTGAATTAGTGTTCAAAATTTTGCATTAAGTAGGATTAAGAATTACCTATATAATCAGACATATACTTTTACCGTAGATAGAAACGGGAAGTATATGTCTTTTTTTGTATTCCCGCAATTACTTCCATTATAAAAAAGACTTTCACAATGCCAGTGATTATTTTACAAATAGATTTACTCCTTTTGTAGTTTTATAGAGTTACCCATTTAACGAACTACACAAAGTATATTTTTAGAATTTTGTATTGATCTATCTTCAAGGAAACTTTTTCTTTTAAATAGGAGCTTTAATTTTTAAACGAGAAAAGTTTACTTATTCTTGAGTTTATCAAAAAAGCATTTTGGATTTTAAAGGTATCGTTTTATAGTGAGAATGGAGATTTTTTCTTTTCTCTAAAATCATCCATTAGTGTCATTTTGATAATCCAGAGTATTTTTGATTACTATAAGCCTATTTTTTCTAGTTTAATAGAAAAATAGAATCTGAATTATAGGGGTAAGTATTTGTATTTCATTTGTTTATGCTAAAAATGAGCTTCCTAGAATTGAAAAAAAATAAATAAGTGGAGATCGGTACGGAAATATTGCAAGGATTCTCTTTTTAGAGAAGATTGTAAAGGATGATTAGAAAAAAATAGCAATATACATTGGTAAAGTATGAGTTGATCCCTTCCTTTTATTGCTTTTGCAACTATCAATATTTACTTTTGTGTATTTATGTGGTTACAAATGTGTCGTATATTTATGAGAATGAATTCCAAATGTAATCAAAAGATGGTGTTTACAATAATATATTTATGCATTTACAAAAATAATACCCTATATACAAATGTAGTTTCTCAGGCATTAACAAATACTTTTATCTCTATTATCTTATTATAAATCAAGATTATATAGTTTATTATATCAATTAGTGCTATAAGCGCCTTCTACATGTGGTATGTATATTTGTGAATGTCTCTATTCGAGTTTCATTTGTGTTATATATATGGTTGTATATCTGTGTTTTATGATATATAATTAAACTAAAGCTATATGCTTATAATAACTCGTTTTATTCTATATACAAGCGTAATATTCGATTTGTATAATATAATACACTTTTGTAATATTAATATTTTTATATTTGTAATTTGCTTTTGTGATTTTTATTTTTTACTTTTGTGCGAAGCTAAATAAATACTTTACTTTTGTGAATCAACTAATAAGTCATACATTTGTAAATCTTCAAAGGATATGGAAATAAAAGATAGGATTAAAATTATCATGGAAAAAGAGAATATGGCTTCCGGTGCTTTCGCCGAAAGCATAGGTATTCAGCAATCCACTCTCTCTCATATTTTGAATGGGCGGAACAACCCCAGTTTGGATGTTATTATGAAAGTACATCAGAAATATAACTATGTAAAATTGGAATGGCTGTTGTATGGGCAAGGCAATATATCCGAAGAAAGCATCCAATCAGCTTCTGATTTTCAACCTTCCTTATTTGCTGAGAATGCCATAATTCCGCCCAATGGGACAGTTACTCCGGAAAATCGCAGGGAAATGCCGTTAGAAAGTTCCCAAAACACCCCGAAAGAGATTGTAAAACAAGAAATTAGATACATAGAAAAGCCTTCCAGAAAAATAACTGAAATAAGAATTTTCTTCGATGATAATACGTATGAGACATTCAGAGGAGAAAAATAAGACAGATAAATCACTGTTTGCACAATTTCCCGTATCTTTGCAGTCGGAATATGAATTTAGCTTCAATA
>OKTT01001428.1_pt1 | contig 10137 bp, 10 predicted proteins | sample 1606121 | NCBI WGS metagenome assembly OKTT01 (sample SAMEA3879516, study PRJEB24766) | human gut metagenome | biome: human-associated habitat; feature: feces | place: USA | collected 1985/1987
AAAAGACCGGCAAGAATAACTATGTCACTCTAAACTGCAATGCCACCGATGCTCTGAAAGATTATTTCAATGAACGTAATCCAAATGACCATGAATTTATTTTTACCAAGAATACCTGCAGATACCAGCCTATAAGCAGGACTCAGGCATATCGTATTGTAAAGACTGCTGCCGGCAAAACAGTGCAGGATGAGCACATCAGCTGTCATTCGCTTAGAAAGACGTTTGGCTATCACGCTTGGAAGAATGGCACACCTCCCGCTCTGCTCATGGATGTCTATAATCACTCATCATATGAGATTACCCAGCATTATCTGGGAATTGAGCAGGATGAGAGGGATGAGATTTATCTGAAGCTTGAATTATAGAGCCTGTAAAGCTTTGCAAATTATACAATATAAAGGTCTTCTATGATTCAATATTAAATCATAGAAGACCTTTTATTCTGATAATCAACAATGGATAAATCATTACTGAACAATTATTTTAAATCAATTTCAAAAGTTGCACAAGCTCATGCGATTCTGCATCGCCTAATACTGTCTGTCTTGTATCGAACCGTTTAAAACCATAGTTTTCATAGAAGGCTAGTAATTTTTCCTTATTCTCTGCTTCCACAAACGCTACCATACCACCAACCTGATACTGTAAAATTTGTGTTTGTCTAATTGCGGCTTCTAGCAACTCTTGTCCGGTTATTCTTCCTTTTACCTTATCATTAAAATTCTTTCCAAGCTGGGCAATCAGGTACGCTGCTAAATTATAAGTCTGCTCATTCTTATCTATTTCGCTAAACCTGGCAAGTTTCCTTTTGGCTGTATTACTAAAAGGCTCCGCCTTTACAACAAGCGGCTTAATTGTAATGGAAAAATATCCTAACAGTTCTGCATCCTCTAATGACAATACTAAATATGTAACTGCCTGATGCTTCTTTGCAAAATCAATTGCCTGCTTCTTTAAAAACCGCTCAACATCCGGATTCAACGGACATGAAAACTCGGAAAGGAGCTGTACTAATTTATCCTCTCCGAGCCTTTTGTCCTCATTTGCTAAATACTCACGAATGTTCAGCACAATAAAATTATTTGCTGATTCCATCCGTTTTCTTCCTTTTCTCCATAAATTTTATAATATCATCTGCTCCCTGCAAATAGGTAACATTGATTGGTACACGAGGTGTTCTATCGTTGGCAGATGCTTCAATCGCATCGGCAAACATCTCCACCTGTTTCTGACCTGATATAATAAAATTTTTCGTGATACTAGAAGTTGCCATATAAACACCTCCCTTTATTAGTATGGCAGTTCTTTTGCCTATTACTCAATGTAATTTGCGTTCTTTTCTATCTTTATTCTATTATGGAAATGTCCACTTTGCAACATAAAAAATTAAGTTTTAAGCAGTACCTTCTATTCCGCCGGCCAGGATTTTCTGAGAGCCACATAGGAAATCAGGAAATTGGCAAGCCAGCCGGCCGGTACAGCAAGCCAGACAAATGCAATACCGAAACGCGGCGCGCAGATTAGGGCAACCGAGAGGCGAATTGCCAGGTTTACCATATTTGCAGCGAGAAACGGACGCATGATGCCAAGTCCACGAAGCACACCATCGGTGGCCATCTTTATACCCATAAAAATGAAAAAGAAGCCAAGCCATCTCATATAATCCCCTGATACCTGATATGCCAGGGCCGTTCCGTCTTTGCCCAGGAATAATGAGGAAATCTGAGTATGCAGTGTTTCAATTACTATAAAAGCAAGCACTGCAAAACACAGGTCTAACACCAGCGCAGCGTGATAGCCTTTTTTGATACGTTCTGTCTTCTTTGCTCCAAGATTCTGGGAAACAAACGGAGAAACTGCATTTCCAATGGATACAAATATCAGTGAAAATACATTCTCTACCCTCATCGTTGCCGAATATCCTGCAAGCGCCTGTGTACCGAACGGATTCACAACTGCCTGTACTATCATCATGCCAATTGACACCGTAGACTGCTGGAGAACCGAAGGCACAGCAATCCGAAGCATGGAATGAAGCTCATGCCTGTCAAACCATTCAAAGCGACTTTTATACCGGCGCATCCTGCTAAAGAAAATCAAAAGTGAAAACACTGCAGATATTCCCTGAGCTATGAGAGTTGCAAGTGCTGCACCGAACACTCCCAGGTCAAGGCCTGCCACCATCCAAAGATCCATAAATATATTTAACACAGAGGAAAATATCAAAAGTCCCAACGGAATCCTTGACTCGCCAATCGATGTAAACATCGTTGAAAGTATGTTGTACATAAACAAAAATGGAAATCCCACAAAATAAACCCTAAGATACAGCACTGCCTCATCCAGTATATCTGCAGGTGTCTGTAGCAAGCTCATCATTGAATGTGAAAAGAAAAAGCCAAAGAAACCCAGAAGTACGCTTAAAACCAGAAAACTAATCAGTGATGTTGATACTATTGTTTTCATTTTGCCGTAATCCCTGGCGCCGAAATAGCGACTCACAAGTACACCGGCTCCTACACCGGCTCCCAGTGCTATACAAATGAACACATTCGTAAGCGCAGCACAGGCTCCAACTGCCGCAAGTGCAGAGGAGCCTACAAACTGACCAACAATGATTGAATCAGCCATATTATATACTTGTTGAAAAAAGCTGCCCAAAATCATAGGCATTGCAAAAACTGTCAGTGCCTTTAACGGGGCATCTGTAATTAGATATTCATCTTTTGACATTATTTTTCCCTCATTCCGCTATAATTAAGCTATAGTATATCCGATTGAAAGGCAAATTACAATATAGCATTCTTTATCGACATTTTTCCATTTCTTATGCTTTCCCTCTAATGCAAACATCATACTGCTCCTTTGTATTTTAATTTAAAAAGCCGCCCAGGCCATAGGCCTGTGCGGCTTCTCATAAGATGATTTAAATTAAGTTTATCCTTCAATAGCAATATGCTTTGTGGTCTCAACTTTCTTTTGCTCCTTCTTCGGAACTGAAAGTTTAAGAATACCGTCCTGATACTTTGCCTTGATATCTTCCTGTTTCAGCTCATCGCCTACATAGAAAGACCTGCTCATAGCACCGGAATAGCGCTCCTTGCGGATATACTTGCCATCCTTTTCTTCCTTTTCTTCCTTGTCAAGTCCTTTAGCTGCGCTGATAGTTAAGTAACCATTCTCCAGCTTAGCCTCAATCTCATCCTTCTTGAATCCCGGAAGATCTATATCTACTTCGTAGCTATTGTCTGTTTCCTTGACATCAGTCTTCATAACGTTCTTTGCGTGTTTACCATAAAGCACCTTGTCAACATCAGGAAATGAAAAATCCATCCAATCATCGTTAAATAAGTTTTCTCCAAAAATACTAGGCATCAACATAAGTCATCTCTCCTTCTTAATATATAAAATCTGTGTCAACCTGTTTCTTTGGAACCGGGATGTTTCAAGAACTCAAAGCCTTTGCTTTTTGTTCCTTTCCTTTGTTCTTGACTATGTTATACACCTATTATTAGCACTCGTCAATAGTGAGTGCTAATAATTTATAAAATGTTTATATTTTCCGAGCAGCTTCAAAGTACTTACCATATGAAACTCCACTATTTTGCAATAAATAACACTCCGAGTGTGCCAGGCCCACAATGTGATGAAATCACACCACCTGCTCTTGTCTCTATAATTTCCTTAAAAATGCCAAGAGAGGCTATGTAATCTCTCACCTCTTCAACTGTCTTAGCATCACATTCCGAATGTGTAATAAATACACGATCCGGTATTGCGTTTTTCAGGTTCTCTTCCAGATCTTTTGCATAATTCTTTATGACTTTACCGATCTTACCTCTATATTTCCTGCTTGCATCCATTTTACCATCCTTTACAACGATCATGGGATGAAGCGCCAATGCTCCTCCTATAAGCGCAGAAACAGCATTGCATCTGCCACCTCTGTAAAGGTACACAAGTGTATCTACAACAAAGCTTGCTCTTACCTTCGGGATCAATTCATCAATTCCGGCTTTTATCTCCTCACGGGATTTCCCATCTGCTGCCATAACTGCCGCCTCAACAACAAGCAGGCCTATTCCTGTGGACAGATTTCTTGAATCTATCACCGTAACTTTATCTTCTGCATCAAGTTCTTCTGCCGCCATTCTGATCACGTTGATTGATGTCGACATCTCACTTGATATGGAAAAGCATATTATCTCCCTGCCTTCATCAATATATGGCCGCATTACATTCATTGCTGTTTCTATAGATGGAGCTGAAGTCTTTGGTGTAGTCTTATTTTTATCAGCCCACTCATACAATGCATGAATGTCTATCTGCGGTCCATCCTCCAGTTCTTCATCTCATTTTACAATATGAAGCGGAATAATATCTATATCGTATCTTTCTAAAACTTCCTGTGACAGATCACATGTACTGTCAGATATAATTTTTACCATTTTAACACCTCCAGGCTTTCAAAATCATTTTGTCCTTCCTTTCTGTTCCATTATACTATCTTATTTTATTATTTCAATTGCGGAATAAATATATTATTTTCATGCCCATATTCAATAGTTACATGTTCTTTTTATTACAGTATCAAAAAAAGATATTTTCACCAATGGGGGGAAAGCAACGTTCATTTTACTGTTGACTGGCTCCGCTGGCTTTGTGATATTGCCTTGTAGTAAACACAAATAGAAATGATTGCTGTAATCGCTTCCGTGATCCAAAACGCATTCCAGACGCCAACCGCTCCGAAAATGCTGCTGAGTAAAAACGCAGTTGGGATGATAACCACAACATACCGGCAAAGTGAAATCAGTAACGAAGGAATGCCTTTTCCAAGTCCCTCCAGTGCGCCGGAAGATGTAACGGAAACCGCCGAGACGATAAAACCGGCGCCGATGATACGCAGGGCTGTTTCCCCGGTCTGGATTGTCGCTTCTGTGTGGGTAAACAGCCCCATAAGCTGGCCGGGGATTAGCAGACATATCACTGTCCCAAGCACCATAATGATACCGCTCATGCACAAGACGATTTTATAAATCTGGCTGACTCTTTTATTCTCCCCCGCACCGTAGTTATAGCCGATCAAGGGGCGCATCCCCTGAACAATGCCATTAGCCGGAAGATAGATGAATGTCTGCAATTTGTAATAGATTCCCAAAACCAGAATATACACTTCGGAATATGCCGCCAAAATTGCATTGAGCGCCGAAATCAAAAGAGATGGGAGCGCAATATTCAAGGTTGCGGGAATGCCGATGGAGTACAGCTTTATTACCATCTTTTTGCTGAGCAAAATGTACTGCCTGCGGATATGCACGCGAATTGGCCGCGCAAGATAGACTATAGGGTAAATCGTCAGCGTCAGAGCCTGTCCGATGCCGGTCGCCAGCGCAGCGCCTTTGATTCCCATTTCCGGGAATGGGCCATAGCCAAAAATCAGAACGGGATCTAAGACAATGTTTGTGATGCACCCGCACATCAGGCTTATCATGGTCGTTTTCATGTTTCCTACTGCCTGGAACAATTTCTCAAACGCCATGCTGACGGTAACAATGAGTGTAAAGGCGAACGCAACGACAGAATAGCGGACGCCAAGTTCAATGACCGCTTCGGATGAAGTGAACATCCGCAGGAAAACTGGCATGATCGTAATACAGCAGACTGTCATAACAACGCCATGAATCACGGCAAGCACAAGCCCCTGCGTGGCGGCCTGATCCGCTTTTTCATGATCCCCAGCGCCCAAATGAAAGGCGATTACGGCGTTGATTCCAACGCCAAATCCAATTCCAACAGCATTGATAAAATTTTGAACCGGGTAAACCAGTGATAACGCCGTCATAGCTTCCTCGCTGATCTGTGCGACGAAAAAGCTGTCGATAATGTTGTATAGAGAATTAACCAGCATGGATAAAACCATAGGCAATGACATGGATAAAATCAGCGGTAATACCGGTTTTTCTTTCATAAAAGTTTCATTCATTCGTGATTGCCTCCGGTGTTTCTTTTCTTGTCATAAAACAGATCGGATCTTTTCGGAAGCCAAAGGGTTCATAAAACTGTTCAGCCTCTTCCGTGATCAGCATTCCCAGCAGGGAACGGTATGTGTCTTCTGCCGTAATCGCCTTTAGGAGAGAGGCGCCCACACCCCTGTGCCGGAAATCTGCATCCACAACAACATCACAAATATAATACTGGGTGGCATAGTCTGTTATCACTCTTGCAAATCCGATTTGTTTTCCGTCGGCGGTATAGGCTCCATAGCAGATAGAGTGTTTCCATGACTCCATAATTGCTTCTTTCTTTCTGTTGCATGCCCATACGGTCTGTGATAGAAGGCGAAGTACGGTTTCTGTTTGCAGAGCATCCAGCCCTTTTTTAATATGTATTTCCATATCGTCTCTCCTTTTCCTGTTCTTACTGTGTTTTTGTACCGCTGCAAAGCGTTTCTTTTTTTCTGCCTGCTCGGAAGATCAGAAGCGCCAGAACGAATGTTGCCGTTTCTGTGACAGGGAAGGACAGCCAGATCCCTGTAATCTTCAGGAGTTTTTCCAGACCCCACATGAATGGAATGAGCAGCAGAAACTGACGCAGTAGCTGGATCAGTATACTTGGAAAGACCTGTTCTGTTGCCTGAAGATAGGTGGAGATCATGGTAGACCATCCGCAGAACAGGTAGCTGACCGCCATAATCCGCATAGCGGATATTCCAAAGGAGCGCATGGCTTCCGACGCCGTAAATAATCCCAAAAGCTGCGCCGGAAAGAGGATGACGGTCAATGTTCCCAGTATCATCATACCGGAGACCAAAGCGGTTCCGTAGCGGAAAGCAGAGTGCAGCCTATCTCTGTTTCCCGCACCGTAGTTAAACCGCATAATAGGAAGACAGCCCTGGATCAACCCGTTGACCGTCATGACAATCAACTGCTGCACCTTAAAATACGCACCGAAGAAAGCGATTGCCGTATCGGAATAGGCGACCAGAAAAAAGTTTACAAAAGTCACCATAAAAGAACTAAGGGCATTCATAATAAAAGACGGCAGTCCAAGGGTGAAAATACGGCCAATCAGCCACTTTTGCAAATGAAATCCTTTGATCTTTATCCGCACTTTCTGCTTTTTGCCCAGCAGCAAGGCAAATGCCAAAATCATGGATAACAAATAGCCCGCAACAGTAGCCACCGCAGCGCCACGGATTCCCATAGCTGGAAAAACACCAATACCAAAAATTAGGAGTGGGTCGAATACAAAATTAACGACCACTCCTGCAATCTGGAAGCACATGGGAGCAACCATGTTCCCGGTGGCCTGCATCATCTTCTGGATTGCGATATGCGCCATGTTAGGAATTTGCATGAACGAACATACGCTCATATAGGCCATACTCAACTGATAAATTTCTTCGTTATTGGTGAATGCCCCAAAGTAGGGTTTCATAATCAGTAATGACAGAAGATTGAGCAAAGCACCAATTCCAAAGGCCAGTAACAATCCATGTGTGACGGTAGTATTTGCCTCATCCTGCTTTTTCTCCCCAAGATACCCTGCAATCAGTACATTCACGCCGACACCGATCCAGATAGACGCCGCATTCATCAGTGTTGTAATGGGAAACGACAGGGAAACCGCCGTCAAAGCATTTTCACTCAGCCGCGCCACAAACGCGCTGTCTATCAGATTATAGGAATATTGCAGAAACATGGAAATCAGCGGCGGTATCGACATTTGCCAGATGAGTTTTCCAACAGGAGCGACCGCCATTTTATTATTGGTCTGCATACTTTCCCTCCTCTCCACAAAGTGTCCGGCGCAAAAAATTGCGCCGGACAGCAGGATCATTAAATCCGAACGATATAGTTTTGTTTGCGTGCTGCGGGTTGACTGGCTTCCCGGGCTGGATACCCCAATGCAACCGCCCCGACACCGCGCAAGGTTTCCGGCAGCTTCCACTCCCGCAGGAGAGCCTTGCCACTTTCACTGTCAAAAATTTCACGTTCCCGATGTACCCATACAGTTCCCAGCCCAAGGGCATGGGCGGCGAGCATCATGTTTTCGAGGACGCAGCTTCCGTCCTCCACAAAGGTACTTGCGGAGCCATCTGCCAAAACTAGGATCACGACAGGTGCGCCATAATAAGGGTCTGTGTTGCTCCCCATCACTTCTGCGTTTAGTTTTGCAATCTCCCGCCTATATTTGGGGTCTGTAATTGCAATGATGGTTGGAGATTGATGTCCTCCGCCGGTAGGAGCGTAAGTCCCTGCTTCCAGTACAGCGTCCAAAGCCTTGGAAGGGACAGGTTCCGATTTATAAGCCCGTACACTACGGCGCGTCTTGATAAGAGACAAAAAATTTTTTCCATACAGATATAGTCCTCCATTCTGCCAATACTTCCGAGATACAGGCAACAAAAAAGCCACACGGCTATCACAAGATAGCTGTGTGGCAAAAAGATGACCGAATCCGGAAAAGTCCACTAAAATTTTGCGTTTATCATTATAACGAACTTGAAGGAGACTGTCAAGCATCAATCATTACGGAATTGTGGCGGCTGTCTGTTGTTTTTGTGTTACTTTATGGCGCATGAGAAATTCTGTCTGGTTTTGTACTCGTAGTGAGTGGGCATGTTCTCCCATTGGGAGGCCACCCACCAGTCCAATTCTTTCAGTACGATATTGGATAGGATATTCAAGGCTCGGAATGCTTCTCGATACGGTAAAATATCCGGATCTTCCTTAACTTTTCTTCCCTCAAAACGCTGCATTGCAGCTTGGATACTTTCATCTAAAAATTGTTCAATCTCTGGGTATGCGTTATTATTATCAATGCCTTTTGCCATAACAACACCAAAACAGGCACTCGGCAGTTCTTCAAAAATTTCTTTTTTAACAACGAATCTCATTTTATGCCCTTCTTATCTGCACTTGACCGGAATACATATTTCAGTCACAAATTTTTCACTGTCATTAGTAATGCCATAGTCTATGAGCGTGATTTCTCGCGAAAAACCAACAATCTGTATCTGTTCTTTTGTGATGTAGTCAAGGAGTTTTTCATAGTGCGCTGGAGCTTCTATATGACTGCCTCGAAAACGCAGCCGTACACAAAGTGTTTTGGGAAGAGCAATGGTTTCACCTGTATAAATGTCCTCTTGATCCAGTATTAGAAAAATGCTGTCATAACGATTTACTTTTGATTGCTGCAAATGTTCCGCGGAAATGCCAAGTCCGACCTTTCCAAGAAATACAACGGCTTCGGCATCAGATTGATCCAGCTTTCTAATCGGCACTTCCATATCAAGAGAGCCATGTACTTTCAGTGGAGCGTCTACCCAAACAATGCGACAGGACGGAAGCTCTATTAAGGAAACGGTATCCAAAGGCACACTTTGTGCGTCTCGCAGCCAATTTAAGCGGTGGTTAATCTTTTGTTCTATACGTTGTAATTCTTGTTGCTTTTTCAGGACTGCATGCTTTTGCTGTAACAACTTTTCCTCAATACGGCTGATATCCTTATTTTTGAGAAAGTCCTCAATCTCGGCCAAAGGCATATCCAATGCCCGCAAATACCGGATTGTGTTGAGTACTTCAAATTGTTCGGTGCCATAGTAACGATAGCCAGAATCCGAGGAAATGTATTCTGGTGTAAGCAAACCGATATGTTCATAGTGCCGCAAACTACTAACACTGATATGAAACAATTTTGACACTTCACCTATTGGGAAGAGATTTTTCCGATCCATATCTTACTCCTCCACCAGAACAAGCGTTGATTTGCGCCGTATGATTCCAAAGGCGATTAGGCAGATCACGACCGATAGCAGTGAGCCTGCCGCGGTAGCCAGTCCCATCGGGAGAAGTGTTGCCGGGAATAATTTTGAGGTCACATAAACGCCAGGCACACGCATCAATACAATGGCGAGAATATTGTGTAAAAACGACAGGCCGGATTTCCTGCATGCGCAAAAAAATCCGCTAAAACTAAAATGAATGCCAGCAAAAATACAGTCAAAAATGTAACCACGCAGATACTGGCCGCCGAAACGGACCACCGCCGCTCCGTCCGCAGTGCTGGGATCAGTGAACAGCGAAACGATGCCTTCCGCTGTAACTGGATCGCGATAGAAGCAAGCAC
>OKTT01001445.1_pt1 | contig 10067 bp, 4 predicted proteins | sample 1606121 | NCBI WGS metagenome assembly OKTT01 (sample SAMEA3879516, study PRJEB24766) | human gut metagenome | biome: human-associated habitat; feature: feces | place: USA | collected 1985/1987
GTTCTCCACCGCGAGATCTTTGATCGTCCCCTCGTTGCCGCCGAACAGTCCGAAGGACTCGCCCGACGCGGTCGTCTTCACGTTTCGGATCGTGTGGCCCTTGCCGTCGAACACGCCGCCGAAATAGACCAGACTTCCGGTCTCGAACGAGACGGGCACTGCGCTCTGACCCTCGAAATCGATGTCGGCGCTCAATTCGTAGCAGGCCGTCGAGAGGTATACGGCGTCGGCCGCACCGGAGTTGATCGACTCGGCCACGGCGTTCCAGTCGGCCGGGGAGCTGATCTTCCACGGATCGGAGGCGGTGCCGCTGCCCTCGATTTCGGGCGCTTCGGGCGCATCGTAGTCGAAATCGACCTGAATCGTCACCGGACAGTGGTCGGAGGGATAGATGCCCTCGTAGATCGAATTGTCCACCTTATAGGTTTTCAGCGACAGCTGACCGCGCGTGTAGATGTAGTCGATGCGGGCCGTCGAGACCGAAAGGTCGGTCGAGGTCTTGTGCCCGTTGAACGTGCCGACGGGACCGTCGACGAACGCCGGATCCGTCGCCTGATAGGCGTCCTCCCAATGGGTGCGGAACGTCGCCGAAGCGGCGTCGTCCTGCGTGGCATTCATGTCGCCGACCAGCACCGAGGGCATCCCCAGCGTGTTGTACATCTGCTCGCGCTCGATGATGACCTTCGCGGCCTCCGAACGCGCCATGTCGGCCAGCGGCATGTGCGTCACCATCATGAAAAACTGCTTGCCGTAAGCCTTGTCCGTCACCACGGCGCAGCAGGCGATGCGGTGGTAGCTCACCTCGTCCCAGCCGTAGCTCATCTCGTCGGGCGTCGGTGAGAGCCAGAAATAGTGCCGGTCGCTCAGTTCGAACCGGTCGGGATCGTAGGCGATGCCCAGCGCCTCGCCGTTCTTGCCGTCCTGCGAATCGCGGCCGACGAACCACCATTCGTAGTTGCCGCCCTTGCCCGCCACCAGCGTCGGCAGTTCGCTCTGGATCGTACTGTTGGCCTCCTGGAATCCGAAGATGTCCCAGTCGTTGTTGACGATCGACTGCGCGAGGATGTCGCGGCGATGCGTCCAGACATAGTCGCCCGTACCCTTGTTCGAGATCCAGAGGTTGTAGGTGCCGAGCTTGACCGTCTGCTCCGTGATGTCGGGCTCGGCGGGCGGGGTGTCGTCCTGATAATAATTGTGGTTCAGTTCCGTCGGAAAATCGTCGGCGCATCCCGCCAGCAGACAGAGTGCCGCGCACAACGGAAACAACAGATACTTTTTCATTTCAGTCGGTTATTTTTCGGTTGTTCATTGCTGATAGTTGATATGGCGTGCGTTACGGCCGTACTGCGACCAAGCCGACGCCGCGGCGGAGTTTACGCCCGGCAGCGCCACCGCGTAGACCTTGAGCTTGCCCGCCGAAGCGTCTTTGCCCAGCACGTAGGAGTAGCCCCACTCGGAGATCGAGACCGAACCCTCGAACATGTCGGCGATCTGTTCGTCGTAGACCGGCTTGCCGTCGGGCGACAGCACGACGTAGTGTCCGGTCTCGGTGGCGACATGCACCTGTCCGAGGTTGTCCACCGCCGGAACGCTGTTGCAGTGCGCATCGAGCGGATACGACCAGACGGTGGAACCGTTCGAGGTGCTGAGCGCGTAGACGGTCGAAGGCGTCGCCGCATCGGCCACGATGTAGAGCGTCTGCCCGTCGGCGCTCAGCGAGGCGCCGCCCTGAACGAATCCGTCGGGCACGGCGACGCTCCATTTGGGCGTTTTGGTCGAGGAGGCCGTCAGATTCGTGCAGTCGAAGCAGGCGATGTTCCACGAACCGCCGCTGCCCTCCTTGATCTTGCCCGGAAGGTAGACGCAGTTGTCGGCGCCGACGCAGGGCTGGCAGCGGCCGGCCGAGAGCGTCTTGCCGGGTGCGAACGTATCGGCCGTCGGAACGGGGCTCCAAACGAACTGATCGTCGGGAACCATGATGCCGTAGCCGTATTCGCCCGTATTGGTGAAGATCACCACGCCGTTTTTGAGGACGATCGTGCCCGACGTACCGCCGCCGTTGGCCGGAGTGGCCTGGGCCGTATTGCGTCCCGACGATTTCTCGAATCCGCGGATCGCGCCGTTCGTGCCCCGGCTGCCGACGACGACCATGTTCGGGCCGACGCTCGGCGTCGAGAAGGCGATGCGGGCGCCTGCGGCGTAGGCCGTCTGGTTCTTCCAGAGCACGGAGCCCGTCGAACCCTCGAACGCATAGACGGTCGGGACGGCCGAATCGTCGCCGTAGGCGTGCGCCACCCAGTAGACCGTACCGTCGGCATCTACCGACGGGTAGGCGATCTCCTTTCTGAGATTGACCTTGTCCTGCGCGGCGGCATCGTATTCCCACGCCACGGCACCCTCGGCGTCGAGCGCCACCAGTTTGCCGTCGCCGGTCACGGCATAAACATAACCCAGATCGCTCACCGTCACTACGTTGGCATCGCAAAGCGCATCGGCCGAAGCGACCTCGGTCGACCACAGCAGCGTGAAATCCGACACGTCGCCGTCGCGGACGTTGATCGACTTGGTCGCGCTGCTTTCACCGCCGCGGTCGTCGGCGACGGTCAGCTTGACCTGGAACATACCCTTCTGCGTGAAGGTGTAGGAGGGATTCGTCTCCGTCGAGGTCGAACCGTCGGGGAACACCCATTCGCGCGAGACGATCTCGCCGTCGGAATCGGTCGACTTGTCGGTGAAGGTCACCTCGTCGCCGACGTTGACCATCATCGGCGAATAGCTGAAATCGGCCGTCGGCACGACGTTGTCGGCCAGCACGGTGACGACCTTTTTCACGGTCGCGCGGTTGCCGTCGGCGCCCCACGCCGTGAGCGTCACCGTGTATTCGCCCGCCTGATTGTAGACGATCGGATCGGGTTCGGCCTCTTCCGACCAGTTGCCTTCGCCCGAGAAGCCGAAGTGCCAGAAATACTCCGCGACGGTCGTACCCTCCACGGAGGTGGTGTTGGTGAAGGTTACGGGAGTCACGCCCGCCACGATTTCGGCGGCCGCGACGGTAAAATCGGGTTCGATGATCGAGTCGTATACGATCTCCATATCGTCGTTGCTGTCCGTGCATCCGATCAGCACGAAGAGCGTCGCGACGCTCAGAATTGAAAGGATTCGTTTCATTGTGATGTATTTTATCGTTTTAAGGTTTAGCGTTTCCCCCTGCCCCGGAGGTATTCGTCCATTTCAGCGGGATAGTCGCATTGGATCATACGCACGCCCGCGGAGACGAAACCGTCCATTACGGTCGTGTTGCCGTTGTAGAACGCCTGCCCTTCGTCGTCGAGCAGATTGGTGACCGAGAGCGCCCGCGCGTTGATGGACGAGATCCACGAGGCACCCGCGTATTGCGTCGAGGTCTGGATCATGTAGACCGGCGAGTAGGCCGCCATCCGGGTCAACACCTCCTCCTTGTTGGCATGGGGCGCGATGATCCCCTGCGGTTTCTGCCGCGAAAGCCAGTCGGCGCGGTCGGTGTCGTCGGAGATGTAGAACTGCACGCGGTCGAGACAGCCGCAGCGTTCGACCACGTCGTAGACCTTCTCGATGCTCACGTCGCTCTCCATGCACTTGTCCAGATTGAACCACACCTTGCCCCGGAACTCCATGAGCACCTCTTCCAGCGTCGGGATCTTCTGGTCGGAAACCTTGCCGTCGGTGGTTTTGAGACGGAAGCGCCCCAGCTCCTCCAACGTGAAATCGGCGACCATGCCCTTGCCCGAAGCGTAGTCGTTGTAATCGGTGAAACGGCTCAGATAATTGTCGTGCAGACAGATGACTTCGCCGTCCTTGGTAATCTGCACGTCGGTCTCGATGAACTCCACGCATCCCAGCTCCACACAGCGGCGGAACGCCGCCATCGAGTTGGGCGGCAGTTCGTAGCCGTTCTTCGTGTTGCCGCGATGGGCCATGATCCACATCTTCGAGGGATCGAAATTGCGGCACGCCCAGCTCAGCGAAAGTCCCGCCGCCTCGATCTGGCGCATCAGCGTTTCGGTACCGCCGTCGGCATAGGCGACCTCCGCCCGAACCGTGTAACGGCCCTCCTCGGCATAGCTGTGCGTGAGCGTCTCCGAAGCCGAAGCGGTCTGCCGGCGTTCGCTGCCGTCGCCGAAATCCCAGCTCACGCCCGTGACGCCGGTCATCCGGTTGAGCGAAAAAACGACCTCCTCCCGACACGCAGGAAAATCGTTGCTCACGACCATGGCGGCTTCGGTATCACTCACCGAGATCGATCGCGACAGTTCGCTCATCGAACCCGCGACCGGTGTGACGGCGGCTTTCACCGTGTAGTCTCCGGCAGCGGCATAGGCATGGTCGACCTCTCCGCCGGCTGCCGCCGAAGAGGTCTTGCCGTCGCCGAACATCCACAGCACACTGCGGACGTTCGACACGTCGCCGCCGAGCGAGAAGCGCACGGACTGCCCGGCCGCGGGCGCTTCGGGCGTCCAGACGATCGAAAGGGCGGTCTGCTGCGGCCCGGGCCGCTCCTCCCCGCCGCCGTCCGAACAGGCGGCGATCAGGGCGAGCCCCGCGATCCACAGCATATGCGGCATGTTTTTCAGGCGTATCATCGTCTTCGAATCATTCCACCCCGTATCCGGGATTCTGGTAAAGTCCCTCGGTGTTGAGGATGCGTTCGTTGTAGGGGATCGGAAGCAGCAGGTCCTTCAGCCCGAAGTTGGGGTTGATCGCGTTGAAATGTTCGATCATCTCCTGCTTGGAGTACATGCGCAGCAGGTCCTGCCAGCGGAGTCCCTCTTGGATGAATTCGTTGCGGCGCTCGTCGTAGATGCCCTGACGCAGATCGCTGCCCGACCAGTCGGCCAGACCGGCGCGCCGGCGCACCATGTTCAGGTAGGTCTCGGCCGTCGGCGAAACGCCTTGCCAGTAATAGGCTTCGGCCAGCATCAACGCCACGTCGGCGTAACGCAGCACGATCCAGTTGTTGCCGCCGTAACCGTTGGCGCCGCATTCCAGATCGGCGTACTTCATCGTATGATAGTAGGTCACGCCGGCCACGGTCGTCGCGCGCAGGTAGTTGCGCCGCACGTCGCCCGGATCGAACGATTCGTAGACCTCTCCGGTGGTCATGTTGTGCATCTGGCCGATTTTATAGGAGGTGACGCCCGTCGTGCTGGGGCCGAACTGGTAGTTCCAGATCGAACCGAGATCGGCATTTCCCTGCACGTAGTTGATCTGGAAGATGTTCTCGGGGCAGGACTTCTGCGTGGAGAGGTCCCAGATCTGGTTGTAGGGAATTTCCGACAGCTCGCCGAAAGGACGCATCCCCCACACCGAGGTGAGCTTCTCGATGGCCGTGGTCAGGTAGGAGCTCTTTTCGGAGGCGAAATCCTCGTCGCAGGCGTATTGCAGTTTTGCCTTGCCGTAGAGCGTCCACGCGGCGGCCTTGCTTGCACGGCCGCACTCCGAGGCGGGCTGCATGTCGGCCAGCGGGCTGCCGAGCACGTAGTCGAGGTCGGCGAAGACCGCCTTGTAGACCTCGCTCTTCGGACGGCGGTGGTTGTTGGCCTGCACCTCGTCCTTGGTCTTGAGCTCGGTCAGGATCAGGGGCACGTCGCCCCACTCGGTCACCAGATGGAAATAGGTCAGCGCGCGCAGGAAGCGGATTTCGGCTTCGTAGGTGTTGCGCGCGTCGCCGTTGGAATAGCTCACGTCGTCCAGATGCGCGAGCAGCGTGTTGGCCCGCGAAATGGTCTTGAAGAGCTGCGTGTAGCGGTTGTATACGTAGGAGTTCTCCTCGGTGAGCGTATAGTTGTAGAACTGGTAGGGAATGCCGCTGTTGGCGCCGCTGTCCGTCACGGCCGTGTCATGCGAGCGGACGTCGGTGAAGTAGTGGTTGTTCGTGTAGTAGTAGCTCTGCGTGAGCGACGCATAGACGCCGTTGAGCGAGGTGACGATGTCGGCTTCGGACTTGTAGAAGTTGCCGACCGTCGTGGAGTTGGGGTCGTATTCGTCGAGGAATCCGCAGGACGCCGTCGAGACCGAGGCGGCGAGCAGGATGAACATATGTTTGATCTTCATATTCGTACAAGATTTAGAAAGTTAAGTTTAAACCGACCGAATAGATGCGCGAGAGGGGGTAGCATCCCCAGTCGAAGCCCGGCATCATGTTGCTGCTTTTATACGACACCTCAGGGTTGTAACCGCGGTAGGGGGTAATGGTGAAGAGGTTGTCGCCGCTGACGTAGACGCGGCACGAGGTGATGTGCAGCTTGCTGGTCCAGCGTTTGGGCAGCGTGTAGCCGAGCGTGATGTTCGCGCAGCGGAAGAACGAAGCGTCCTCCACGTAATACGAAGAGAGTTTGAGCGAGGTGTTGGTCGTCGAGATGCGCGACGCAATGGGCACGTTGTTGCGGCCCGGCTGTGCGTCCGAGATGTAGCGGTCGGCGACGATCGAATACTGGTTGCCCGATCCCTCCATGTTGTAGAGGTAGTAGTCCTGGAAATTGATCACCTCGCCGCCGTAGGAGTAGACGAAGCTGGCGCTGAAATCGAGTCCCTTCCACGAAAGGTTCGTCGAGAAACCGCCCGTGAAATCGGGATAGGCGTCGCCGATGATCGTCTTGTCGTCGGTGGTGATGAGTCCGTCGCCGTTGACGTCCTCCCAGATCGCGTTGCCGTAGGAGAGCGCGTCGAGCGAATAGGAGGAGACCGCCGGCCCTTTCAGTTCATAACCTTCGGGGAACTTGTTGCCGTTTTTCAGATAGACCTCGCGGTCGAGAAGCGCATTGGCGTAGTCGGCCTTCGACATGATACCGATGGCGTTGTAACCGTAGAACGAACCGATGGGATACCCCTCTTTGGTGATGTGCGAACCCACGGAGCGCTCCGTGGTGGAGATGATGTCGTCCAGACCGCCCATGCTGACGACCTTGTTGCGGTTGACCGAAATGTTGGTGCTGAAGTTCCAGTTTACCTTGCCGGTCAGCAGGCGCGCGTCGAGCTGGACGTCGAAACCGCGGTTGCGGATCTTCGCCGTCCCCAGATTGGTCTTGGTTGCAGTGGCGCCCGAGATCGAGGAGATCGGATAGTCGTAGAGGATGTCCGACGAGATCGAATTGTAATAGTTGCCGATCACGTTCAGGCGGCCGCCGAGAAATCCGAGGTCGATACCGATGTTGGTCTGCGTGGTGGTCTCCCAACCGAGCGCAGCATCGGCGAACGAACCTTCGTAGGTCGTCGAGACGGGGGTGTTGCCGAAGGCGTAGCTGCCCGTCGAGATCGAGGCGATCGAGGCGTAGTTGCCGATGTCGTTGTTACCGCTCTTGCCCCAGCTCGCCCGCAGACGGATCGAAGCGACGCGTTCCAGCGCATCCTTCAAGAAGGGTTCGTTAGAGAGCGTCCAACCGGCCGACACCGAAGGGAAATAGCCCCAGCGGCTGTCCACGCCGAAACGCGAAGAACCGTCGGCGCGGAACGATGCGGTAAGCGTGTAGCGATCGTCAAAGGCGTAGTTCACGCGCGTCAGGAACGACATCATCGCCCAACCGGCCTTGCGCGTGTCGTAGAGCTGGACGTCCGTGGCCTCCGAACCGTGGGCCGTCACCTCATGGATGCGGTCGTCGGCGAATCCGGTAGCCTCGACGCCCAGCCGGTCGTAGGTCTTCTTCTGGAGCGTGTAGCCGGCCAGAGCGTCGAAATGGTGACGGCCGAACTCCTTCTTATAGCTGAGCATGAACTCGCCCAGCCGGTCGACGTCGTAGGTCGAGGTGGTGCGAGCGATGTTGTAGGGTTTCAGCGCATCGCTGTAAGCGACGGCGGCATCGCGTCCGATGCTCATCGGGCGATAGTAGAAATAGCGGTAGTTGTACCACTGCTGGCCGAGACGCGCCGAGAGTTTCAGATCGGGAATGAACTCGTAGACCACGTTGACATTGAGGTTGTGGCGCGACATCTTCTCCTGAATGTCCAGCTCGTGGGCGATCGCCAGCGGGTTCTCGGGGAAATTCATTCCCCATTCGGTCTTCATCTTAATCATGGCGCTGCGGGCGTAGTCACCGTTCTCCTCGTAGGCCGGAAGGTTCGGCAGATACATCAGGGCGCTCTGGATCACGCCGTCGTTGATCATGCGGCCCTCGGCCTGCACCACGCGGTTCTTGGCATCGTACATCGAATAGCTGAGACTCACCGACAGCCGCTTGGTGATCTGCGCGTCGAGATTCAGGCGGGCGTTGATGCGATTGTGGTTCGACGGCGAGATGATACCGTCCTGATCCATGTAACCGAGACTGGCCATGTACTTGATAGCCTTCGAACCGCCCGTCACCGAGACGTTGTGACGCATGATGCCGGCATTGGAGAACAGTTCGTCCTGCCAGTCGGTATCGTACTGCGGCGTCACGGGCGTGCGGGTCGTGAAATCGTAGAACATCGACGGAATACCCACTTCGGCCAGCGAGAAGCCTTTGGCCGCACGCACCGTATTGTCGTCGTAGGGACTCCACGACACTCCGGCGGCCGTAGCGCGCAGACGGTAGGAGTTGTTGCGGGCGTCGATCAGCAGATCGCGGAACTGGACGGCGTTCAGCAGATCCACCTTGTGGTCGAGCTGCTGGATTCCGTAGGAGAAATCGTAACTCACCTTGGCCGCTTCGCCCTCCTTGCCGCGCTTGGTGGTGATGAGCACGACGCCCGAGGCGCCGCGCGAACCGTAGATGGCGGCCGAGGCGGCATCTTTCAGGATGTCGATCGACTCGATGTCGTTCGGGTTGATGAAAACGTCTTCCGATGCCGGATAGCCGTCGATCACGTAAAGCGGCTCGTTGCTGGCGCTGAGCGACGACGAACCGCGGATGCTCATCTTCTCGGCCGAGCCGAGGTTACCCGAACTGGTCGAGATCGACACGCCGGCGATGCGGCCCTGAAGGAGTTCCGAGGGCGACATCACGCTGCGCATGTTCTCCTCGGTGGGCTTGAACTGGCTGATGGCGTTGGTCACCAGGCTGCGGCGCTGCGTGCCGTAACCGACCACGACCACCTCGTCGATGGCCGCCGAGCTTTCCACGAGGGTAATGTCGATGGCGGCGTAGGAGTTGACTTCGACCGTCCGGGGCTGGTAGCCGATGAACGAGATGACGAGCTTCGCCGGAAGCTTGACGTTCTCCAGCGAGAAGTCGCCGTTGCTCATCGTGGTGGTGCCGTTGTTGGTGCCGTCCACGATGATCGTGGCACCCGGAACGGGCAGCCCCAGATTGTCTTTCACCACGCCTTTGAGCTGGTTCTTATCCGCGGCGAGGCTCTTCGGAGCGGCCTTGGTTACGGAGATGCTTTTGCCCGTAATCGTGTAGGTGATGTCCTGATCGGCGAAGATCTGGGCCAGAACCTCGTCGATCGACGCGTTCTGCGCCGAGATGCTGACGCGGCGCTGCATGTCGACGCCGGCCGATTTGATGGCCACGGAGTAGTTCTCCCGCTGATTGAGGGCTTCGATGGCCTCCTTGACCGTTACATTCGTGAGTTTGAGGTCGATCGCCTGCGCCAGAGCCGGGCTGGGAAGCGCCAGCAGGCAGAGTGCGAACAAACCCACGATCGCACGCGCATGGAAAAGTGCGGTTCGATTGTAAAGTTTTTTCATAGGTTGAAGTTTTAATGTTGTAGTTTTTTGTTGCTGTTTCGCGGTTATTTCTTTCGGGATATGTAGATCACGTCGTTGCGTTCGCGGATGGACATCGATTTATCGGTGTTGAGCGTGCCGAGGATCTTGAGCAGCGACTCGTTGTTGGTGAAGAAGGCGTAGAAGCGCACGCCGGCCAGTTCGGGATCGGTGATGATGATTTTCTGGTCGAAGCAGCGGGCCAGCTGTGCGGTGATGCCGTCGAGCGACTCGTTGAAGAAGTAGAAGCCGCCGCCCGTGGCGCGCGATTTATAGTTTTCGCTCTGGAAAGAGGTCATTTCCAGCGCTCCCGTCAGGCGGTCGTACTGCGCGACGTCGTTGCGGACCATGACGACCTCGTCGTTGCATTTGTCGCTGTTCACGTCGAAACGCACGCTGCCCTCGA
>OKTT01001456.1_pt1 | contig 10016 bp, 6 predicted proteins | sample 1606121 | NCBI WGS metagenome assembly OKTT01 (sample SAMEA3879516, study PRJEB24766) | human gut metagenome | biome: human-associated habitat; feature: feces | place: USA | collected 1985/1987
CGGTGTGGGGAACAACGATGCAGCGCTGCCGCGCTGCGATAAAAACCCCGCTGCGCAGGAGACGCAAAAAAAGGCAGCCTTTCGGCTGCCGATTTTTTCAGTCCACCGTGCGCATGAAGGACGTCGATCCCTTCTGGAATCTCACATCCAGCTTCACGCGGTCCGCGCGCATATAGCTCGTGGTGTATTCATAGGTATGCCCGTTCTCGGTCGTGGTGCGGCGCTGATGGAAAAACGCCGCCGAGCCGGGCGCGCAGTGCAGAAGCTGCGCCTCGTGCGGCGCGAGCACGACGGCCTCATACGTGTCCGACGCGGAAAACGGGATGACGCCGACGTGGTAGAGGAGACTGTAGAAGCTGTGCGTCTCCAAAAGCTCGCGCGTCAGGTTCGGGTAGATGTACTCAGGGTAGTACGACGTCTCCAAAATGAGCGGCTCGCCGTCGACGTTTCGCACGCGCGTGAAGCGATAGACTTTGACACCCGGCTCAAGGCCCATGAGCGTCACGATCTTGGGACTCGGCGTGATGACCGCGAAGTCGACCAGCGTGGACGACGGCGTTTTGCCCAGCTGGGAAATTTCCGTCGTGAACGAATACTGCACGCCCTTGCGGCGCGTGTTCGGGTCAGTGACGAACGTGCCCTTGCCGCGCTTTCGCACGACAAAGCCCTCTTCTTCCAGCGCGCCGATGGCCTGGCGCACGGTGTTGCGGCTGATATCATACGAGCGGCAGAGCTCGGCCTCGCTCGGCAGCAGGTCGCCGACCTTGAGCGCGCCGGAGGTGATGCTGCGCTTGATGATGCCCATGAGCTGGGAGTAGAGCGGAATTTCACTGTCGAGCGACAGCGGATTTTTGAGGACCGGATTGTGTTCCATGATGGGAACCTCCCGAGAAATACGTTTTGGAATATTCCCATCATACCACATATCTTTGAGATGTTCCAGTACCTTTTTGCAATTTCTCCCTCATTTTGCGCGAAAAGACAGGGAAAAAGGCGGCCTTCGGGCCGCCTTTTTGAAATTTGACTGCTTCAGTCCAGAATTTCCTGCGCGCCGGTCTTCAGATTCACGCGCACAGAGTGCGTCACGAGCGGGTCGCTCGTCTTTTGATGGTCGATATCGTAGACGGCGGTGGTGTAGACATAGCCGTCGCGGATCTCAAGGGCACCGGGGAAGTAGCTGATGCTGCTGCCATCCTCCGTGACGCTGCCGTAGAAGTAGTCCGCATCACCGATACTCGTCCAAGTCTTGCCGCTGTCATAGGAAATGGACAGATTGTTCTGCGCGGGCGGAAACTGTAGCGTCTTGACAATATTGCCGTGGTTATCAAAGGCGATGGATTCGTAACCGTCGATCTTTACGTACTGCTCGCCGTCAGAATTGTAGAGCTCCGTAACATACGTTCCCATCGTCGCACCGCCGATATGATAGCGAAGCGCCACTTTGCTGACCATGATCGAAAGTGTTGCGCGCACAGGTGAGTCGGTCAGAGAGTCGATCGGCAGGGTGCAGATGGTCTCAACTGCGCTGCCCTCGTGCCAGCGATAGAATTTACCGCCCGCGGTGTACCAGAGATAGCCGCCCAAGTCCACGTAGCTGTCGGCGGACTTAGTGATGGAGGCACGGCTAAGAGTATCCGTCGCGGCGGGGGTTACAGTCTGCTTGCCGTTGTCCGCAGCGACAGCTTCCTCATACCACTTGTAAAATGCGTCCCAAACGGCGTTCTCCGCACCTGCGTTGGTAATTTCGAAAGCATAAGGGTAGCCTTTTGGATCAGACTCCTGATCGAAAAAGGAAAGCACATTTTTATAGTTGCTGTACAGATAGAAATTCCATCTGCCGCATTGGACGGAGAGCACCTCTTCGCCAAACTGCGCAACGTTGGATGCCTCTTTCCAGGAATACTGGCGGAATTGCTTGGCAATCTCAGCGCGGTATGCAATGTTTGTACCATTGCGGTCATCCCATTTGGCCGTCGCATTTGGTACCATCACGGCATGACCTAAGGGGTCGGCGGTGACATTCATATCGCCCAGCGCGTCGAGCGCGGCGTCCAGCGCGTCGAAGCCTGTGGAAGCGGCGGATGCGTCCTCCTGCGTGAGCAGGATCTTGCCGGTGATGGTAAAGCTGTCCGTCATTGCCTGCAAAATGGCCGCCTCGCCCTCAACGGCGCGGTCGCGGTTCCAGCCCCACTGATTCTCTTCCGTGCTGCCGTCGAACGTCCAGTGCGTTGTGACCTCGTAGCAGGTGCCGTCCGGCGCATCAAAGAGCGTGACAATTGTGTTGCTCATGCCCTCGTGCGTCACAAAGCGCCAGCCCGCGTCGGTCTTCTCGGCCTTTGCGCCGGTGCTTTCCCATTCCGCCTTCGCTTCGTCAAGGCTCTGCTCGAGCTTCTTTGCGTTGAAGTAGGAGCCGGTGTCGTAGCGGGAGTACCAGAACTCCGTCCCCGGATTGCACGCCCAGGCGGTGATCGGCGCATAGAAGTAGTAGCTGCCGTCGCCCGAAATGAGCCGCGCCTCGCACTGGTTGGCGCGGCCGTAGCCGTCCGCCGCCGTGTCGTTCAGCAGGTCGGGAATGAACATCTTCGGCAGATCAAGCCCCGCGTAGTCGACATAGAAGTCGTGCAGGTAATACTTTTCCTCTCCGCTGTAGCTGCATCCGTTGTACCACAGCCCGTCGTTGCCGGTATAGGTGCCGATGACCTGATAGCCGGTCTGCTCGCCGCTGGTGTAGTGCAGGACGGTGAGATAGTGCGTCCAGTTCTCGTTGAGATATCCGTCATCCGTCAGCTCCTGCCCGCCGATGACGTCGATCTGCATGCCCGCCTCGTTCGTGGGCTTCATCTCATACTGGAAGTACCACAGCTCCAGCACCGTGCCGTCGGGGGAGAGGTTGCCGAGCGAATCTGCCTGCTCCAGCTGCGTCACGCGCACGTCGGCGACCGTGTCTTCGATCGAGCGGGACGCATATTCATTATTTTCCGACACGGAATAGGTCATCGTGCCTTTTTTGAGCTCCGCCACGCGCTCGGCGGCATAGTCGTCCATCGAGGCGTAGATCGTGTCGTCCTCCTTTTCCAGCCGGTAGACCATGCAGAAGCATTCACTGCCGTCTTCCGCATAGTCGGCGGAAAGACCGAGATAGATTGTGCCGTCTTCCTGCTCAAGAAGATAGGCCTGATACGGCTGAGAGTCCTTTGCCTCTTCGCAGTAGCCGGTCCATGCGGATTTGTTGTGCTGCATAAGGTCGTCGACCGGAGAAGCGTCTCTGGTGTTGCCGAAGAGTGCGTAGAAGGACTGCTTTTCCAGCTTGTATTCCTCCATCGGGCCGTAGATAAGGGCATAGCCCAGATCGTTGAACATCGTGACGTATTTCTCCCCTGCGGGATTCGTCGCGGTGCGGAAGGTGGGGTATGCGCCATCCGTAAAGCCATCCGTAAAGCCGGGCGCTTCATATAAGAGCGTGTCGACCGTATAGCTCTTGTCAGCAAACGGGTCGTCATTTTTCTGTGCGCGCTCGCCCCAGCTGACGGCGCAGCCCGCCGTGAGCGTCAGCGCCAGCACGAGGGCGACAACGCCGAGCCCGCGCTTTTTCTGCGCGCCCAGCACGTTCGTGATGCGGCGCTTCAGACGCTCGACCGTGCCGCCGAAGCACGTCGTCGCGGGCAGCGCCCGCACGCTGGACTGCACGGCGGCGAGCAGTGTCCGGCTGTAAGCCGCGCGCTCGGGGAGTTCGAGCCCGTCGGTCGCCGCGCTGTCGCAGGCGAGCTCGATGTCCTCGTCCGCCTGACGCAGCATCAGATACACCACGGGGTTGAACCAGTGCATCGCGTTGGCCGCGAGCAGCACGAGCTTTAAGAGCATGTCGCGCCGCTTCAAATGGCACAGCTCATGGCGCAGGATGTAGCGCAGCTCCTGCACGTCGTAGTGCTCGTGGGGAAGGAGCAGCCGCGGGCGCAGCAGGCCCGTCACCGCGGGGGTGGAGATGGCCTCGCAGACGATCATCTCCGGCGCGCTCACGCCTAAGTCGCGCGCCGTGTCAGAGAGCATCGCGGCGTAGTCCACGCGGGAGACGTCTCTCTTCCAGCGGCGCACCGTGCGGCGGAAGAGGGCGTAGGAGACACCCTGATACAACAGGAAGGCCGCCGCGCCCGCGAGATAGCCGTAAAACAAGATCGTCGTCACGGGGATGTAGCGTGTCGTCTTCTGCTCGGGATTCGTCACGGGGCGCTGGATGATCGTGTCGCGCACCTGTGCGGGGGACTGGCCGCTTTTTTCGGCCATGTCGCCAAACAGGTTGTCGGTCGATTGGATGGCTGTCTTATCTGTGCCGACAAAGAGGGTGTAGTCTTTCGGCGGCGCGGCCTGCACCGGCGCGTTTTTCACCGAAAAATCGACCGGCAGCAGCAAAAATGCCGCCAGCGCCAGCCACAGCCAGCAGCGCGTTTTCGCGCGGTAGCGCTCGCGCCAGAGGGGTTTGAGTACCAGCATCGCCAGAATGGCGAGGGAACCTAACAGGGAAGTTTTCAACAGATTCAGCAGAAATGTTTCCATGGTGCGTCCTCCTTATATTTCCGTTTAACGGCTCATATCGTCCAAAAACTGCCGCAGCTCGTCGATCTCGCTCTGCTCGAGCGGCTTTTCGGCGTTCAGCGCCGCGACGAAGCTGCCGAGCGACCCGCCGTAGAGCCGCTTCAGGACGCTGCGGCTCTCAAATTCGAGGTATCTGTCCTTTGAGACGAGCGGCGTGTACAAATTGTTCCGCCCCTCGCGGCGGCTCGAGAGGAATCCTTTTTCGCACAGGCGAGTAAGGTAGGTGTTGACGGTGTTGGCGCTCCAGCCGTGGCTCGCGAGCGCGCCGTCGAGATCGCCGCGGCTGACCTCGCCGCCGACGGCCCAGATGGCCTGCATCACGGCAAGCTCCGCGTCGGGCAGTCTCTTCTTATCGTCCATGGGTTGACCTCCTTAGATGATCTACTACATTTGTCGTTGATAACTATATACTACATATGTAGTAGTTTGTCAAGCGCCTTTTATGTCCTTTTTTGTTTTGCAGCGAAAATTGCAGAAAACAGGGGAAAGACATGACGGCAAATCGTCAAAATGAAAGATGCTGTTCAATTATTTGAATAAGTTCTTGCAAATCTTTCTGAAAATCGCTTGCTTTTGTGCAAAGCGCAAGGTATAATGAAGAAACCGTATGAAATCATTTGGCAATTCAATAAATAAAAATTTGAGAGGAGATCTTTATCATGGCAAAGTTCAAAGTTTACTACACCATCGAGCTCAACGAGGTGGCCACGCACATCTTCGAGTCCAACGACTTTGAAGTGAAGCTGTGCAGCCATAACGACGAGGAGACCTACGTCAAGGAGCTCGCCGAGTTCCAGCCCGACGCCATCATGTGCCGCACCGAGCCCATCACCGCCAAGATGATGGACACCTGCAAGAACCTCAAGGTCATCGGCAAGCAGGGCGCCGGCCTCGATAACATCGACATGGACCACGCCCACGCCAAGGACATCACCGTTGTCTACGCGCCTGCCGGCAACGCCAACGCCGTCGCCGAGCACGCCGTCATGCTGATGCTCATGTGCGCCAAGCGTTTCACCTATGTCGACCGTCAGTTCCGCAGCGGCAACTTCCTCGTCCGCATGGGCATGGAGCACACCTATGAGCTCGGCGGCAAGACCCTCGGTATGATCGGCTGCGGCCGTATCTCCCAGCTCGCCATGCAGAAGTGCAAGTACGGCTTCGGCATGAACGTCATCGGCTACGATCCGTACCTCACGCAGGACAAGATCGGCGATCTGTGCGAGCTGAAGGCCACCGCCAAGGAGGTCTGGGAGCAGGCCGACTTCGTGTCCGTGCATCTGCCCGTCGTTCCCTCCACCGAGCACTCCATCGGCCGTGAGCAGTTCAGCTGGATGAAGCCCACCGCTTCCTTCATCAACTGCGCGCGCGGCGCTCTGATCAAGGAGAACGAGCTTGTCGAGTGCCTGAAGGACGGCACGCTGTTCCAGGCCGGTCTCGACGTGTTCGAGCATGAGCCCATCCAGGAGTCCAGCCGCGAGCTGTTCAACCTCGACAACGTCATCATGACCCCGCATATGGCCGCCACCACCGAGCAGAGCGTTCTCAACTGCTGCACCAGCGTTGCCAACGACATCGTCGCCGTCTGCAACGGTCAGGAGCCGCAGGTCAAGGCCCAGAAGCCCAAGTTCTAAGTTATTTCTGTTTCGTAGAAACTACTTATTAAAAGGGACGCCTCGAAAGAGGCGTCCCTTTTTTGCGCCCATTGGGCGCGAGGAGGGACAGCCAGGCAGAGCTGCTGCTTTTTATTCCAACAGCGTGTGGAGACGCGGGAAAGGGGGCCATTGTCTCACGCGAGACAATGGCCCCCTTTCCCTTGCAGCGCCAGCGGTGCTGCTTTCCCTGCGCCTTTGGGTGCAAAACGATCCTGTGGTGCAAGATATTCTTCATTCTTGTTAAATAGTTAACGAAATGAAAGAAAAAAATCAAAATTGCCTATATTTTTCGCAACTTTGCAGTTGATTTTTCATTTTTCTGTGTGTATAATCAAAATCGAAGAAAATCGGATCTCATTCCGGATTCACAAATTTTAAAGGAGAAGTCAAATGAAAGAATTGTACGTCGTCAACTGCTGCCGTACCGCTGTCGGTTCCTTCGGCGGTTCCCTGAAGAACACCCCTGCCGCTCAGCTCGGCTCCATCGTCGTGAAGGAAGCCCTCAAGCGCGCGAATGTCGCTCCCGAGAATGTCGATGAGCTGATGTTCGGCTGCATCCTGACCGCCGGTCTCGGTCAGAACGTCGCTCGTCAGGTCGGCGTGGGCGCCGGTCTCCCCTATTCCGTCCCCGCCTATACCGTCGGTATGGTCTGCGGCTCCGGTATGAAGTCCGTCATTGAGGCTGGCCGCGCCATCCTCGCCGGCGACGCCGATATCGTCGTCTGCGGCGGCACCGAGAACATGAGCGCCGCTCCTTATGCTGCTCCCGACGCCCGCTGGGGCGCCCGCATGGGCGACAAGAAGCTTGTCGACACCATGATCAAGGACGGCCTGTGGGATGCGTTCAACAACTACCACATGGGCACCACCGCCGAGAACATCTGCGATGTTTGGGGCATCACCCGCGAAGAGCTCGACGCCTTCGGCGCTGCCTCCCAGCAGAAGACCGAGGCCGCGCAGGCTGCCGGCCGTTTTGACGATGAGATCGTTCCCGTCCCCGTGAAGGTCAAGAAGGAGATCGTCGAGTTCAAGAAGGATGAGTTCCCCCGCGCCGGTTCCACCGTCGAGGGTCTTGCCAAGCTGCGCGGCGCGTTCCCCGTCGGCCCCGAGGGCGTTGAGGACGAGATCGTCCACACCTTCGAGCCCACCGGCATCCACGAAGCCGATACCAAGAAGCACGTCCAGCGCGTCACCGCCGGTAACGCCTCCGGCATCAACGACGGAGCTGCCGCCATCGTCCTCGCTTCCGGCGAGGCCGTGAAGAAGTACAACCTCAAGCCCATGGCCAAGCTCGTCAGCTGGGGCCAGGGCGGCGTCGACCCGAAGATCATGGGCGTCGGCCCCGTGCCCGCTTCCCGTCAGGCCATGAAGAAGGCCGGCCTGACCATCGACGATATCGACCTCGTCGAGGCCAACGAAGCCTTCGCGGCCCAGTCCATCGCTGTTGCCCGTGAGCTCGGCTTCGACATGAGCAAGGTCAACGTCAACGGCGGCGCGATCTCCATCGGCCACCCCGTCGGCGCTTCCGGCGCTCGTATCATCGTCACCCTGCTGCACGAAATGCTCAAGCGCGACGACGCCAAGAAGGGCCTTGCCACCCTCTGCATCGGCGGCGGCCAGGGCGTTGCCACCATCTTCGAGAAGTGCTAAAGCACCGCTAACCCCTGAAAATAAAAGGAGACCTCGAAAGAGGTCTCCTTTTTATTTTCTCCTCTGCACGGTGCAGGAAAAAAAGCAGCGCCCCTGCCGAGACGCAAAAAGGAAGCAGCCCTTTCGGGCTGCCCCTCACGCGCCCTCGCGGGCGCAAGCGCCGTACAGTGCGCCGCGCTGCGATTTAACCCTCCGCCTGCGCGGCGACGATCGCCTCGTAGATCGTCTGCGGGTCGAGCTTATCATAGTCCGCGCTCGTCGCCATCGCGGCGGCGTCGACCTGCTCGGCGATGAAGTTCGTGAAGTACTCCTCGCGCACCTCGTCGGCTGCGGCGGACTTGTCGAGCGGCAGGCGGAGCAGGATGTGATAGCCGAGGCTGGATTCGACGACTTCACTCACCTCGCCCTCGGAAAGCGCGTAGGCGGCGTCTTCAAACTCCTGCACCATCGAGCCGGTCGTGAAGGTGTAGCCCGTGGGATGGCTCTCGCGGCCGGGATCCTCGCTGTACTGGTCGGCGAGCTCGGCAAAGTAGGAGGCGATGTCGTCGCCGGTGTAGGAATTGAGCTTTTCGACGAGCTCCTCAGCGAGCGCTTTCTTTTCGGCCTTCTGCTCGTCGGTGAGGGCTTCGCCGGTCGTCATGTCCTTCGTCGCAAGCAGGATGTGGTCCGCCGTGATGTAGCCCTGCTCGGCGGCGTAGACGGCGAGGTCCTCGTCGGAGGCGTAGAGCGCGCTGCCCTCGGTATTGTAGAGCTCATAGAGATTCTGATACAGGTAGTTCGAGCGCGCGACGCGGTCATAGGTCTCGCGGCGCATGCCGAGCTTGGCGATCTCGGCCTCAAAAGCTTCCTCGCTGCCGTACTGGTCAATGTAGCTCTGGTCGCTCTCGGCCATGGCGGCCTCCTGCTCGGCGGTAAGCGTCACGCCGTACTTGCTGGCGAGATTTTCAAGCACCAAGTGCTGCTTGACGGACGAGAGCACGCTTGCTTTCACATAGTCGGCGACACTCATGCCGTCGGAGATGGTGTCGTCCCAGTTGATGGACGAGCCGGTGTAATACTGCATGTAGCTGTTGAGATACGACACGTCGTAGCCGATCCAGTATGCGACAAGGTCGGCGCTCGCGCCGTTGCCGTTCAGGCTTGCGACGATCGCGTCGGGCGCGACGCCGGTCGCTTCGTAGCAGAGACCCTCCTGCATCGTGCCGGAGGTGAAGCCGTTCGAGGGCGAGAGCGACACGACGGCAAAGGTGAGCGCCGCGGTGATGGCCGCCGCGCCAAGGAACGAAAGCAATCTCTTTTTGATCATAATGTTACCTCTTTTTCGTTTTCTTCCTTATTCACACGCAGGTCTCCGACCAGCGTCAAGGCTGTATCCAATGCGTCCTCGCCCGGCGAAAGACGCAGCAGGAGCTTCGGCTCCGTCCCCGTGGCGGAGAGCGTGAGCCGGCGGCGGTTCTTCGGCAGTGAGCAGAGGGCCATCACGGCCTCCACGGGGACTGCCTCGGACGCGGCAAAGGTGAAGGTGATCTCGCTGCCGCGCTGCGAGATATCGCTCACACCGATCTGCACGGCCTCCGCGCGCAAAAGCGCGACGTCCATGAGCTTGAGGACCGGCTGGGGCGGCTCGCCGTAGCGGTCGATGAGCTCGTCGAGCAGCTCCTGCGACTGCTCGGCGGTGCGCAGCGCCGCGATGCGGCGGTAGATATCCATGCGCTGCTCGCCCGAGGGAATGTAGCTCTCCGGCAGGTTGGCCGAGACTGTGAGGTCTGCCGAGCATTCGGTGCGCTGCGGCGCCTTTTCACCGCGCTGCTCGAGTACGGCCTCTTCCAAGAGCTGCAAGTACATATCGTAGCCGACGCTCATCATGTAGCCCGACTGCTCGGGGCCGAGCAAATTGCCCGCGCCGCGAATCTCAAGGTCGCGCATCGCGATGCGGAAGCCCGAGCCGAACTCCGCGTATTCGCGGATGGCCGTCAGGCGCTTGGCCGCAACCTCGGTGAGGATCTTGCCCGCGCGGTAGGTCATATAGGCATACGCCCGGCGCGCGCTGCGGCCGATGCGGCCGCGTATCTGGTGCAGCTGGGCGAGGCCGAGGCGGTCGGCGTCCTCGATGATGAGGGT
>OKTT01001458.1_pt1 | contig 10005 bp, 10 predicted proteins | sample 1606121 | NCBI WGS metagenome assembly OKTT01 (sample SAMEA3879516, study PRJEB24766) | human gut metagenome | biome: human-associated habitat; feature: feces | place: USA | collected 1985/1987
TGCAATCTGCCATACTTCCTTTTGTATGTACACTGGAAACCGGACAGCATCTGCACTATTTGAAGTGAAGCTATACTCCATGCCGGGCTTGCCCGTCTGCCAGTAATAAATCCTATGGGGGAGCCTAATACCCCACTCGCCTTTCGGCGGCGGGATGAGTGCCACTTAAAACAGCAAGATGGGCACGGGAAAATCACTGTAGGGATTGAACAGAGCACGATAAATTCTATCTCTTTTGTAACCAACGATGATATCGACTTTATGCACCTGGTTCAATCAGAAGAACCGGATAGGACTTTAACCAAGTTATGATTTGAGGCAATAGCTATGGCTGGAGCAAAAACACATCATGTGAAACTATGGTAAGCCTACGATTCCTAAATGCGCGGTCTACAACCAAAACTCTTGAATCCTTTCGGCAGAATATCGGACAGTCCCATGCTTTGGCTATTGGACATATTGTTGATTTTGTATCCCCTATTTTTAAGTTTGATTCGTCATGTCCATAGCCAAACTCACTATCAGAATCAAGTTACGAATGTCCAATAAGCATACCATATACTCACTTACAAAAAATGCTTCATGTTATGGCAAACTTCTATCATATACTCTGGTAAACATGATTTCCTTGACTGGATAATATCTGTAACAATCCATCTTGAAAATCCGGCAAATACTGGCTTCCCCCTCTGGCAACATCAATTATCGCATATCGTTTAATATGTCCAATCCAATAATGCCGCCGACCAGTTTAAGCAATCTATGGTTGGCTTGTAGCACACAGAGGGCAGATGAAAAGTCAGATTAAATCTGGAAAATCTGGTATTTTTCTACATGAAATATCGCTAATAATCACAACAAACAAATCTATCACGGAATGCGCAGACACTTTTGAATGCAAGTAGTAGACAATTGACCCATTTGTCCGAAAGTTTTTTAGAAAATTTAATAGTATTGGACAAATGGGTTGTTTATATCAGCAACTTATAAATTGTTTATCTATACTTTCTTTATCATTATACTGTCAATACTAGATTGCCATTCAGAATTCTCCTTAAAGTATTTTATTGGATTCTTAATGATAATTGGATGATATCCCTCCTCTCTCATTTCATCATATGACACTAGATATAAATAGTAGTGATCCATTCTCAGTTTTGCCTCATTCATCTCATTGAAAGACCAATGGAAATGTGGTTTCCCTTTGAACGTTTTAACTTCAATGAGTCTATCAAGTTTGGTAGAATCGATACCATCATATGAGATAATATCGTATCCAGCACCAACATCAATAATTGATACTTGTTTTATCGCATCCAAGTCTTCTCTTCCCTCTAATCTTCTCTTCTCATATTCCAGTACAAAAGCTTCTCCTTCTGCACCTTGTTCAGCTTCTTGTTCCAGTATTTTTAGCAACAACTCTTGAGATAGCTTTCTTTTATTTTTTATGTGCGGGATAGCTTTATTTACATATTCCGAAAATACATAGTAGGAGGTATCACTCCTGCGTTCAAAGATACCAAAACTAATCAATAGATTTCTTATGCAAGCATATCGCAACGAGATGCATTTCTTGTCTATATAAAAGCGATCAACCTGCATATCATATGACAAATTATCAATATTAAGAATCCCTTCACTAACAACAAAATCAAATAATTTCTTAGAAAGAATATTGATAAATTGCTCCAGATCTTTCAGATCTCTTGTTGTCAATGATATGACGTCATTCTCCTCATCATATACTAACATATTGAGGTCTGCATATAGCATAATTGTGGCATCAACCTCGACATCAAGATGCCCAGGATGGTGCATGACAAATTGCTTTAATGAGGTAATAGATGTAACTCCACTTAAAAGAGACTTGTAGACAAAGAAAAGTCCATCTTTATTACCTATGTTACTAAACCTGCTTATTCTTTCGTTTAACATAGTCTGATATTATGGCTTTAACATCTTCATCTCCTTCATCTCCTAGGTTGTCAAATAATGGTATGTCTGAAGCTTCAGTTAACGCAATCATTCTATTCTCTTTGATATGCAATCGAGTGTCTATTGTTTGATCAATAGAGTCCTCGGAAAGAATATAGTAGTATTTGGTCACTACATTCTCTTTTAATCCATAGCGATGAATCCTATCCTTAGATTGAATAAAATGGGCACAATTGAACGATCTTTCTATGTAGATAGCATTATGACAAACTTTATGTAGTGATATAGACTCTGCTACAGCAAATGGGTTTGCTATAATAACACTAAAAGAACTATCAGCTTTGTGAAACTCTTTTATAATACCCTCTCTTGTATTCTCAAAAGATTCATCTTCTTCAGTCATATCATCTGAAGCAACTGGGGTTGAACCATATAGTAACCTGGTCTCTATACCGACACTTTTAAGGTACTTTGCCAAGGTCTCAATTGTTTTGATGAACACCGCCCAAACGACAACCTTTCCTCCTTCCGCTATGATATCTTTAATAATTTCGGCAGCCTTGACAAACTTAGTTGGAGTTTCAGAATGATAGAATCTCAATAAATCTGACATTGTAAGAGAATCCTCTTCCTCAAGGGCAGAAAAGTCTTCCCCAAGTTCTTTTGCAAAATCCGAGAGTTTACTCTTAAGTAGTTCTGGATTTGTAGCCACCTGTTGCAATCTAATCATTCTGGCTTTAATTAAACTAGAATGAAGTTCGGAATATTTTAAGCTAGCCTCTTCTACAAATCGTTGCTCAATAAAATCATATAACCTTCTTTGACTTTCTGACATAGGAACTATAACAGGAGGCATTTCTATGGCTGGGGGTATTCCAAGATCTTGCTTTTTTATTCTAATGAAGAATGGGTATATGTTATCCATCATCTTCTCAATTCTACTATCACCTGATGATTTACTCATCTCTCTTAATTGAGAAGGAGAATACTTAATAACATCTCTATTTGGCCATATAAAATGGAACAAATTATATAAATCCTCAAATCCGTTAGGGGCTGGAGTACCAGTCAATACAACTCTCGAAGAACAATCCGCTGCTATGTCCATTATTGAACTCGCCGTAATCCCACCTTTGGTGTTTTTAATTTTATGTGCTTCATCAAGCACAAGCATAACACGATTATTCTTGAGGAAATACTGGAGAGCAGACTTTATGGTTGAAACTGATGAATAACTTACTAATGTTATTTCTGATGTATTGCCATAGAAGTATTGCTTTTTTTGTTCTACATTGAGACTACCATTTATGCGTTTCACATCTGGATCAACTCCAAAGCATTCCTTATATTCTAATTCCCAAGGGGCAAATGCACTCAGAGGGCCAATAATCAATATTTTATCTACTGTTTTAAGAGGATTAAGAGTCTGATGTTTCAAATAAGTATAGGCTCCATAAACAATAGATGTTTTTCCAGCACCTGGAACGGAGAAATTACAACCATTTTGTGAAAATGCTAAATGATATGATGCAAGAAGTTGAAGAGGGTATAATTTTCGATTCAACATTGCATTTTCCAACACCGAAGTAAATTCCTTGAGATTAGAAGAAATATCAATGTTGTTCTTGATTTTTATTGCATCTTTAGAGAACTGCTCAAACTTCATCTCCTCGTTTTTGAAGTGCTCCATCTCATCACTCATATTCTCATCATATACTACATCTGCATTGATATACTTGGCAGACAATTTGAGTAAATGTGCAATTCGTTCAATAGGTTCTTCCGACTCTATCTCTATATAGCCATCACACTCACTATATGACAACGATGATCGCAAAAGCATTTTAGCTCTTCTGTTTTTTAGAAGAGCGTCAATGTCCCCTGATACTGTATATAAATTGGTTCTTGAAGAGGAAATAATAATCTGCATACTATTAAATATCCGTCTTTATTTCTTCTATTAAGTCTGTAATCTCCTGTATCCTTTCACTGAGTTCCATTTTGTTCTCAGCGGACTTGATGGTTTCATGATTAATAGAAGACAATGCATTAATAGCCTTCTTCAACAGTTTTAATGGCTCATCTTTATCTTTACTGTTATCAAGCGAAATCTTGGATTCAGTAAATGCCTCTGAAACTACTTCCTTGACGGCACTCTTCCATTCATTATCCCTTGCTCTTAGCAATCTGGTTGAGTCTTCATCTGACTTAGATGTTTCAAGAACCTTCTCTGTTGGTTTTTCTTCTGAAACTTCTTCAACTTTATCAAAGTAGGACTTGACAAACTTTTTCCAAATAGACTCATTTGCAAGAAAACTATAATTACCCTGCATAATAGATCTATATTCTTCTTGATTATATTCGCCTAATCGAATAAAATCAAAACAAATCGCCTTTAAATCATTTATAACTTCGTCCTTACCATCTGTAGGAATCCAGGATATCCCGCCTTCTTTGATTTTCTTAATGGCATCATTAAGTTTCAATAGTCTGTCTTCTGATCCGGATGGAATCTGTGTATAAATACCCTCATAGTCATATGTAATCAGATACTCATCCATTAGCTTTACAATCTCGATAGCTTGTCTTACATCTTGAACTTTCTTGAAACCCATATATGATTTGATTTCTTCAATAGTAAAGCCCTTGTTTAACATATCTACTGCATGTAGATACTTCTCTATTGGATTATAGTCTACTTTGCCATCTGCCCCCATTTGGAACTGAGTCTCAAGTCGCAATATATCCTTTGGATTTGCTTCCTCAGGAAGAATGGCTGCTAAAAAAAACTTACTTCTGTCCCTTACTTGTTGTGAGACCTTTGTATCATTAGCAATGCTTATTAACAATGTAACTCTTCGATTTCCATCCACAATAACTCCATCAGAGGTTACAATCCCAAACTGGAGTTGTCCATTGTTAATAATGTCATCTCTGGTTATATCATTTCTGTCTTTGTGAGCATTATATAAAAATTTAGCAATCAACTCAGATCCTTCTTGAGTCTCGACATCAATTACTTGATGTTCTCTTATATACGATTTAACCAAACTGGCAATGCGACCATTCTCCTTATTGAACACGAGGAACTCTAATGGAATTTTATATACATTAAAAGCCCTTGTTTCCCCTTGATAAGGTAGTTTCAATGCATTTGCCGCCTCTGGAGAATGTGATTGTATTTCTGCAAGTTTGGTCTTTCGTTCTAATGCGTTCATATCTATTCTATATTAAAGAAGTCGATAATTATCTGTTCTATTATGTCTATGGTTTTAAGATTTAGAAAATGATGGCAATTATGGAAAATCTGCTTGCTATCCGATCCCCTTCCTATCCATCCAGCTCCATCTAACATATTTATCACCATAGCATTAGGATTATCCCTCAATGTGCTATACATTTGAGCTAAATTACGTTGGTAAGTGGTTTGTCCTTGACCAGTAGTTAGATTGTAGGATTCATTAATGACTATCATCTTGCTTCCAGACTTCACAATTAATGCAGCCGGATAAGTACAACCGGCTGGTGTGGTATTTTGGAGAACAACTAAACCATATTTATTTGCTATAGGCTCTACCTTATCAAAAATAATATCGTGATAAGCTTCCTTATACTTTGTATAATACTCCACATCCAATTTAGTTTGAACTAACTCTTTCAGGAAGTCTGCATTATTGACCCTTGTCAAAATTGTTTCATCTATACGAAATTTTTGAAGAATAAGGTGAGGAATTCTAGAAGTAAACTTAGGGCTTACATATCCATATTGAAACAATTCGCAAACGTCTTCAAGAATTTTAGGATTCTCTAGCAACTTTCCTCTCATATTAGTCTTGTAATCCCACTCAGTGTCAAATATATGTCCATAGTCAGCTCGTATCATTGAAACAATTCTCTTGAATCTTTCTCCAGATATACCTAAGAGTGTAATCAATGTTGACAAACTATCCTCGTCTTCCTTAATAAACTTTAGAACCCCATTTTCCTCATTAAGATGCGCAATCTTGGGAATAATAGTATTGACCCTTTGGGTGATTTCATTCTCATAAAATGCCTCAATGGAACTATCTACAAAAAAGAATGTAGTATTTTGGAAAGCTACATCCCAACTAATTTTATCCATGCTAGCCATATATTTGAGTTAATAATTTTTTTGCAATTTCCTTAATAACAGGTACGCACACAGTATTTCCTAGGAGGTCATAACCTAATTGTCTTTCTCGATTTGATGTATTAAACATCTCCAAGGAATAATCTTCTGGATAACCAAATAACCTCAAGCCTTCTTTTAGTGATAAGTGTCTTAGACCGTCCCCATCAACAACACCCAAATGTCCCATATCCATAGCAACAATTGTTGGTGCAGGCTTTTTAGGATCCAATATACAACTCATAGGGAAGGACAGTTTACCTGTTACAATGTTATATCCTTTTGGTAAAGATGTGTCTGGAATTCTTTCCGAATACTGACCATTCTCTGTTGTATGAACAACTTTCTTTTTAGGGTGCTCCAATGATAAATATTGCTTCTCAACTAAGTCATCAAGCATTTTCTGGAGTCTTGGGCGGTTATAGAATGTAGATATTTGTGCTTTAGTTAACGGCATTCCATCCATCCACTCGATACCTATCTTTTCAGCCCAAGATTTGCGCCTTCTATTTTTGAACAATAAATTTAGTAGTTCTTTTTGCTCATCACTAACAGCTCCCTTATATTCAAAATCCCAACTATGAATATTTAGCACTCCACCACGTTTATCTTTCAAGAATTTACCTTCTAGTTCAGAAGGTGAAAAATGGGCTAATAACGCTCTGGTAAAAGGAGTATCTAAGCATTCTTGGCCATAATCTAAGCAAGTACCAACTCCAACCATCTCTTTCTTTTCAAAGGAAAGTTTTAGTTTTCCATATTTCTTCTTACACCCAACAATATATACTCTCTTTCTTGATTGAGCAACACCGAAATCTGCGGCGTCTAAAAGTATATATTCAGTGTTGAATTTCAGCTTATTTCTTAGGACATCCAAGATAACAGATAATGTTTTTCCAATTGGAGCACTTTTATCTTCTCTCTGATGTGTGATTAATCCTTCCACATTTTCCAAAATGAAACCATCCACATTTTTAAGATGATGTTTAAGTATTCGTTCTATCTCAAAAAAAAGTGTACCTCTAGTATCACACATCCCCATTTGCTTTCCTGCAAAACTGAAAGCTTGGCAAGGAAATCCTCCAAGAAGAATGTTAAATGTAGGAATATTCTCCTCCTTGATTTTTGTAATATCAACTTTGGAGAGGTTTTTATCCTTAAAGTTATGTTGCATAGCCTTAATAGCAGACGGTTTAATTTCAGAAGTTAACACACATTCCGTCTGAAGATTTAATTCGTCTGCTGCTTGTGTGAATCCTAAGCGGATGCCACCTAGACCTGCAAATAAGTCTATATATCTTATCATTTTACTAATGTCGTTTCAAGTAAATCCTTTGCATCAATATTCAATAAACTAGCGATTGTGATTAGTTGAGCAATTGATGGTTGCGATTTATTGGAACACCATCTTGATATCGTGTTTTCTGATTTCCCCATCTGTTCAGCCAACCATCTATTGGTTTTTTGCTTTTCAGCGAGTGCCACTTTAATTCTATTCATCACTATCTTTTGATTATTCGACATCTTAATTCAAATTATAGTCATTAAATTGTGAACAAAGTTACGCTATATTATCAATACAGCAAATTTTATGAACAAAAAATTGATATCGCTTTAATAAATGAGATATGCCCATTAATTATAATTCCCTTTATTTATCGCACTTTTATAAATAAAGTTTTGAATATTGCCGCATAGAGACAACCTTTTTATATGTCTTCTGACAGTATATTAGATCGCAAGATTGGAGATTGCGATCCAAAATTAAATTGCGGTTCAAAATTAAAATAATTTAAAAATATAATACTTTGCGTGTTTCGCCTTGCTTTTCTCATATTTGTGTTAAAACATTAGGTCCATTGCACAAAAATGAATAACTTTGCAACATAATACAATTAAGTTAGTCATGTTCATCAATTCTTCTTTAGCAGATTATCAAGCTCAATATAAAGTCGTTTGGGCTGAAGATTTGCCTGCAGATACGCCTCCCGACGACATCGTATTTGCAGATGGGGATGATGATTTTATTTTTAGATTTTCTGAATCAGAAACAGGTTATCACGAACAAGATTTTGTTCCGCTTGCAAGAAAACCTCACCGATATTTAGAGCAAAATAGTTTAGGCCAATCATATGGTTTATCTTCCTTTATCGATGAAGATGCTGCAAGACATCATATGCTATTACCACAAATTCGAAAGAAGTTTAAGTCGTTGATTAAAATTTGCACAAATGCAGAGTATGGAGTTCTAAAACACACACCTAGTAAAAACAATAAAGATCATTTTACTTGGTGGCACACCCAAACTTTTATGCAGAAGCTTCAAACTGAACAGATAATTATCAAAGTTGAGTGATATGAAATTGGAAATTACAGAAATATTGTCATTTTATGAGCTACCACAAATTGTGGTTGCCCGCAATGTTTTTGGAACGCAGTTTCTTATGTTACTTGAATCTGACGAAACCGAACAAGGTCTCCAGTACCTTTCTGTGCCTGTTTCTAATGAGAAATTAAATTTGTTCAAAGGCAAGAAAATAGATTTGTTATCAATTTATGCCAAGCCTGAAGTTGATCAATACTACTTGATGTATACAAAAGGGGATAACGAATTTTTTATTCAAAAAATAGATTTCGATGATATAACTGAGGATATGCTTCCTTTAGAAGGATTCTATTGTGAATACAATGAGAATCCAATTGAAAACCTGGTAAATAAATCTATTATTTCTGGACGTATATCTTCTAGTTTAGCTATTGTAGATGCCCATAATTCTCATCAAATTGATTGCAACACCATCGCTACAATAATACTGAATTATCAAGATTTAGTAAAGTCTAGCCATGTCAGCCTTTATGGCACAAAGAATATAGAAGAAGCAAGATTAGATGTTATCGCTACGCAAGCAGCATCTTTTGATGTAGAATTTCAATCTTCGTTGCCACTTGATCTATTTGGTTCGTCTAAGATTAATGAAACATTTGGAGTTGTTGATAAACTTCTTGGTATTTCGGATGAAGAGCAATTACTTAAAGAAGTAGAAGAGCAGCACTACAAAGTTCTTGGTAGTCTTAAGAAATTCGTTTCTGTATTGGCTGAAAATAAATATTCTTTAAGGCATTCATGGGTTGCATCAACTATAGAACGAATTGCAGTTGAAAAATCATTTGACTCCAATCATGTTTGTGAACTGTTTGAAAAACTTAAGCAAATCGATGAAACGGAATCAGATGACATTTCTTTTGAAGGAGTTCTGGTCTCAGCTGATGCAAAAAATGGGAAATGGGGACTTCTACAAGATAATGGTAAAATAGTGAGAGGCCATTCTGACGATGTAAATTTGTTGAATGGAATACAGATTAAAAGTACTAAATATACATTTAAATGTCATACCAGAATAATCAAAGACTTGGTTAAAAGAAAGGAAACAAAAATATATACTTTGTATGAAATAGGATAAGGTCTCGCCTGATACGATTTGTTAGACAGGCTCTTTAGCTTCTCTATCCATATATCTACTTGAAGCACTTCTCCTCATATCAATATCTAATATTTGAATTGTTACGGACAACATGTCCCGAACTGCCATCATTATATCTGGACTTGTTTTTGTCATTCGCTATCCAAATTAATCAAAATCATCACTAAATCTATCAAAATCAGATTGAAATATACATTAGGGTGACGAAGATGGCACGGTAAACAAAGAATAATAAAGAATATACATTCATAGCCCTATTCGGTAGTTGCGGTTGTTTTGTCATCAAGGTTTTCAAGCCATTAGTCACATAGAAATTAATCATTCTGTCTGCAGCACTACAAGTCATAAGATAAAGAATGCATGGAGAATATACACACGATATGCCAATTTAATGACACTATTCAACAAATAAGCGTTCTTACAAGTTTGACATAATCT
>OKTT01001463.1_pt1 | contig 9924 bp, 6 predicted proteins | sample 1606121 | NCBI WGS metagenome assembly OKTT01 (sample SAMEA3879516, study PRJEB24766) | human gut metagenome | biome: human-associated habitat; feature: feces | place: USA | collected 1985/1987
AGGGACGATAGATTACCCTCTGGTTGCTGTCCTTACCTTACTACAACAAAGGTAAAAACAACCCGTTCAACTGACCTATTCTCGGGTCGATTTCTTTTCACTCTGCAAACTTAAAGTAGGGACGCACGAGAGTGTCTAGTGGGAGGGCGTCCGTTGTAGAACGGCAAGACAAGTATTGATACCATCTCCTTTAATGGGGACGGATGCGATATTGATTTGACACAACGGACGCACAGATCGTGCGTCCCTACAGGACGCGGTGGGGATGGACGCGATATTGCTTTGACACAACGGACGCCACTAGCCGTGACGACATCCTGTAGGGACGCACGATCTGTGCGTCCATTGTAGAACAATCTAGACGATGTGTCCTTTAATGGGGATGGACGCGATATTGCTTTGACACAACGGACGCTCGACCGAGCGTCCCTACAAAGGGCTACACGTAAGCTATGCGCCATGAATAGGGTGTGCAAACTGTCGGGACGAACAAATCCCAAGGGTGGGACGAACAAATCCCAAGGGCGGGATGAAACGATCCCAAGGGCGGGACGAAACGATCCCAAGGGCGGGACGAAATGATCCCTAGGGAGGGACGAAAATCTCCCAAGCGGGGAGGGACGAAAACTTCCCATCAGTTTGGAACAGCACTTTCGGGGGAAATGTGGCTCCTGGGGAGAGCTAGTCCTGACATATAGCAGAGGCGGTGCCACCCCACGCTGGGGAGACACCGCCTCACTGTATCTATTTCGTGTAGTCTCGCTCGGAGACTAACAATCTAGGCGACTACTTGTCACTGAAGAGACGTACGGGGTACCATATTCCTTGCTCAGGTCTTGGATCACTAGAGTGAGTATACATACCTGCTGAGCCAGTGGCCTTAATCTTCTCAAGGACACCACAAACTACATAATCACGGTCAATGTCACACTTGTTTGTGATGATGAGAGCCCATTCTCCGACATGTGTATAGGGAGAGTTAGGATTGTTTTGAGTATGTAGGTACATATGATTCACATATCCAGCAGCGTAGAAGGTACGGGTTACATCGTTCTCCTTGTTGCTATTCCAGAAAGCCTCGTTGGCTATGCCATCGACGCCACCATTCCAGTTAGGGCCTAGATAGCGAGCGGTGATCTTGTAGTAAGATGAGATCTTGCCTGTCTTATCACCCTTGAAATCGCCTACCCACTCGTAGCGGTAGGCCGTGACGAACATATTGTTGAAGTCGTCACTCACTCTCTTATGGCGCAGTCCGTAGGAGACGCGATTGGCCTTGTCAGTACGGTAGTCTGACTTGAAGACGAAGCGGGGGCTCTCACCATTGTTAGGGTATGCCCAGCAGGGGAATGTGGTAGGCTCGCTTGCATTCTCTATGGAACCTGCGGACTCTCCTACACTATACTCGGTAACACCATGGGTGACTTGGTTTCTAAGAGGCATGATACTAGCTAGCTCATAGACGAAGTCGGGGAGGTGATAGCCCTTGCCGTCAATGGTTACCCGTTTGTGCTTCTCCAGGAAGGTCGGCACATGAAAGTATCCAACACCATCAACGCTGGTCTCGTCTGTGGCAAACGTGAAGTTCTCGCCATTAGCTGCATCAGGATGAGGTGCGAGGTAGTGCTCAGTGACATACTCTAGAGGCATCTTAAAGCGACCATGCTTGATCGTCAGAGGCTTTTGAGTAGCACCTGAGTAGTTCTTAGCAACGAGCTTTATCTCCTGATACTTTGGTAGGGTAGGCTTACCCGCCTGGTTGACTAGTGGAATGAGCTCAGTCGCTGCGGGGATCGTGAGCTTGTAGTCTTGTGAGATCTTGCCCGTCTTGGGGTCAGTCGTAGGAGTGCCTACCTTCTCTAGGGTTGCTCCGTGGGTCTCCTGACCCTCAGCTAGCTCGAGCGTACCCGGCTCTGTGTAGCCACCGATGGTAAAGGTGATCACACTCTCACCCTGCGTGGTCGTGTAGATCTCCTCGGGAGAGTTGACCAGATAAGGGGTCATGTAGGGAGCGTTGGAGATCTGGACAGCGTAGTCTACGTAAAAGGGCTTGAGGACATCGTCCTCTGCGTAGTTGATACCCTTCTCGCTATCGTTCCAGTCTATCACTTTGACCTGGTACTGGAACTGTCCAAACTTCTTGTCTTCGTCTGCAGGTGAATGTGCGCCGCCCACATCATGCAGGATGATGTTGTAGAGGTGGTTGCGCTTGATGACGAAGTTCTCTAGACGTACCGTCTCAGGCTTGAGTGGCTTGCCCTTGTAGGTAGCCTCGATGGTAAAGAAGGTCTCGTTGCGCACGTCGGTCTCATAGCCGTAGATGGTTGCTGCGAGGGTTTTGTCCTTAAAGAGTGAGCCGTCGTAAACCTTAGCATTCTCCGTAGCCTCAATGCCGTCCATCTTGCCAACCTGAGCGAAGAGGTGAGACTGGACACGGCGCTTGCCGAAGGTTACCTTCTGGATCTCCAACCCCTCGATGGTGTTGTAGATATCAAAGCGGGCAGCGACACGTACCAGCTTGATTGTACCTATATTGGTAGACTCCTTGGACTTGACGGTCACATTCTGACGCTCAGAGGTCATGAGGAAGTTTGTAGCTTGATTGTCCTCACCTGGGGTCTGCTTTGCAACGAGCATCCCTAGATCCTCGGGCGTCGTGGGACCAGCCATCAGCTTGGCAGCTAGGTCAGCGTCTGGGTTAGCAATGAGGAAGAAGTAAAAGTAGCCACTCTTCTCATTGTCAAACTCGTACTGTCCACTACCCTTGTCTGTACACTTGATGGTCTTATAGTGTAGCCCTGACGAAGTCTTGTAGACGACGGCATAGAGGTCTACGATCTTGCGCTCACGCTCTAGTGCTGGCGTGGGGCGTGTCGTGTTTTCGTCACCGACAGCACGGAGTGAAGACTCGATGGTAAATCTTACGGTATTGCCTGCTCCTTCGTCCATCTTAAGCCCGGTCTCTCTACTACAAGAGAGGAGGGAGAGCGACAGCACTAGGAGGGCTGCTATATAGTTTATGGTATGTCTCATGGTTACTTAAAGTCTGGGTTTTTATAGTCCTTGTCGTAGACAATCGTGAGGATGCACTGGATCTCAGGAGCCGCATCACTGGTGATGGCGAACTGAGCTGTGCGTGCCTCGTCTCTGTTGTCTAGATCGTCTTGATAGCGTATGTCGATCAGCAGCTGCTCCTGCTTGTACTGCTCCTCGGTGCGTACTACACACTTCATCCTTCTGGCCACATCGTTGAGCGGTGTCACACTATATGCTGTGTGATTCTTAAAGCGTGTGGAGAGCTGGAAGACGTAATTCGCCTCTGCATCTAGATAGCGTGTGTAGAGGGTGTGATGGAGGTAGTCATACTTCAGTGTAGAGTTGTTGACATGACGCATCAGCTCTACATCGATAGCAGGCATGTGGTGGTTGAGGAGGACTGCATTCCATGGCGTGTCCTCGATGGTGAAGACAAGCTTGCTGTCTGGCTCCAGGGGTGAGTTGTCACCGAGGATGATTCGGTAGAGATAGTTCCTCTTGATATTGACAGGTGTGTAGGTCTCGCTAGAGCGGACGAAGGGGATACGGTACTTGACCTGCATGCCGTTGGCGAGCTTGCCCTCGACGATGATTGTCGTGGCATTTGCTACCTCAGCCGCCGTCTCGGGCTGCTGACCCTCGTAGAGGTAGATAGCCTTCTTGAGCTCGTTACCCTCAGCACCTGCGATACCGGTGAAGGGATCGGGTAGTGTAGCAAAGCCTGCACTCATTGTTACCTTCTGAGCACCCGTAGGAGCCTGATAAGTGGGCTCACCAGCCGCATCCTTCGTGGGGAAGGTAGTGGTGCGGTCGTAGGTGTTCTTGACGTAGATCTTGGTGATGGTTAGGTTGGGCACGTGGTTCGATACATCGACACGAGCTACGGCACGAGTCAGGACGACTGTGGTCCCCTTGTTGGTACCCGTCAGGGCAATCAGCTCGGTATTGCCCTGCTTAGCTACGCCAGACATAGGGATAGTGTAGTTGGGGTCGGTGCCTGTGAGGATGTCCTTTGAGGTACCGTTCGCAGCAAGAGTCTTGGTCATGAGGAGCTTCTCAAAGTCGGCACGGCTCATGCCCACAGTGGCATCAGCTATGTCATCGTTGGCGACAAAGAGGAAGCGGCTGGTGGTACCAACCTTGTCGGGGTCGAAGTCTTTCGTATAGCTATACTCGGCTTCGCCCGTCGGCTGAAGCTTTGCTATGTCAATCTTGTCAATGCTGAGGAGCTTGGAGCCGTCAGCGTTGAACTGATACATGGTTAGTGACTTGACGGTCCACTCAGGCTGATCATGGATAGCTGAGCGATAGGTGACAGGCTCTCCTTGCGGCATCTGCAGCGTGAAGGTGAGCGAGGGCTTGCCCTCTGTGAGGGTTGGCTCTTCGGCACCCGTACTCCTATTACAGCCTACGAGCAGTGTGAGCATCGAGGCGAGTAAGAGTAGAGGCACTATTGCAATTGTCTTTTTCATACTCTAATTATATTGTTGATTTCGTTATATATGCTGATTGATTGAGTGCAGTTACTGCGTGACTGTGCCACCAGGCACCCAGTCTGCGATGGTTCCCTTGAAATAGGGGAATAGGGTGACGCTACCATCATCATTGATGCGTAGTAAGATGCGGTAGATCTGCTCGGGTCTCTGGTCTGGTATCCAGCCAAAGGAGCGGAAGGCGCGTGTCAAGTCTATCGGCTTGGTGATTGCCTCATCGCCGTGCCACACCTGAATGGTGGGGATGCGGTCGTTGAGATAGCGTAGCGAGATGAAGCTGCCCTCTAGCGTGTGGTTAAAGAGCTTGGGCTGCTCCTCGAGCTGTATGAGCTGTGGCTCATGTAGGGGGAAGTCGTGCGTGACCTGCATCTCAGCGTTGATAGGCAGATGAAGGTTCGACTTCGCTGGGTCGAGGCTGTACTGCTCCGTCAACTCTGAGAGGCGTACGCTGTAGCCATCAGCATAGGGTGGTACAGACTCCCAGATGACACTATAGTAAAGGTGCGTATGTATGTTGGCGAGATCACAGATGTAGTGATCGTTGGCACCTGGCTGTATGTCGATCGTCTTATAGTTCCAGAAGAGCTGGTCACCCTGCGGAGCGTAGTTGCCATCAGCGAGCTTGCGTAGCGTGAGCGTCATGTCAGACAGCTTGCTTCCTCTAGCTAGAGGATCGAGTAGCGTGTGCTCCTCAGTGGCATTACCCACGGTGAGGATCGTGTAGCGACCCACAGGCAGTCCCGAGAGGGAGAGCGTCTGAGGGGTAGCGGAGCTCTGTGGCACCTCTTTGAGTAGGTTGCCGTGAGCGTCATAGAGGAAGTGCCTCATCTGCTGCACCTCGGTAGGGTACTCGTCCACATTGTGACGCACGTAGCGGTACTCGAGGGTGACCTTGCTACAGCAGATGTCACGTGGGTCTTGCGGTACACAGCTAGTCAGCAACACTCCGCAGAGGAGTAGCAGACCTAGCACGGCACTCTGGTATAGTGTCCCAGAGCATCGCTTAGCTAAGCTGTGGAAGGGGGGCTTCCCTTGCGTTATACTAGTCATACGTAGCATTACAGAGCGAAGGCCTCTAGGTTTTGACGAGCCACTGCAGCGTCTTGTGTGGTAAGAGCTTGGCGCAGGTATTGCTCCGCCAGCTGCTCATTGCCCGAGAGCATGTAGTAGACTCCTATATTATTGTATGCGGCCGGCTCCGCTTGGAGCGGCTGTAGAATCTGCCATGCCTCCGCGAGCTTACCCGCTAGAAGTAACCGGCGGCTGTAGTTAAGCTGTGCACCGACGTTGGTCGGGTTACAGGTTGCTGCTATACGGTAGACCTCGTCAGCGTTGCGTCCCTGCTGCTCGTAAGTGGCAGCTATGCGGTTCAGCTCCGAGACAGATAGATCCTTCGGTCTTGTCTTCATAACCTCTATCGACTCCTCTAGGCTGAAGGCGCGCACCTCATACTCTAGGCGTAGCGTAGAGCGACGCAGTGGTGGGTAGACGTTGCGCAGCAGGTCGCCATAAGTGGAGAGCTTAGCCAGCTCCTCCTGACGACGCTCCGGTGTATAGTCAGCGCTCAGGATGGATAAGACATCCTCTTGGTCTGCACGACCTGTAGAGCGGCCGATTACTTCGCGTAGCCCTGTCCAGTCAGCACCCGCACCGATCACCTGGAGATTGCCAAAGAGCGTCTCGCCATACTGGGCTATGAGGTACTGCTTGATGCTCTGAGCACGACGCTCCGAGAGTCCCTTGTTGTGTAGCTCTGGACCCTCGGGAGAGGCGTAGCCCGTGATGCTTCCGAGGACAACCTTGTAGCTCGTTGGATCTTTCAGGATAGGAGCCAAAGCGTTGCTCAGTGCTGTCAGCTGCTCGTTGTTTTGTCTGTAGTTAGGCAAAACCTCAGAGCGGTCAAAGCGGTAGTTGATCCGTAGCTCGATCTCCTCCTGACGTCTCTTCGTCGGCTCGTCTTGAGCTACTAGGAGCGGGGAGAGATTGTCCTCAGTGATGGTGATGCGGTCAGACTTAGCCGGTGTCAAGGCGAGTAGCCCCAGCGGGTCGGTATCGCAGCAGTCCATGCCGTAGTAGCGCATCTCTAGCGCTCCAGTAGCACCCTTAGGGAGTGCCTGCGTGACCTCATAGTTGATAGTGAGCGGCTCCGCATCGTGCTGCCCCGAGAGGGTAGCGACACCATAAGGACGGGTATTCATATACTCCTCGTGACTCTGGAGAGCCACCTCGCGCTCGTAGTAAGGCGCCTGCCACTTACCATTGAGGATCAAGTGTGGCAGAAGTATCTCTTCAGCCTGAGCCGTCTTGTAGACAGGCTGTATGAGGAGTGCTTTGCTCCGAGGGGTAGCATCTTGGGGAATAACTATTTGACAAGATACCGAGAGGACTCCAGCGCGGTTACGCACCTGCAGGCTCTCATACTGTATTGCATCGGTCTGGAAGCCACTCTGCGCCGTCAGCGTCACAGACGATAGGGTAGCGACGAGTAGCAGAGAGCTGAGACAACTTATTATATAGGTCGTAAATGTCTTCATAGGGCGTGTATTACTTCAGGTAGTAGATAATGTTGAGAGCAGCCTTGGTAGGAGCAAAGGATCCTTTGCTACCCTGAGACTGTAGGGTGCCACAGGCACCGCACTCATACTGCTTGTAGCGTGTGTAGACGTAGCCAGCACCGAGAGATAGCTCTACGCCCCATCGCTTAGCAAACGCCCACTGGTAGCCCCACGAGAGACCCACCCCCACGAGGTCACCATCATAGCGACGATCCTTCAGCTGCTCGGGGAGAGGTAGCCCACCCACGTTGTAGGTAGCATAGATCCCATGCAGGCCGATGAAGTGCCGCTCGAAGGTTTTGCAGGGCCACCACTTGACCTCGGGCATGACCAGTAGGTGCATCGCCTTAGGGTTAGCATTGACCTGAGCCCCATTGGAGAGTGTTACTTGACGGTCACTGGGGAATTGCCATGGGTTGTACCCCACGAGGATCGAACCGCTCCACTGCGAAGCGATGCGAAAGTCCACACCCGCATTGAGTGTCGAGGTGGCTAGGTATAGCGTATTGACCTTGGCTCCTACTTGCTGCGCTGACAGATGACCAGCGAGCGTGAGGAGCAGGCATACGAGCAAAGTCTTATAAAGGTTTCTCATAGACAAACTGTTTTTTTTCTTAGGATGCTTCAAGCGACTCGCATAGTCTCTTGAAGCCTATCAAGCCAACGGAGGTGAGAGGGGCTATGTATCTAGCTCTGGGGCTGTATAGCATTTCTCGGAGAGGGCTCGTCTCAAGCACTCTGGGCGAGAAGTGGATTCGGCTGAGAGTCGAGGGTACACATTTTCCTAATCTAACAACCTACGGTCGTAACGGTTGGTGTCTCGTAAACTCTCACGTTCGCTGAGGATGGGGAAGAACACTGTGTATGTATTTAAAAGAGGCTACGCACTCCTCTAGTGATTTCGCAACGAAGATACGACAAATAATCGAGTAAACCAAAAATCACTGATCTAAACCATGTGAGTTCTATAATGATCGGTCCTCTAGAAAGCGCGAAGCCCGCTGCTGGAGTGCACTCGTCGTGCATCCTGGCAGCGGGCTATTCAGTCCTAGGGGTGAGACGAAGCTCGGCTTACTTGACTGGTCGTAAGGCGCGCATCGCGTTGAGCACGGCGAGGACGGTCACGCCTACATCGGCGAAGACGGCCATCCACATGGAGGCTACGCCGAGCAGGGCGAGGAGCAGTACCAACACCTTGATACCTATGGCAAACCAAGCGTTCTGGAGGGCAATGCTGACCGTGTGGCGTGCGATGCGTATGGCAGTAGCGATCTTGAGCGTATTGTCGTCCATGATGACCACGTCGGCCGCCTCTATGGCAGCGTCAGAGCCTAGTCCGCCCATGGCGATACCCACATCGGCACGCGCTAGGACAGGCGCATCGTTGATACCATCGCCTACGAAGAGGACGGTGCCGTGAGCAGGCTGCTGGAGGATTGCTTCGAGGCGTGACAGCTTGTCCGCAGGGAGCAGATCCGCATAGTACTCGGTGATGCCCACCTGTTGCGCTACATCACGAGCTACCTCCTCGTGGTCGCCTGTGAGCATAACTAGCTGGCGGATGCCTAGGCGGCTCAGCTCTTCGATCGTTTGTTTAGACTCCTCCTTGATCGTGTCCGAGACGACAATATGTCCCGCATAGTTGCCGTCGATAGCCGCATGGACGATCGTGCCGGCATGGTCGCAGGGTTGCCACTGAGCTCCGATAGACTCCATCAGCGCTACGTTGCCCACGTACACTTCGGATCCGTTGACACGTGCCTTGACGCCTCGCCCGGCAAGCTCCTCGACCTCCTCGATAGAGCAGTCGTCCTGTTCGTTGGGGTAAGCGTTACGCAGCGAGGCTGCGATGGGGTGTGTGGAGTGACGCTCCACGTGAGCCACCATGTGCAGCAGGTGATTCGCCTCGCAGTCGGTTGGGTGCACCGCATTGGCGGTAAAAGTGCCTTTCGTCAGGGTGCCTGTTTTGTCAAAAAGGACGGCACGCGCCTTTGCCAAGGCATCCATATAGTTGGCCCCCTTGACCAAGATACCAGCCCGTGAAGCGCCTCCGATGCCCGCAAAGAAGGAGAGCGGGATGGAGATGACCAGAGCGCAGGGGCAGGAGATGACTAGGAAGGTCAGCGCCCTGTAAAGCCAGGTGGCGAAGTGGTCGGCGAAGCTACCCGTCAGGAGTGGCGGTATGAAGGCGAGCAGCAGTGCTACGATCACCACAACGGGGGTGTAGACACGGGCGAAGCGACGTATGAAAGTCTCGCTTCGTGACTTATGATCGGTGGCGTGCTCGACCATCTCGATGATCTTCGAGGCGGTGGAGTCGCCCGCTGTCTTGGCGACACGGACGGTGAGCAGACCCGAGAGGTTGACACAGCCAGACATCACCTCGTCCTCGACGGTGACGCTGCGGGGTACGCTCTCGCCCGTGAGTGCGACCGTATTAAGTGCTGAGGAGCCCTCCACGATGAAGCCATCGAGCGGAACCCTTTCGCCAGGCTTGATGATGATCGTCTCGCCCACGGCTACCTCCTCAGGGGCGACCGTCTGCTCGACGCCGTTGCGTAGCACATTTGCCGTGTCGGGACGTATCTCGAGGAGGTGAGAGACGGCACGACGGCTCTTGCCCTCGGCATACCCCTCGAAGAGCTCGCCCAGCTGGAAGAAGAGCATCACAAAGACCGCCTCGGGGAACTGCGCCTCAGCACCCGGCAAGAAGCCTATGCAGAGCGCGCCCACGGTGGCGATACTCATGAGGAAGTGCTCGTCAAAGAGTTCGCCATGCGCCACTCCCTCGACCGCCTCGCCGAGCACGTCATACCCTATAATAAGGTATGGCACGAGGT
>OKTT01001464.1_pt1 | contig 9923 bp, 9 predicted proteins | sample 1606121 | NCBI WGS metagenome assembly OKTT01 (sample SAMEA3879516, study PRJEB24766) | human gut metagenome | biome: human-associated habitat; feature: feces | place: USA | collected 1985/1987
CAGCTTCAGGAGGTTGTCCTCCATGCAGTGATATTCGAAATGCGTGGTGATCGTGTCGCTGTCGGGGTCGTCCGCAGGGTGCTGTACGGGGCAGAAATCCTCGATATCCATGTCGTCCGGCACGACGACGAGTCCGCCGGGATGCTGGCCCGTCGTGCGTCGCACGCCGACGCAGCCCGCCGTCAGGCGGTCGATCTCGGCGTTGCCCGCGGCGATGCCGTTTTCCTCGAGGTATTTTTTGACGAAGCCGTAGGCCGTCTTCTCCGCGAGCGTACCGATCGTACCCGCGCGGAACACCTGCGTCTTGCCGAACATCTCGACCGCGTGCGCGTGGGCGCGCGCCTGATATTCGCCCGAGAAGTTGAGGTCGATATCCGGCACCTTGCCGCCGCCGTAGCCGAGGAAAGTTTCAAACGGGATGTCGAAGCCGTCTTTGACATACTTCGTGCCGCAGACGGGACACATTTTATCGGGCATGTCCGCGCCACAGCCATACTCGCCCGCGTGGAACTCGACGTTGCGGCACTTCGGGCAGCGGTAGTGCGGAGGTAGGGCGTTGACCTCGGTGATGCCGGCCATGTACGCGACGAGCGACGAGCCGACCGACCCTCGCGAGCCGACGAGGTAGCCGCACTCGAGCGAGCGCTGCACGAGCTTCTGCGCTGACATGTAGACGACGTCGTACTTGCCCAGAATGCTGCCGAGCTCGACGTTCAGCCGGTCGACGATCAGCTGCGGCAGATCGTCGCCGTAAAGCTCGTGCGCTTTCCCCCACACCATGCGGTTAAGGTCTTCTTCCGAATTTTCAAGCCGCGGCGGGAACAGCTTGCCCTTGGGCAAAAGCTCGATATCCTCCACCTGCTCGGCGATGGCGCGGGTGTTCGTCACGACGACCTCGTAGGCTTTCTCCTTGCCGAGGTAGTCAAATTCCTTGAGCATTTCGTCCGTCGTGCGGAAGTAGAGCGGGACGGGCTCGTTCGCGTCGGCGAATTTCTTTGACGCGAGCAGGATATGGCGATAAACCTCGTCTTCGGGGTCGAGGAAGTGGACGTCGCCCGTTGCGCAGACGGGCTTGCCGAGCTCTTCGACGAGCTTGCGCAGCTTGCCGTGCCGGGGCCGCAGCTGTTTCCGGACGACATGATCTCTGACATGCCGGAAAAGCAGATCTGCGCCGAACTCGTGCGCGAAAAGCTGCTGCGCAACCTCGATAAAGAGATCCCACACGGCACGGCCGTCGAGATCACGCGCTTTATTGAGCGCGACGACGAGGTCATCGAGGTCGACGCGACCATCTACTGCGAAAAGGCAAGCCACAAGGGTATCATCATCGGCAAAAACGGCGCGATGCTCAAGAAGATCTCGACCGAGGCCCGCCGCGACATCGAGCGCTTCATGGGCACAAAGGTCTACCTCGAGACTTGGGTCAAGGTCAAGGAAAACTGGCGCGATAATATGAACTATATCAGAAGCTTCGGCTACGACGAACAGTAAGCTGCGCAGAAGAGGGAAAACGCCGGTTTTCCTGCGAGCGTGAGCAAGCCGCCGCGTGCGCGGCGTCATTCGGAGCGTCAGCGGAGAATGCCATGGGGCGAATTCATTTCGCCCGTCAATGGCTTAATGGGTTCCCGCGCGGCGGCAGGCTGCGTGGGACAAACTGGCGCGACAATATGAACTATATCAGAAGCTTCGGCTACGACGAGCAGTAAGAAGGAAAAACATGTCCGATAAGAAAGAAGAGAAGACCGATGACAGCGGCAATTGTATGATTTTTGGTATGCTGATCGGCATGAGCATCGGCTTTGCACTGGGGCAGCCGCTTTTTAACAACATGGCCGCCGGTATGGCGAGCGGTACGTGCATCGGTATGGCAATCGGCTGCTTCATTGACTGCATCAAAAAGCAGTAATAAATTTTCCCAGCCATAGTTCGCGGGAGTTTTCCTCATGCTAAGCATGAGGTGAGGGATTTGCGAAACGGATATTTCGCGCTGTTTTTGAAAACCGGGGAGCCGATTTTTTATTTACTGGCAGTAAATGATACCCCTTGAAGGGTGAGGGATTTTTCCCCTGCACCGTGCAGGGAATGCGGGAAAGGGGGATATTCTCTTTCTCGAAAGAGAATTCTTTCTTTTTCACACAGGTGCGAATGTCAATGCGGCACAAGTGCCGCGTGATGCGACCCCCATTTTCTTTCCCGAGAAAGAAAACGGACGTCGCCCGTCCAAAAGAAAGGCGTTTCCCATTGCAAGCGAGCAGCTCGAAGAGCTGCAATGCTTGCCGATTGCACTTCCTGCGCGCGGCGAAGCCGCGTTGAGCATTGCTATACGATTTGACTTGCTCCTATCATCCGCTGTTGCGCAGCCGTTGGCGGCTCTGCTGCCTTACGGATGCGGCACACCCCTTGCGGGTGCCGCTCTGCCTACCTTGTAGAAGTGCGCAGTAATTCCCGTCTACTGCCAGTCTCCACAATGCGGCGAGCGCAGCAATGCCGCTATTTCGCACGCAGTCTGCCGCCAAGCAATCGTCACTCGCGCCTCACGATAGTAAGGCGCGGTTGCGAGACGTAACGACTCGCAGAAGATCCATGGCGAAGCCATGTACACTGCACTTACATTGCGCAGCGTGTGCAGCTCTTCAAGCCTCAGACCGGCAATGTCGGGGGTCGAAGGGGACGCTCCTTGCCTTTCTCTGGGGGATTCAAAGGGGGTATTCTCTTCGAGAAGAGAATACCCCCTTTGACCCGCGCTCCCCACGGCAGTGGGGACCAAAACGCCGCCCCTTTGGGGCATAGAAAGGAATCTATCATGCGAGCAGTATTGACTAAGGTTAAACACGCCTCCGTTACGATCGACGGAGAACTCAAGGGCAAGATCGGCAGGGGCTTTTTGATCCTGCTGGGCGTTGCGCCCGACGACACGGAAGAAAAATGCCGCAAGATGGCGGACAAGCTCTGCTCGCTGCGCATTTTTGACGACGAGAACGACAAGATCAACCTCTCCCTCGACGATGTTGGCGGCGAGCTTCTGGTCGTTTCGCAGTTCACGCTCTACGGCAACTGCCGCAAGGGCCGCCGTCCCGAATTTTTAAGCGCCGCGCGGCCTGAGGTCGCCATCCCGATGTATGAAAAGTTCGTGGCCATCTGCCGCGAAAAGGGCTACCATGTTGAAACCGGCGAATTCGGCGCCTACATGGAGGTCGAATCGCTCAACGACGGGCCGTTCACGCTGATCGTGGACTCCGCCGACTTAGACGCACCGAAAAAGCAGTAAAGAAAGGGGTTATTTCTTCATGAAAGTCATCACCACTGTCGTCGGCTCCCTGCAGACGAATTGCTACCTGCTCATCGACGAGAAAACGAAGTCCGCCGCGCTCATCGACCCGGGCGACGAGGCGGAAAGACTGCTCGCGCTCGTCAAAAGCGAGGGCGTCACGCTCAAATACATTCTCCTGACCCACGGACACCGCGACCACACGCTCGCCGTGCCTGCGCTCAAAAAGGCGCTGCCGGACGTGCCCGTCTACATCGGCGAGGCCGACGCCCACTCCACCGGCATCTACCACTACCCGATGGCCGACCTCGTCCCCGATCTCAAATACTATGGCGAGGGCGATACGCTGCCGCTCGGCTCGCTGACGATCAAGGTGCTCGCCACGCCGGGCCATACGCTCGGCGGCGTGACGCTGCTGGTCGGCGACGCGATGTTCCCCGGCGACACGCTGTTTGCAGGCTCGATGGGCCGCACCGATCTTCCCGGCGGCAACGACGCGCAGATGCTCGCCTCGCTGCGCCGTCTCGCCCAGATCGAAGGCGACTACACTGTTTACCCCGGCCACATGAATTCCACAACGCTCGCGCGCGAAAAGGCGATGAACCCGTATCTGCACCATGCGCTGCGATAAAGGACACGAAACCACATGAAACTTGAGCTCATTGGGCATGATGAAAAATACGCGCTGGAGCAGAGCTTACTCACGCTCTTCCCCGGCGAAAAGCCCGTTTACGGCACGGTCGACAAAACCGCCGACACGCGCTGGGCGCGCGTGACGCTCACCGAAGAGGACGAGCGCGTGCAGGTGACGACGGAGCTGGGCGTGGACGGCAAGTCCGCCGCCCACAGCTACGACTATCCCCTCTCCGGCACGGAGTATGAAAAAGAAGGACAGCGCCGTCACGCCGTCGGCATCAGCTTTTTCGGCGCGGCGAAGGACCTGCTCGGCATCTCCCCCGCGTGGGGGAGCCTGACCGGCGTGCGGCCCAGCAAGGTCGCGCTCTCGCTCATCCGCGAGGGCGGCAAAAAACGTGCGGAAAAGGAATTGCAGGAGCTCTACTGCGTCACGCCCGCGCGTGCCCGCCTTGCCATCGAGGCGGCAGACGCCGGCATCCGCGCCGCGGCGGAGCTGGAGCCGAATGATATCTCGCTCTATGTCGGCATCCCGTTCTGCCCGACGCGGTGCGCGTATTGCAGCTTTGTGGCGCAGAGCGTCGAAAAGTCGTTCTCGCTCGTCGAGCCGTATTTAGAGGCGCTTTTCGACGAGATCACCGCGGCGGGGCAGCTCGTGCGCGAGTTGGGGCTGAACGTCAAGTCGTTCTACATGGGCGGCGGCACGCCGACCACGCTGACCGCCGACCAGATGGACCGTCTGCTCTCAAAATTGGAGCAGAATTTTGACTTCGGTAATCTCGCCGAGCTCACGATCGAGGCAGGCCGTCCCGATACGATCGACGAAGAAAAGCTGCGCGTGCTGCGCGCGCACAACACCACGCGCGTTTCCATCAACCCCCAGACGATGGAGGACAACGTCCTCGCGGCCATCGGGCGCCGCCACACGGCGGACGACATCCGCCGCGCGATGGAGCAGGTGCGCGCCGCGGGCTTCCCGCACGTCAACATGGACCTCATCGCAGGTCTGCCCGAGGACACGCCCGAGGGCTTTGCCAGGAGTCTCGACGAGGTCATCTCGATGGGCGCGGACAACATCACGGTGCACACGCTGTCTCTCAAAAAGGGCAGCCGCATCATGCTCGAAGGCAGCCGCATCCCCGGCGCGGACGAGGTCGCGCAAATGCTGGACTATGCCGACCCCACGCTGCGTAAACATGGTTTTGCCCCCTATTATCTCTACCGCCAGAAGTACATGTCCGGCAGCTTTGAAAACGTGGGCTGGACGAAGCCCGGCGGCACGGGGCTCTACAACATCTACATCATGGAAGAGCTGCACTCCATCCTCTCGCTCGGCGCGGGCGGCTCGACCAAGATGGTCGGCGGCGGGCAGATCCGCCGCGCGTTCAACGCCAAATACCCGCGCGAATACATCGACCGGCCCGAAAAGCGCCGCGCGAACCTGATGGACTTCGCCCGCTTTTACGCCGAACAAGGAGAATAACGATGAATAAGAGTGATTTCTTTACCGCCGACGCGGTCAAGCCGCACTTCACCTATGATGATTACTGCGAGAGCGCGGATATGATCGCGTCTCACCTCGGCGATTTCCGTCCCGAGGTACTGCTGGTGCTCGGCAGCGGCCTGGGCTTTCTCGGCGACCGCGTCGAGGCGCGCACCTGCGTGAGCTATGCGGACATCCCGCACTTCCGCGCGTCCACCGCGCCGGGACACGAGGGCCGCTTCGTTTTCGGCGAGCTGCGCGGCAAGCGCGTGGCGGTCATGCAGGGCCGCATGCACTGCTACGAGGGCTACACGATGGAGGACGCCGCCTACGCCTGCCGCGTCATCCGCTTACTCGGCGCAAAGACGATGATCGTGACGAACGCCGCGGGCGCGGTGAACACCGAGTATTCCGCGGGCGATCTGATGCTCATTTCCGATCACATCAAGCTTTTCGACTTTGGCCCGCTCTGGGGGCCGAATATCGACGAGTTCGGCACACGCTTCCCCGATATGTCCAACGTCTACTCTCCCCGCCTGCGCGAGCTTGCCAAGGAGGTCGCCAGGGAGCAGGACCTCACGCTGCGCGAGGGCGTCTACATGTACTTCCCCGGCCCGCAGTTCGAAACGCCCGCCGAGGTGCGCGCCGCGCGCGTGCTCGGTGCGGACGCTGTGGGCATGTCCACCGTGCCGGAGGCCATCGCCGCCGCGCACTGCGGGTATGAGATCCTCGGCGTGACGCTCTGCGCCAACATGGCCGCGGGCGTGCTGCCCCAGCCGCTCTCCGGCGAGGAGGTCAACGAGATGGCGGAGCAGTCGGCCCCGCATTTCTCCTCGCTCATCCTCGGCTGCCTCGAGCGGCTGTAAAACAGTTTATTTCAGCTAAGAAGGAAAAGGTCGAAATTTTAATGGCTACGGAAAAGAAGCAGTCCTTTTTCGGCGGCGCGGCGGTGTTGGCCGTCGGCGTCGTCATCGTGAAGATCATCGGCGCGCTCTTCAAAATTCCGCTCGCGAACATCCTGAGCGAGACGGGCAACGCCGACTTCAACAACGCCTACAACATCTATGCCGTGCTTCTGACCATCTCGACCGCGGGACTTCCCGTGGCGCTCTCGAAGATGATCTCGGAGGCGAAGACGCTCGGGCGCGAGCGTCAGGCACGGCGCGTGCTCAAGGTGTCGTTCGCCGCGTTTTTAACGCTCGGTGTCCTCTCGTTTGTCATCATGTGGTTCGGCAACGAGAAGTGCGCGGCGCTTCTCAATAACCCGAACGCCGCCTACGGTATCAAGGCGCTTGCCCCGGGCGTTGTGTGCGTCGGCTGCCTTGCCGCGTTCCGCGGCTTTGCACAGGGCAGCTTTCGCATGACGCCGACCGCCGTCTCGCAGATCATCGAGGCGGTCAGCAAGCTCTTCATCGGCCTTGGCCTTTCGATGTACGTCGTGAGCCTTGGGTACGAGGACTACATCGCCGCGGCCGCGGCCATCGTCGGCGTGACGGTCGGCTCGGTGCTCGCGCTCGTCTACATGCTCATCGACTACTTGCGCCACCGCCCGCGCACCCCGGGCACAGACACGCCGGATGCCTCCGGCGCGATCTTGAAGCGCCTGCTCTCGATTGCCATCCCCATCACGCTGTCGGCCTCGATGGTGTCGATCATCACGCTGATCGACACGTCGCTCGTGCAGGGCCAGCTCCAGAACGCGCTGGGCTACACGCTCAAGGAGACGCGCCACCTCTACGGCACGTATTCCTCGGGCATGAACCTCTACAATCTGCCGTCGTCGATGATGACGGCGCTGACCATCTCCGTCATCCCGACGGTATCAGCTTCCCTTGCGCGCAACGACCGCGTGCACACATCCCGCGTCATCAACTCGTCGCTGCGCGTCACGGGGCTCATGGCCTTCCCGATGGGCCTTGGCCTCTGGGCGCTGGCTGAGCCCATTATGAAGCTCTGCTACCCGCGCTATGACAGCGAGCTCGGCGGCTCGCTTCTGGCCGTGCTCGGCATCGCGAGCATGTTCGTCTGCCTGATGCTCATTTCAAACTCCATCCTGCAGTCCTACGGCCGCGTGCATGTGCCCGTTTTCACGATGCTCATCGGTGGCGTGGTGAAGATCATCTTCAACTACAATCTCACCGCCGTACCGTCCATCAACATCCACGCCGCTCCCTTCGGCACGCTCGTGTGCTTTGTGATCGTATCGTCGCTCAACCTCTTTTTCGTCTACCGCACGACGGAGGATAAGCCGAATTACTTCAAGGTCTTTGCAAAGCCCCTCGTCGCGTCGCTCGTGATGGCCGTGTGCGCCAGATTCTCCTATCGCTTCTTCGCCGCCCACATCGCGCTTGGCGGCGCGACCACGACGCAGATCGTGAACGTCGGCCTTGCGGTCGTGCTGGCGGTCATCGTGTACGTCGCGCTTGTCCTCGCACTGCGGATCGTCACGCGCGACGACCTCGCGCTGCTGCCCAAGGGCGAAAAGCTCGCCCACATCCTGCACGTGCGCTGAAAACCCCTGAAAAATCAGGGAAATTGCGCAAAACACCTTGCAATGAGAGGGAATATATGATAAATTATCCTGAGAAAGCTGTCTACACATATGACGACCTTGTTGACATCCTGCGCATTCTGCGCGCGCCGGGCGGATGCCCGTGGGACCGCGAGCAGACGCACGAGTCGAACCGCCGCAACTTCCTTGAAGAAGCGTATGAGGCCGCCGAGGCCTTCGACCTCGATGATCCGGAGCTGATGAAAGAAGAGCTCGGCGATGTGCTGATGCAGGTGCTCTTCAACATCCACATGGAAGAGGAAGCCGGCCGCTTCACGACCGACGATGTGACCGACCACGTGGTGCGAAAGCTCATCTTCCGCCACCCGCACGTGTTTTCGAACACGCGGGCGGACGACAGCGAGCAGGTGCTCGTCAACTGGGACAAGCTCAAGCGGCAGGAAAAGGGCCAGCGCACCACGGCCGACGCGATGGATTCCGTCGCCCGTTCACTCCCCGCCCTCTGGCGGGCGGACAAGCTGCAGAGCAAGGCCGCGAAGGCGGGCTTTGAATTCCCCGATGTCTCCGGCGCGCTCGACAAGCTCGACGAGGAGACACAGGAGCTGCGCTCCGCCGTTGAAAACGGCACAAACTTTGAAGAAGAGCTCGGCGACGTGCTGTTTGCCGCCGTCAAGATCGGCCGCTTCTGCGGCGTCGACCCCGAAGCGGCGCTCACGAAGACCTGCGAAAAATTCATCGCGCGCTTCCGCAAGGTGGAAGAGACGGTGAATGCGCGCGGCGAGGATATGTCCGCTCTCCCGCTCGATGAGCTGATGGCGCTGTGGAACAACGCCAAGGAACAACTCAGATGACCAAAAGCGGCAACGCTTTTTGCTCATATACACCCCGGAGGCCCCGTCTCCGGACACTATTCAGGAGGATCAAACGATGAACAAGACTGAACTCATTGCTGCCGTGGCGGAAAAAGCCAGCATTTCCAAGAAGGAGTCCGAGGTTGTGATCAACGCTGCCCTCGACACCATTATCGACTCCCTGAAGAACGACGAGAAGGTCCAGCTCGTCGGCTTCGGCTCTTTCGAGACCAAGCACCGCGCTGAGCGCACCGGCCGCAACCCCAAGACCAAGGAGAGCATCAAGATCCCCGCCTCCAAGGTGCCCGTGTTCAAGGCCGGCAAGGCTCTGAAGGACGCTGTGGCTGAATAAATTCACACCGTAAAGGGGGCGTTACGCCCCCTTTTTCATTTTTCAAGAAAGGAAGCACCATGCGCTTAGACAAATATCTCAAGGTCTCCCGGCTCATCAAGCGGCGGACCGTGGCCAATGAAGCCTGCGACAATGGATTGGTCACCGTCAACGGTAAGCCCGCCCGGGCCTCCTACGAGGTGAAGGAGGGAGATCAGATCACCCTTCGCTTCGGCGTACGGACCGTCACCGTGGAGGTGCTGTCCGTTCAGGAGACCGTGCGGCAGAGCGATGCCGCCGCCCTGTACCGGCAGATCCAATAAGTTCTTCTATCTCCCTCCCTGTCCGCATACACTGAGGGCAGGGAGGGATCTTATGACCAATGACTTCAATATGCCCGTCACCCCTCATCGGCTGGAGCTGATGGACCGGGCGCATCTTACCGTTTCCGGCGTGGAGGATGTGGAGCGCTTCGACGAGAGCGGCGTCATCATGACCACCTCCGCCGGGACCCTGATCGTCACCGGGGAGGACCTGCACATCGGCAAGCTGTCCTTAGAGGGGGGCGAGTTGTATGTGGATGGCCGCATCACCTCCATCTCCTATGAGGACACTCCGAACCGTCAGGGCGGCTTTTTCAGCCGTCTGTTCGGATAGGCCATGGCCATCCATGTCACGGAGCAGCTCCGCACGTTCCTCCTGTCGATTCTGCTGGGTCTGGGCGCCGGGGTCCTGTACGACCTGCTGCGGGCGGTGCGGCTGCGGCACCCCCGACTGACGGCGCCGCTGGACCTGCTCTACTGTCAGGCCGTAGGTCTGGCGGTCTTTCTGTTCGTCCTGCGGCA